>Ga0213866_10002968_pt1 | contig 11692 bp, 3 predicted proteins | sample PICome_11_FD_160079 | JGI IMG/M metagenome (GOLD analysis project Ga0213866, IMG submission 160079) | Coastal seawater microbial communities near Pivers Island, North Carolina, United States - PICO284 | ecosystem: Environmental > Aquatic > Marine > Coastal | place: USA: North Carolina... | reverse complement strand
CGACGGAGACGACACAACAACAGGGCAGCTTACTGCGGCAAACTTTGTGGCATCTTCAGCAAGTGCAACTTCAACATTCGCAGGTGGACTTGTGATCGACACAAACACTCTAGTGGCAGACTACTCAACAAACTTTGTTGGAATTGGACTTACAAATCCATCTACAAAACTTGATGTCTCTACATCAGGTGGTCTTACTGCACAATTTGGTTCATCAGCTTTGACTGATCAATATATTGCAGTCCGAAGAGCAGGTGTAGGAACAGCAATGTTTGGAATCGACGCTTCGCTAAATGGTGGAAGTGGAGGATTGTTAATTCAAGCTGGAGGCTCAAAAGAATTAGCCTTTGCCGTTGGCAGTGATACTTTTGGAAGTCCTACTCCTGCAATGCTTATCAACACTTCTGGTTATGTTGGTATCGGGACAACAACACCAGGAGCAAAACTTGCAGTCGATGGAGCAATATACGGAGAGGGTGTGGTCACAGCTTACACAGATGGAGCTGCTTCTGGACAATTTAAGGCATATAACGTTTCAGGAAATCTTTATCTGGAGTCAAATACTTCAGGAGGAAGTGGGATATTGAATCTATACGACTCAGCAAGTAATAAGGATATCGTTTTGAGCGCGACAGGCGATTCATATTTTAATGGTAGTGGTAACTTCGGAATCGGCGACACCACACCCGACTACAATCTCGACATCTTGGGTGCGACAAATGGTGACGTCGTATCACATATTGAGAACACAACATCAGGCACAAGTGCTCGAGCATATGCACGATTTACATCAGCTTCAAATAATGCGCTTATCGGAGTTGCAAACTCTGCGTATACAGTTGTGCCAGATTGGGCAGATACAATGTTTTTGAATTCTAATAGTGGTGATGGATTTAGGTTTGCTGTTGATTCTTCTACTGTGATGGCGATTGATGGTAGTGGCAATGTTGGAATTGGAGATGCGACTCCTTCATACAAACTAGACGTAAACGGCACAGGACGATTCGTAGGTCTTGCAACATTCGACGCTGGAGTTTCTGTAAACTCAGAAACAATCACTGACTTTACAGGATCAGGACTTTCACTCGTGTCTGGCGCACTAACGGTAGCAACTTCAACATTTGATCTTGATCCAGAACTAATCAACCTTGCACAAGGTTACACACTTGTTGGAAATTCAAGTGGAAATGCAACAGCAACTTCATCACTTTATGTGAGTTCTGCTGGTAATGTCGGTATCGGGGACACAGCTCCAGCCGTAAAGCTTTCAGTAGACAACGGAGTAAGTGGTGGTCTCATTTCTCAATTCACTGACAGTGCGCCAACAGGAGACGCAAGTATTCGTATCAGAAGAAGTTCTGATAGTGATTCAACTATCACTGCATCTTTCAGGGTTTTGCAATCTAATCGACTTGGAGGCGCACTTACTTTTGGTAGAGAAAATGGAAGTGCGTGGTCATCATCTTCAAGTAATGCAGACGGATTTATCTCATTGAATCCTGTATTAAATGGTTCAGAATTTGAAGCGATGAGAATTAATTCAGCTGGAAATGTTGGTATCGGTACAACTACTCCAGATTATTTATTAGAAGCATATACTTCTCAGAGTTCTGATACTACTATAGGAATTACAAACCCTAGCTCTGGAACTGGTGCAAGAGCAGTGCTTAGGGCATCAAATACAGCTGGTGATTCTGCAAGTAGTGCATACTTGCTTGCTGGAGGAACTGGATATACAGCGGTATCTTCTTGGCAAGATTCTGGAGTTCTTGGTTCTGGGTCTAACTTAAGTGGTGGTCTAAAAATATATGCTGGTTCAGGAGATATAAAACTCTCAGCTTCTTCTATTACTGGGAATGATTTGTTTATCTCTGACACAACAGGGTATGTTGGTATTGGAACATCTTCGCCAACCACAAATCTAGACGTGGTAGGTTCAATGATAATCCACAGCTCAAGCTACAAACCACTAGAAATCGACGCAGACAGTATCTATGGAACATCAATTCTTCTAACCGACTCAGGAGCAGGCTCTAATTTGAAAAAATTCTACGCGCGATCAAATGACGGTTCATTCCAGATTGGACGATCTACAGACGGTAATTCATACTCTGCAGCGACAATTACGATTGATGCATCTGATAATGTCGGAATCGGCGACACAACCCCTTCATACAAACTCGACGTAAACGGCACAGGACGATTTGTAGGTCTTACAACATTCGACGCAGGAGTAAACGTCAACTCAGAAACAATCACCGACTTCACCGGCACAGGACTAGCACTTCTAGGCGGAGCACTAACAGTATCAACAACAACAATCGACGTAGAAGACTTCGCAACATCACTAACTGCAGGTTCAGTAGTATTCTCAAATGGTTCAAACCTAGCTCAAGATAACTCTAATTTATTCTGGGACGATAGTAATAATAGATTGGGTATCGGAACAGCTTCGCCAGCTTCAAAGTTAGATGTTTACGGAGATATAAGACTTAGTGGTGGACATACTCCTACTTACTCATATGCAAATGGGTTACTCTTCCCAAATGGTACAGCTTTTGTAGAGCAAACCACAGGAGCAGGAGGAGTTGAGAGAGTATTCTTTGCTCCAAATGGAAGTAACTTTGATGTATTAAATGAGTCAGGAAGCCAGTATATGTTTAGGGTTCTTTCAACTTCTATTTTAGGTTATATAAGTGGAGCAGAAGCATTTAGATTTAATTCAACAGGATTAGGTATCGGTACAAATGCTCCAGCTAATATGCTTGATGTTGCGAAGAATCAAAATGCAAGTACTGCAATAATAGTAAGAAATTCAACTAATGGAACAGCAGCAAGTAGTAATGCGTCCTTTATAAATTCAGGAGGTGGAGGAATGACAATTGGAGTTACTTCTAGTGCGTACACAAGTGTTCCAATACTAACACAGAGAGGATATGTATATTCAGATTCACAAGTAACAGGATTGTCCCTCGTTTCTAGTCTCGTTACTGGTGATATTAGAATGTATACAGGGGGCAACTCTTCTACAAATGAAAGATTGAGAATTGATGCTTCTGGAAATGTCGGTATCGGTACAGCTTCACCAACTGTTGGTTTGGAAGTAAATAAGGCAGCAGTCACCACATTTACAAATAATCCATCGGTAATGCATCTAGCGACGACCGACACGGCAACAAGCGGGGTTGGAGGTGGTATTACCTTTGGTGGTTCATACACAGGCACAACACAAACGACATGGGCGTACATTGGAGGGGTAAAAGAAAATGGAACTGCTGGAAATTTTGGAGGTATGCTTAAGTTTGGTACTAGAACCAATGGTGCTGGGGCTACAGACATGACCCGTATGGTAATTGATTCAACTGGTAATGTCGGTATCGGTACAGTCTCACCATCTACAAACCTTCATATAGTAGACGGGGATGGAACGCTTCCAGCTCTTGGAGGAGCTACACCTCTAATCGTTCAAAATAATGATGATACAAGTGATAATTCATATATAGATATCTTGGCTGGTACTGCTGGAATTTCAGGAATCGCTTTTGGAGATTCTGGAGATGAAAATGTAGGAGTTATAAACTACGACCATTCATTAAATGCTATGAATTTCAGAACATCTGGTTCTGGACTAGATATGACCATTGATTCTTCTGGGAATGTGGGAATTGGTGATGATACTCCTTCATACAAATTAGACGTTGCAGGTACAATCCGTTCAACATCAAATATTTACGCTGATGACAAAGTCATCACTTCTAGATACGGAACAGCGGGTACATACAACTCAGCTCAAGTTCAGGGAATTTGGTCAATAGGTGATGCCTTTCAAATAGATACTGGAGCTGACGATTTCGGAAACTTGTATGGAATCGGTTATGCATACAATCAAAATGGTGGGTCGCCATTTGCACTGGAGCATCAAGCTGTATTTACAACTAATGGTGTTGTTGGAGCAGCAATTGGATTCAATGGTAGTGGATACTTCGCCGGAAACGTAGGAATCGGCGACACCACTCCAGACGCAAAATTAGATGTCGCAACACCAGCATCTGGTGCAACTATTGCAGTAGGACGTTTTGCTGGAAATGCTTCTATCGTCGCTGGAGCTGACGCAGCATCTGGTTGGATGATTATAGACGGAACTTCATCGGGTGCCACAGCACTAAACTACTACAATGATGGTAACGTCATTCTAGGATATGGAGGCGGAAATGTCGGAGTAGGGACAATTGCCGCCCCAACAGAGAAGCTTCATATCGAAGGCGACGGTGCGCGATTGCTTCTAAGCTCTGCAACGGCAAACTTGGCTGACTCAAATAGTATTGCTTTTGAAGAAGCCGCAACTGGTGCAGGTATTTTGATTCAATATGACGGAACTGCGCCAGGAGACGGGGGATTGAAATTCCAAAATCTATCTGATTCCGCTGAAATCATGACACTTGGAAGAGATGGAAATGTCGGTATTGGAACATCAACGCCAGCCGCAAAACTAGACGTACTTGGTGTCGGAAGATTCCTAAATAATGCATACTCAGCACCTTCAACAGGAAAAGGACTCGAATCTTTCTATAATTCAACAGATGATACAGCTTCGTTCTTGTCTTACGACCGAGATGGTTCTACATACAAGCCACTTCGAATCCGTGGTTCATACACAACACTTGAAGCTTCAGGTACAGAAATTTTACGAGCAAATTCGTCAGGTGTCGGAATCAACACATCAACAATCGGCACAGCTCTAACCTTCGGAGGAACTAACCCTACAATTTCAGTAGATACTTCTGATGCAGCGGATAACAAGAGAATGATTTTTACAGGAGGTGGAGCGTTCTCAAGTGCAAGAGGAGCGTATGTTGCAGCGAATGGAAATGAATACAGTGGCGCTGGAGGGGATTTGATTCTAAGTGCAGGAAATGTTTCTGGAGGTGAAATGCAATTCTACACTGCTGGTACTTTGAGAGGAGTTTGGGATTATTCAGGTAATTTTGGAATCGGCGACACCACACCTGATGCAAGATTGGACGTTCAGGGTGCTACAGATGCTACGGGGGCAGTTGCGCATTTTACTGATGGTACCAACTATACAGTTTCAATTGGGGGCGGAGGTGCGTTGGTTGGTGCTGTAAAAGGAACAGTTGGATCTGCATTAGCATTGGGTGCAAATGATACAGAATATATCAGAATAAGTACTGCTGGAAATGTCGGTATAGGCTACACGTCACCAGCTGCGCGACTAGACATCGATGCAAGTTCAAACTCATACGGTATCCGACTTCGAGGTACAGCTGAAACTACAGAAATTGCTGACTTTATTGTAGGTTCTTCTGGACAGTTGATTATATCTACTACAAACGGAAATGATAGCAACCAATACATTGACCTGCGTACAGAAGACAGTTCTTACGGTCTTATCCTTAGAGATAGTGCTGGAGCAACAACTGCATACACTAACTTCTATATGCACGATACAACAGATGATTATCTATCAATCAATCTAAACAGTACTCAGGATGCAGATGCCTTGAACGTAATGGCATCAAACACTGTCGGTATCGGAACAGCTACTGCTTCATACGACTCAGTCTCTTCAAAACTAAATGTTCTAGGAACAACTGGCGCATTTTCAACCCAGATAAACCTAGTTGACTCTACCGCACAAGCTGCTGGAGTTGGAGGTGCGATAAACTTCACAGGAAAATATACAGATGCTGGAGCATATGCATCAGGAGCTCGTATCGCAACACAAAAATCAAATGGCACAACAGCAAACTACGGATTTGATTTGGCATTCTATACACGAACTCATGGGTCAAGTTTGTCACAGAAAATGGTAATTGATTCAACTGGTAATGTGGGTATTGGAACAACTGCTCCAGAAGAATTATTGGTTGTGGCAGGAACTACAAATCCAACTATACGAATAGAGCCAGCAAATGTTAATTTTAGTGCAGACCAACAAACCGCTTTTGGTACAGGAGCAGATGGTGCTGCGGAAGTGACTAACGGTAATAACACCTACGGAGGTTTATGGCTTAAATCATCTAGTAAAGCTATAGCAAGCGGAATTGGGGCATATTTTACTAGCTATAATGAAAATGATTTAACAACATTTGCAAGTTTTGATTTTGTTGCAAAAAAACACGATGGTGCAGGAGCATTAACTTCTCACGGTAGCTCAGCAAAAATATTTAGTATTGCCAATAACACAACCAATTTATTGACAGTATTGGGTAGTGGAAATGTTGGAATTGGAGATGCTACTCCTGATGCAACACTCGATGTGGAAGGAACTGTACTTGCTACAGGATATGGACGTGACGCACATCATGAAGGAGGTCTAGTCGGTGGATACAATAACGTCGGAGTAAGTACAACATACACAAGCCCAATTTATTCAATTGGTACAAGTTATCTTCCATCTGCTACTACTCTAGGAAATATGTATGGTATTGGATATACACATTCAAGTTCAAGCTTCTTGACCACAAACACATCTTCATGGGGAATGTACGTTGCCGCAGATGGTGATGCTCGAATTTTCTTGGGTGCAGCTACTGATGGAGATACATACTTCAACACCACAGGACAATTCGGTATTGGTACAGCTGCTCCATTATCAAAACTCCATGTCTATGAACCAACAGAAAGCACAACTCTCACAAACTTTACTCAAGCGGTAACAAGTGGTGGAATTTTGATTAGTACAGATTACACTGCAGATGCATATACACCAGGAGTTTTCTGGAATACAAGTGACAATAATGCTACAAAACCAAAAGCAGGTATTTTCCTACAAGAAACTGCTGCAGGAACAAATATGTTATTTGGAACATCAAATAGTTACGCAACTGGAATTACAAATACAGCAATTGTAATAAATCCTTCTGGATATGTTGGTATTGGGACAACCTCACCAGAAAATAATTTAGATGTATGGGGAACAGATGGCGCGACAGTCATTAATGCAAGAGGTGGTACTGGATCAATTTCAGAAAGCGCTTACATTGGTGTTAATAATAGAGGAAGATTTGGATATGACGGAAGTATAACTTCTGTTGTTCTTGACGATGGAGGAAATAATAAGAGTATTAGATTCACAACAAATAGTACTGAGCTTCTTACTTTGAAAAATACAAACTTGTATGTCGGTATAAACAATTCAAGTCCGACAAGGCAATTAGAAATTGGAACGACTGCAGTTGGTGAATTAGGTGCGGTTGTTACAAACTCAGATTCAGGAACTGGAAGTTATTCTGATCTTGAGGCTAGAAATGGTACAGGTAGCACCGATGGAATCAGAATGATTGCAATTGGAACTGGATACACAACCGCAGGTGCATATCAACAAGACGGAGGTGTTATTGATGCCGGCACAAACTTATCAGGAGGTCTATCTATTGTATCTAGAAATGCTTCAACCGGTATAATCAGGCTTTATACTGGAGGCTATGCTGATGCAAATGAAAGAATGAGAATTGATATTTCAGGAAATGTTGGAATTGGAACAACCACCCCCTCAACCGCCCTTCAAGTCGATGGAACAATCACTCCATCACAAGACAACAACGACACTCTAGGTAACGCAACATACAGATGGTCAGAAGTATTCTCAGTAAACGGAACAATCAATACATCTGATGCAAGACTAAAAGAAAACGTAGAAGAAATGTCATATGGATTAGAAACTATCCTTGCACTACGACCAGTCGACTACACATGGATAGATGATCCTGAAAGAGGAAGACAGCTTGGTCTTATTGCACAAGAAGTATTGGAGCTTGTTCCAGAGGCAGTGAACATTGGAGATGATGCAAATCATACTCTAGGACTTCGATATACAAACTTTATTCCAATACTTATAAAGGCCGTCCAAGAATTAGCTACAAAAATTGATGACATCCAACAACAAATCTCACAAGGAATGATAACAGCAGGTGCCGCAGTATTCACAAGTCTAACTGTAGGTTCACAAGAAGCTCCAGCTGGAATTACTCTATACGATGAAATTACAGGAGAGCCATATTGTCTATCTATAAAATCTGGTTCAACTGTTACGAGATCTGGAACTTGTGAAAATCCAACAGGAGAACAAGAAACAATTCAAAATACAGGGACAGGAAATACAGATACAACTGGAGGAAGTGGTACTGGAAACACAGGCACAACTACACCAACTGGAGACACTGGTACAACAACTCCAACAGGAGGGGATACTGGTACGACTACACCAACAACAGGTGATACTGGTACAACAACTCCAAGTACTGGAGACACAGGCACAACTACACCAACCGGAGACACTGGTACAACAACTCCAACAGGAGGGGATACTAGTACAACAACTCCAGATCCAACGCCTGAACCTGTAGTAGTCGATCCAACTCCAGATCCAGTTCCAGATCCAACACCTGATCCAGCACCAACAGGCACCACAACAAATCCTTAAAAACATACATATATATGTATGTTTTTAAGATTGCCTAAAATTACAGCTAAAAGCCATAAAATACTTGCATAAAATAAGGGCTTGTAGTAGAGTAGTTTCTACTTGCTCGTAGATATGGGCTTTTTAAATAAGTATGCCAACAATAAACCAATTGGTTAAAAAGAATAGAAACAAAGTAAAGCGAAAGTCAGCAGCTGTCGCTCTTCATCGAGGTTTCAATGCACTTAAAAACCGACCTACATTCTACAAGTCTCCATTTAAAAGAGGTGTTTGTACAAAAGTAACTACAAAAACTCCTAGAAAACCTAACTCTGCTGTCCGAAAAATCGCTCGTGTTCGACTTACAAACGGAATGGAAGTTACTGCATATATTCCAGGAATGGGACACAATCTACAAGAGCACTCAGTTGTGCTTCTGCGATCAGGGCGTGTAAAGGACGTTAACATCCGATATACAGTAGTTCGAGGTGTACTTGATGCCGAAGGAGTAAAGAAACGAGGAAAATCTCGATCACGATACGGAGCTAAAAAAGCTAAAGCTGAATAATTTTAATACATATATATGCGACGAAAAGTAAAAAATAGAAATATTGTAGGACCAGATATTAAGTTTCAATCACTTAAGGTTTCTAAATTCATAAATCACGTTATGGATCACGGAAAAAGACAAACTGCTCAAACAGTAGTTTACGATGCTTTTGATATAATAAAAGAAAAAGAGAAAGTAGAAAATCCTCTAGAAGTTTTTGATGCAGCTCTTAAAAATTCATCACCAGCTATGGAAGTAAGATCAAGAAGAGTTGGAGGAGCAAACTACCAAGTTCCTCGAGAAGTCCGACCAGAACGACGAGCATTTCTTGCAATGACATGGCTTATCAAAGCAGCACGAAAGAAAAAAGGAAAGGCAATGAGATTCCGACTTGCCGACGAAATTATTCTTGCAAGTAAGGGAGAAGGGGAAGCAGTTAAGAAGAAAGAAGATACACACAAGATGGCAGAGGCAAACAAGGCGTTCGCACACTTTGCTTGGTAATTTAGTAATTTAAAAGTTAACTAATTAAATTTATATATGTCACGAGATTATCCATTAGACAAAGTCCGAAACTTCGGAATTATTGCTCACATTGATGCGGGTAAGACTACTACATCAGAGCGTATTCTTTTTTATACAGGAGTTTCTCACAAGATTGGAGAAGTTCACGAAGGTGCAGCCATCATGGACTGGATGGAACAAGAACAAGAGCGAGGTATCACAATTACTTCTGCTGCTACAACATGTTTTTGGTCTCCGACATATAATGCAGACGATAAGTACCGATTTAATATCATCGACACACCAGGTCACGTAGACTTCACAGCCGAAGTGGAACGTTCTCTAAAAGTTCTTGACGGAGGAGTTGTTGTATTCGACGGTGTTGCTGGAGTAGAGCCACAATCAGAAACAGTATGGCGACAAGCTGACAAGTACAAAGTTCCACGAATTTGTTTCATCAACAAAATCGACCGAACAGGCGCTTCTTTTGAAAGATCATACGCTTCTATTCTAGATAGACTTACAAAAAATGCAGTTCGAGCTCAGCTTCCAATTGGAAATGAATCACAACTTTCTGGAGTAGTCGATCTACTTTCTATGAAAGCTTACAAATTCGAAGGAGAAATGGGTAACTCTGTTGTAGAAACAGAAGTTCCTGCAGACATGAAAGAAGAAGTCGAAAAGTATCATGCTGAATTAGTAGAAAAAATTGTAGAACATGACGATGCTCTTATGGAAGCTTTTCTTGAAGGAAACGAACCATCACAAGCAGATCTTAAAAAGACTCTTCGAAAGGCAGTTATTGGAAACAAGCTAGTGCCAGTGTTCACAGGTTCAGCCCTAAAAAACACAGGAGTTCAACTTATTCTAGATGCTGTTGTTGACTACCTTCCATCTCCACTAGATATTCCTGCAATTACAGGTATCGATCCAAAAACTGGAGAAGAAATTTCAAGAGAGGCTAGTGACGAAGCACCTTTTTCAGCTCTTGCTTTCAAATTACAGACTGATCCTTTTGTAGGACAGCTTACTTTCTTCCGAGTTTATTCTGGAAAAGTTGAAGCAGGGACTTATATATACAATGCAACAAATGGAAAGAAAGAACGCCTAGGAAGAATCGTTCGAATGCACTCAAACGATAGAGAAGAAGTAAAAACAGTTTACGCTGGAGAAATTGCAGCTGCAGTAGGACTTAAAGAAACACGAACTTCAGATACACTTTGTGATGAAAACAATCCTATCGAACTTCACCGAATAGAATTCTCAGAACCAGTTGTTTCACTTCGAATCGAACCAAAGACAAAAGCTGACCAAGAAAAAATGGGAATGGCACTTCGAAAGCTTGGAGACGAAGATCCTACTTTCAGAGTTAATACAGACGAAGAAACTCTAGAAACTATTATTTCAGGTATGGGAGAACTCCACCTAGACATTATTGTTGATCGTCTAAAACGAGAATTTAATGTAGAAGCAAATGTTGGTAAGCCACAAGTGGCATACAGAGAAACTATTACAGGAAGTGCTGAAGCAGAATACAAATACATCAAGCAATCTGGAGGTAAAGGACAATACGGTCACGTTAAGCTTCGAATTAAAAAACTAGAACCAATCGATCCTGATGCTAAACTTGCGAAAAACATCAAGAGAAGTGAAGGAATGGAATTCATCGATTCTATCAAGGGAGGAGCGATTCCAGGAGAATTTATTCCAGCAGTTGAGAAGGGAATTAAAGAAGCAATGCAAAGAGGAATCGTTGCAGGTTTCAAGATGGTAGATATTTCGGTAGAGCTTTACGATGGTTCTTTCCACGAAGTCGACTCATCAGAAATTGCTTTCAAACTAGCAGCTTCACATGCTTTCCAAGATGCAGCTAAAATGGCAAAGCCGGTTGTACTTGAGCCTATTATGAAAGTAGAGATTGTTGCTCCAGAAAAATTCATCGGAGATATCAACGGAAACCTTTCATCAAAACGAGGACAAGTAGAAGGAATGGAAGATCGAGGAAACGGAATACAAACAGTTCGCGCAAAAGTACCTTTGTCTGAAATGTTTGGATATACTACAACTCTTAGATCAATGACAGAAGGACGAGCATCAGCATCTATGGAGTTTGATCACTATGCTATTGTTCCGCAAAACGTTGCAGAAGAAATCAAAGCTCAAAGAGGTCAGTAAAAATATTTTAGAGTAAAGACAAAAAACATGATGTAATC
>Ga0213866_10002967_pt1 | contig 11693 bp, 9 predicted proteins | sample PICome_11_FD_160079 | JGI IMG/M metagenome (GOLD analysis project Ga0213866, IMG submission 160079) | Coastal seawater microbial communities near Pivers Island, North Carolina, United States - PICO284 | ecosystem: Environmental > Aquatic > Marine > Coastal | place: USA: North Carolina... | reverse complement strand
AACAGATACTCCTCTGCTCTATTTAATGCATTAAAACCAATAAAAAAGAATTGTACTTGAGCGTTTTTGTTTAAATAAGCGTCTATTTTATTGGTAGCTTCACGGTAGATTAATCCCTGATAACCTTGACTATTCTCTAATAAGAATGCAGATAAGTTACGATAGTAAACACCTAATCGTTCCATAAAAGAAAAGTGATCTTTTATAAGATCTGTTTCTCTAAACTCACCCTTAACAGACCACTTTCTAAGACGCTGTATATCTTTTAAATACTGAAAGAGGTCATCAGAATCAACCAAATACTGATCAACTTCATTAAAATCTTGTAACACTACAGAAGCCCAAGAAGCAAAAACATCAAAAGAATCTGGTTCATTCTCTAATTCACAGTAGATTTTATAAAAATGAAATAAGAGTTGAATGGTATCTATGTTTTGAAGACCAGATATGTGTTGAATAAATTGCTCAATAGTATAAATTTTAGGTAAAAACCCCGATTCTATCTTGTTCTTGAGTGTATTTTTCACAAAAACCCCTGCTCTTTGAGAAGGTAAAACAAAAACACACTTTTCGAAGTTGACATTCGAAGAAAGGATATCATCCAGTGTTTCAGAGATAAAAGTATGCATGTATTGTTTTGACTTTCTTTTAACAATGTACAAAATTGTTGTACTAAATTTTATAATATTGTTTAAAAATTATATCATGTCAGACCAACTCAATGTTGCTGCAATTCAAGCAAATTTATTCTGGGAAAATCAAGAGAAAAACTTGCGATTTTTTGAAGAAACCATCACTGAGCTAAATCCAGATACTGAGTTAGTTGTCTTGCCTGAAATGTTTACAACAGGATTTACCATGAATCCTGAAAAGGTTGCAGAGAAATTGCAAGGTAAAACAGTTACTTGGATGAAAAAGATAGCACAGGAAAAAGAGATCGCAATTGTTGGTAGTGTTGTTATTGAAGAACAGGGGAATTTTTACAACAGAGCTATTTTTGTAGATCCGTCAGGAGAGTTACAGACTTATGATAAAAGGCACTCATTCAGTTTGGCTGGAGAGCATGAGAAATATACTTCAGGAACACAAAGGTTGATTGTTGATTATAAAGGATGGAAAATTTTTCCACTCATATGTTATGATTTGCGTTTTCCTGTTTGGTCTCGATACAATGAGAATTATGATGTGATTTTATACATGGCTAATTGGCCTAAACCTAGAATTCAAGCTTGGGATGCATTGTTAAAAGCGAGAGCCATTGAAAACATGAGTTATTGTATTGGAGTCAATCGGGTGGGAGAGGACGCTAATGGATATGAGTATATAGGTCATACTGCGGCTTTTGATTTTTTAGGAAATGAAATTGCTGAAACTAAAGAAGGAGAAGTTGGCTGTCTAGAGTGTGTTTTAGAGAAATCAAAATTGAATGAAACTAGAAAAAAATTAAATTTTCTAAACGACAGAGATCAATTTGAAATTAGACGTTGATATGACTTTTAATGGTTTTTTCCATGTCTTTGAGTACTGTTTCAATATCAGCATTTTCTAAAGGAATAGGCTCATGTGTTTCAATAGAGATTTTAATAAACATGCCTAATGGAAACTTTCCATATTTGTATACTCTCCATGAGTTGTTGATAGAGACAGGAACTACATAAGCCTCGGGATTGTTTTTGATGATGATTTTGAGCCCATTAACAGAGAATTTTTTAGGATTTCCATCTCTACTTCTTGTGCCTTCGGGGAAAATAGCTGCAGACCATTGATTGTCTCGAATTCGTTTTCCGAAGCGATCCAGTTCCCTTAGAGCCTGACCAGTGTCTTTTCTATTAATGAGTGCCGCCCCACCATGTCTTAAATTGAAAGAAACACTTGGAATTCCTTTTCCTAATTCAATTTTTGAAACAAACTTAGGGTGATGTTTTCGTAAATGCCATATCATAGGAGGGATGTCGAACATACTTTGATGATTGGCAGCGAAAATAATGCTTGTATTTTCTGGAATGGGATAGTTTTTTTTGAATGTTACAATATTTCCCAAAATCAGAAGTGATTTAGAGAGCCACCAGTTTAACCAATCGACAACTATTTTATGGGATTTATAACCAAATTGAAGCCCCATCCATTGTAGCGGATGAAAAATAAGGAGAATAATTAAAAATACAATTCCAAAGATGGAAGAGAATAAGTAACTGACGATTTTCATAAAGAACAAAAAAGCCTAAGCAAGCATGCTTAGGCATTTATATTAAAGTTGAAGCCAGGTTGCCCATGGAATCAAGGCTAGCACTAAGACAAGAGCAATACCATAAAAGATCACAAATGTTGAGTATTTCGATCTTCCTTCAGTTTTCTTTTTATGACGAGACCAACCAATGGTGATCAAAGCAATGGCAATAATCATCGTTAGTGGGTGTTCCATGGCTAGCTTTCTTAATTCTGAGTTGCCCATGACCTCACTTGTGTTCCCTGTTAACATTTTAAAATATGGACCAGAGAAATATACTGCTAAGCCAATGAGTAATTGTATGTGATTTATAATCAAAGTAAACAGACCAATACGTAAGTCTTTATCATTAAAATCTCTTTTTTTAGCTAAACCTATTAAAGAATTAACTACAGCTACGATTAAAATTAATAAGGCTACGTAGGCCCAATAAGAATGAATTGTCTTCAACATGGTAATTGATTTTTAGTGATGATAAAAGTAATCATTTTTAGAAACAAAAAACCACCTCAGTAGAGGTGGTTTTTATGAATATATGTAAAACTTCTTAGAAGTTATATCTTACAGTAAAGTTCCAAGTAGTTCCGAAACCAAAGAATACTTTGTTATCTACATCAATTCCTTGGAAAGTAGCATCTCCTGGATTAGCAAACGTATTGGTAGCAGATTCTATGATATACACATTATCAAATACGTTGTTTACATTCAATCGGAAGTTCAACGACTTGTTATCTTTTAAGTTCCAACGGTAAGAAGCACCAAAGTCAGATACTGAGTAACCAGGTAATTGTAAAGAACCTTGGTGATTTGGAGCGTCAAAATCTTCTGCATTGATTTGTGCAAACAATCTGTCTACAAAACGTTGGTTATAGTCGATTTTAAAGTTGTCAGTAACCTTGATGTCAACACCTAATCTAGCTGTAAATTGAGCAGCATCTCCTACTTTTACATCATCTAAGTATAACGTAGTAGTTCCAATGGCAGTTTGATTTTGATCAAAAGCAGTTCCAGAAACGTTACCTGCATATTTCCAGTCACCTATAGAAGTCATCCCTACGATTCTTACTCTATCAGTAACATCATAAGTGAAATCTAATTCAGCTCCCATGTGAATTTGCTCGATACCTAATAGGTCTGCACTACCTTGTACACCGTTAAATCTTGAAGAAACAGATAAGAATCTATCTTTCCACTGAGTTCTGTAGAAGTTCACATTCGCTCTGAATTTTTCAGACGTATATCCATATCCTAGTTCAATACCAAATGTTTTTTCGTTTCTAGGATCTGGGTTTACAGTATTTGTATTGTTTAAGAAAATAGCATCAAAGAATGGTTGTCTTGAGTAGAAACCAGTATTGAAGAATACGTTGTGGTTCTCATCAATGTTCCAGTTGATCCCCGATTTGATATTACCTCCGTTAAAGTTCTCCCAGTCAGTTTCTTGATCAGGATCCGTATTCAAGAAGTTAAAATAGTCAACTCTTTTAAACCCTTGTTGAGAAGCACCTGCCTGAACGAAGAAAGAAACATCTTCAGTAGTATACTCTAATTGACCAAACACACCATACCAACGAACTAATCCGTCATTCCAATAGTTGATTTTTTGCTCATCATCAGTGCTTCTGAATACATTCCATAAACTTCCTAAGTCAGATGAGTATTCTCTTGTAAGAACATTTAAAGGATTGTTGATATCATCATTATCACGATATCCATCAGCTCCTAATAAGTTGTCAATTCTTCTATAGTGAATTCCTTTATACTTACGTAAATCAATACCAAAGTCTAATGTCCAATTGTCATTTAATTTTGTATCAAAGTTAGATAACAACCCGAACCAGTTGTGAGAGTTTACAGAAGCTCTTCTGATAAATCCATTTCTTCTCTCTAATCCAGCAGGAATATCAGATGATCTTAATTCATCATCGTTTACAATGAAAGAACCTGTAGTTGGGTCAACTGGGTTTGTATAGGTAAATCCTTGGCTAAAAGTACCTCCTTGACCAGAGTTTGCTCTTACGATTTCATCCCATAATACAAGTCCAGTATTTGGATCTCTAAATCTTTTGTCACTTGCAAAGTTTCCTCCTAAACGACCGATGTCTCCAGTTCCACCACCACGACCAAACGATACGTATGCAGAAGTAGTTAAGGTAGAGTTGTCATTTACATTCCAAGTCCAGTTTAATGAAGTTACAGGCTTGTGGTAGAAATTCTTTCTCCAGTTAAACTCACCAACACCACTTAAGTAACCGTGGTTGTAGTTGTATTTTCTACCATATTGTAAGTAATCACCTAAGGTAGCCATGTTAAAGAAGCTAGTCGTTCTTTGGTTGTGCGTTTGTGGAGCTCCAGTTAACATAAATTGAATGTTGTGATCTCCTTTATCCCATCCCAATCCGATGAAATAGTTGTATCCTTCAAATTCAGTTCCTTGAACATATCCTTCACCAGCAGTTCTGCTTAATAAGAAAGAAGCTGCAAAACCATTTTCATTTTTACCAGTAGAATAGGTAGCTAAGTTTTTGAAGTACCCGTCGTTACCAACAGAGCTCAACACAGAACCACCTTGTTTTTTATCGGTAGTTTTTGTGATAATGTTAATAGTACCCCCAACTGAAGAGATCGCTAATTTAGAAGAACCTAAACCTCTTTGTACCTGCATAGCAGTGGTAACATCAGACAAACCAGCCCAGTTAGACCAGTATACTGCTCCATTCTCCATATCATTAACAGGAACCCCGTTGATTAGAACTGCGATGTTCTCTTGTGCAAATCCACGGATGTTAATTCTTGCATCTCCAAAACCACCTCCAGATTTTGTTGCATACACAGAAGGTGTGTTGTTTAAGATCTCTGGAAATTCTTGAGAACCTAATTTCTCTTGAATTTCAGCAGCTTTGATAGTTGATTTAGCTACAGGAGTTTGTCTGTCTTTCGCTACGTCAATAATTCCTTTGATTACTACTTCGTCCAAGATGTTGCCATCTTCAGTTAATTGAATAGTTCCTAAATTTTCTGAACCAGAAAAAGAAACTTCTTTGGTTTTATAACCTACGAAAGAGATTACAATAGTACCACTGTTAGATGAAGAAGTAAGCGAAAACTTACCATCAAAATCTGTTTGTGTTCCACTTGTTGTACCTTTAATTACAACACTTGCGCCAGGCAAACCTTCATTGGCTTCATCAACCACGGTACCTGAAATTTTTGTTTGTCCAATTACAGTAGCAACACAGAAAAAAAGTGCTACGAATAATAAGTTCTTAAAATTTTTCATTGTAGAATTTTAATGTTATTAAATGCTATGCAAAAGTCTTTTATTTTGTGGGGTGTAATGTTAACTTAATGTTAAATTTTAACAAAAAATTAACTAGGTTAAATGTAAGTTTTAATTTTTAAAAAACTGTTTTTCAGCGCATTAGATATTAACCATCTTATTAACAAAAAATCAAGATAGTTTAAAGAAAAAATAAAAAAGGATTTTATGCGTTTTTGAGAAGTTCATTTGCTAATTCCTTGCCTAATTCTACACCAAATTGATCATAGCTATAAATGTTCCAAATAACTCCTTGAACAAAAATTTTGTGTTCGTACATGGAAATTAATTTACCTAAGGATTCTGGTGTTAACTTTTTAAATAGAATAGAATTACTGGGTCTATTACCTTCAAATACCTTGTAGGGCATTAAAATGTTTATCAAATCAGTATCTCCAGAGAATTTTAGTTCTAAGTGGACTTCTTCTCTTGTTTTCCCATAAGCTAGAGCATCCATTTGTGCAACGTAGTTTGCCATTAGTTTTTTATGATGATCTGTTAATCCATAGAGCGATTCTTCATACCCAATAAAATCCGCAGGAATCAATTTGGTTCCTTGGTGAACCAGTTGCATAAAGGCGTGTTGCATGTTGGTACCTGTACTTCCCCATACAATAGTACCTGTTTGGTAGTTGACAGGGTCTCCGTTTCTGTCGACACTCTTTCCATTACTTTCCATAATGGCTTGTTGTAAATAGGGGGCCAGTTTTGTGAGATATTGAGTATAAGGCAAAATAGCTTCCGATTCAGCGCCGTAAAAATTGTTGTACCAGATGCTTAATAGGGCAAGTACTACTGGAATATTTTTATCAAAATCGGTTTGCTGGAAGTGCAAATCCATTTTTTCTGCTCCGTCTAACAGCGATTTGTAATTTTCAAAACCAACAGATAAACTAATAGACAACCCAACGGCAGACCATAAAGAAAAACGACCTCCCACCCAGTTCCACATCGGGAAGACATTTTTTGAATCAATACCAAAAGCATCAATAGCTTCCAAGTTGGTAGATACGGCTACAAAGTGTTTGGCGATATCAAACTGAGATGCTGATTTTAAGAACCAATTTTTGATAGTATTAGCATTGGTAATGGTTTCTTGTGTGGTGAATGTTTTTGAAACAATAACAAATAAGGTAGTTTCGGGATGTAATTTTTTGAGAACTTCTGAAACGTGATCTCCATCAATATTGGAAACAAAATGAGTATTGAGATGATTCTTATAAAACTGTAAAGCCTCAACAATCATATCTGGTCCTAAATCTGAACCTCCAATACCTATGTTAACTACATCGGTGATTTTTTTACCCGTGTACCCTTTCCATTCACCAGAGATAACCTTATTAGAAAAAGCTCTGATTTTTCTAAGTGTTTTTCTGATCTGTGGCTTGATATCTTTACCATCAACTAAAATAGGTTCTTCAGAATTGCTCCTAAGAGCCGTATGTAACACAGCTCTTCCTTCAGTAGTGTTGATTGTCTCTCCAGAAAAGTATTTTTGAATAGCGTCTGAGAGGTCTACTTCTTTAGCAAGTTCAACAAGCAAGTCTATTGTTCTTCTCTCAATTCGATTCTTTGAATAGTCCAAAAACAAATCTTGAAATTGAATGGAAAACTCTTTTCTTCTTTGTGAATTATGAAGGAATGCATTGTGCATAGAAAAAGAGCTCATTTCTTGAAAGTGAGTCTCTAGTTTTTTCCAAGCGTCAGTTTTTGTAGGATTGATATTTTTTAGCGGCATCAGTCAGGTTGTTTTTAGCAATTAAAGGAAGTTCTTTTGAGGGAAATTCAATATTGTCTAATTGATTTTTTAATGGTTTTATAAATTCTAAATATCTTGGTTTGATGCTTTTGTTCAGCGGTTTCGCAGAGGGTAATTTTTGCTTGAAAGGATCGACTTGCTTCCCATATTTCCAGAAGCGATAGCACACATGTGGGCCGCTAGTATTTCCTGTCATACCTACCCATCCAATAATATCGCCTTGCTTTACATATTGGCCTTTTTTCACCTTTCTTTTACTCATGTGAAGATATTGGGTAGCATAAATATTATTGTGTCTAATTTTAACGTAGTTTCCATTGCCTCCTCTTCTTGCAGATTCAATCACAGTTCCACTGGCTGTTGCCATGATAGGAGTGCCAACTTTGGCGGCAAAGTCGGTTCCACGGTGAGGTTTTACCCTGCCATAATAGGCAATTTTCCGCCTTAAGTTGTAACGAGAAGAAACCCTATATTGAAATTTAATAGGAGATCGTAAGAACTGGCTTCTCAGCATGTTTCCTTCCTCATCGTAATATTCAGGAATTTTTTGAATACTATCTGCTACAAACCGATAAGCGTATAGATCCTTATTGTTATGATTGAATAACGCTGCTTTTACTCTTCCATAGCCAACAAAGACAGTATCATCTATGTACTTTTCTTCGTAAATCAACTTAAATTTATCTCCTTTTTGAAGCTTGTAAAAATCCAATGTCCACGCATAAATATCAGCAACATCGTAGGTAAGATTTGGATTTAAGTGAAGGCTGTCCATAGCTTCAGATAAAGTAGAAAAAATCTCCCCAGCAACTTCTTTTTCTACTACTTTGATAGGTTTTCTGTATTTGTAAGCAGTAATTGTAGAGTCTCTGAAATCTACGATAGTAGCGGTAGCTCTATTGTCCTTGTAAATAAAAACTTGTGCTTGTTCAGTAGAATCTTTGCTAGCAAGAATCATATAGGGTTTCCCAGCTCTCACTCTTCTTACATCAAATGTGTCTTTAATCTCCTTGGCAATCTTGTTTATTTTGGGATAGAAAACATGATGCCTATCTAGAATAATTCCAAAACTCTCTCCTTTCTTGATGGTGTCTTTTACAACTTTGTAGTCATTTAGTTTGTAGCCAAACTCATAAATAATCTCTGGGATAGAAGCCTTAATTTTTTTGGTAACTTCAGGAATCTCTTTCTTTTTGTCTTCACCACAAGACAAGAGAACGAAAAAGCTAAATAAAAGTAGGGCGATTTTCTTCAACGACAATTATTTTATCCTTCGGTTTAATATGGTGTAAAAATACAATTTAATCGTATATAACCTCAAATGAATTTGCCAATCCTTTAAAAGCCTTCAATTCAGCCCTTAATGAGCCTACAGCCAAAGATGCTTTTAACTTGATTGGAATCTTATTATCATCTGCTGTCACCCATATGGTGACACTTTCACTTTCTTTAAAAACCCTACCTGCTTGTACAATGGGTCTCATTTTCAATGTTTTTATTTTCCCAAATTTAGTTCTGATGATTTCCGTGCCGAGAAACTTCAATTTAAAAGGATATGTTTTAGAATCGAAGAACATATTGAGTTTAATCTCATCACCAACTTTTAATTTTTTTGTATTGATATTTCTCAAATAATAAACAGCAGAAATCATATCTTGTACATTGTCAAATGTAAAGTCTTTGACGGTTTTATACTTGAAATCTTCAACAGTTGCTACTTTTTTATCCTGATTGAAAGTGATGTTTCTTTTAATAATGTGACCTCCTTCATACACGTCTCTTTTGAATAAGTAGGGTTTGGGATTTTCAGTATCAAAATACGATTCGTAAGTATCTCTTACTTTAAAGAACCACCCTATAACGGTACTTGTTTCTCCAAATCCTACAGCATGATAAACCTTTTTGTCATTCATAATCGTATCTTTCAGCTCTAGAGTAGCACTGCCCGCCTTTAAAAAACCACTATAGCTCATTTTGTACTGAAGCCATTCGCCTGTCTTATATGCAGGTTCCATAGTTTTTTGGGCAAAAATAGTATTGCAAACGATGGATAATAAGAGGATAAAAAAGTTTCTTTTCATAAAAAACCAAACTTATAAAAATTGGATGACAAAATGCTCTAATAAAAACAAAAAGCTCACCAATTTAGTATGAATGAGCTTTTTTAACGTTTATTTAAAGATTCAAAAGGTACCCCAGTCTTTTAGCTCTTGTTCCGACCATAAATAAGGATAAAAAATTCTACGTTGATACTTTGGATGTAAATACTTTCTCCAACTACTTCCTCCTGTGGCTTCTAGTTCTTGCTCATCTCCTCCTAAGTATTTTCCTGCAGCTTCGTAGTGGGCTAAAACCCATTTTACATTTACCGTATAGTCATAATGCCTCATAGCATCAATAAGTTGTTTATCTTTTTGAATATCTTCGGGTAACTGTTTGAACTTCTTTGACAAGTTACATTCATTGTAATCTTCCATAAAATCAATGAAGTCTCCCATGTATTTTTTGTCAAACAGTTGAATCAAAATGGATTTCTCTCCAGTAGTATGGTTCTTCCCAGCTGCCTGCCAATACAGGTGGTCATAAGCATTCTTAAATGAAGAGTTTCGATCAATTGTATCTCGAAAACGAGCATCAATGAGATTGATCAGTTCAGTTGATGCAAACTCAATCTTTCGATATTGAGCACTTTGAAATCCACTTGCTGGAGTTAAAGTGTTTCTAAATTTTAGGTATTGTTCTCGCTCCATTCCATCTGCCATCACTGAAAAAGAGCTACATAACATATCAAAATACCGACTGATACGCATCAAGTGCATAGAAAACTTTTCGGTACTTACTTCATCAGACATGGCCACTTGATCTATTTCCCACAAGATCATCTTAAACAACAGTTCATTCACTTGGTGATACATGATAAAGACCATCTCATCGGGTTGATTGGTTCTAGGTGTTTGCAAGCCTAACAGAGCATCAGTTTGAATATAGTCCCAATAAGTAATGGGTGTGCTCCACAATAGACCTTCTAACATGGAATCTAGAGGAACACCTAATTTTTCGTATTTCTCTTCAATGGCTTTTAGTATATCTTCTTTGCTCATGTCTTGATTGATACAAGATTTATAGAAACAAGAATCAAGACCTATGAAATCATGATTCTTGCATCAAAATTGTCTTGATTCTCTTTATAAAGTTCCTCTTTTTAGTTGTTCTCTTTCTATGGATTCAAATAATGCTTTAAAGTTCCCTGCTCCAAAACCTCTTGCGCCCATTCGCTGAATGATTTCAAAGAAAAGTGTAGGTCTGTCTTCAACGGGTTTTGTGAAGATTTGTAATAAATACCCTTCCTCGTCAGCGTCAATCATAATACCTAAGCCTTTTAACTTTTCGATATCTTCTCTTAATTCGTGACTAAATTCTTCCAAACGACCTGGTACAGCTCTATAATATTCTTCTGGTGGAGTGGATAAGAATTCAACTCCTTGAGATTTTAATTGACTTACCGTTTTGATGATGTCATCTGTAGCCACAGCAATATGTTGTACTCCTGCACCTTCGTAGAAATCTAAATATTCTTCAATTTGAGAACGCTTTTTTCCTTTTGCAGGTTCGTTAATTGGAAACTTGATACGGCCGTTTCCGTTGGACATTACCTTACTCATTAATGCTGAATATTCTGTATGAATTTGCTTGTCGTCAAAAGATAAGAAGTTTTCAAATCCCATCACATCTTCATACCACTTTACCCAAACGTTCATTTGGTTCCAACCAACATTGCCCACCATATGATCGATGTATTTTAATCCTGCAGCAGGTGGATTGTAATCTGATTTCCATTCCTGAAAACCTGGCATAAAAGTTCCGTTATAGTTTTTACGTTCAATGAACATGTGTACAGTTTCTCCATACGTATAGATTCCTGCTTTTACAATTTCTCCATGCTCATCTTTTTCAACAGTAGGCTCTAAATACGATTTAGCCCCTCTTGAGGTGGTTTCCTTGTAGGCATTTCTAGCATCATCAACCCAAAGAGCAACTACTTTTACACCATCACCATGTTTTACAATATGATCGTTGATGTGCGATTTGCTGTTTAAGGGAGTTGTTAAAACCAGGCGAATTTTATCTTGTTTCAACACGTAGCTTACAGAATCTGTTGATCCAGTTTCTAAGCCTTTGTAGGCGTAAGATTGAAATCCGAAAGCTGTTTTATAAAAGTGAGCAGATTGTTTTGCGTTCCCGACATAGAATTCAACATAATCTGTTCCTAACAATGGAAGGAAATCTTGCGCTCCTTCAAATATTTTTTCTAAACCGTAGTTTACTGATTTTATTTCTTTACTCATGATAATAAGCGAATAAGAAAATTAGCAGATTAGCGAATTATT
>Ga0213866_10002966_pt1 | contig 11694 bp, 9 predicted proteins | sample PICome_11_FD_160079 | JGI IMG/M metagenome (GOLD analysis project Ga0213866, IMG submission 160079) | Coastal seawater microbial communities near Pivers Island, North Carolina, United States - PICO284 | ecosystem: Environmental > Aquatic > Marine > Coastal | place: USA: North Carolina... | reverse complement strand
TATTAAGAAGTTTATTTTGGAACATTTTACCGTTAGCTGGGAATACTGGTACAGATTTCAAATTCCTTATTTAACAAGACACAGAACATTTTTTGGTGATATAGAATCCTGGAATGTATGGGGGTCTATCGGTTTAGTTCAAATAAGAAGTCTTATAGATGAAATAAATAACAATATATCGAGTTTACCTAAAAATTACACTGATTTCTTTTTATACACTTTAAGACATAAACCAAAAAGAGGAATCAATGCTTCATCTATATCAGACATATCATCGATACCTAGAGCAACAGTAATCCGAAAACTAAAAACACTAGAAAAAAATAATCATATAATGAGGAACAAAAAATTAGAATATTTTCTGGCACCAAAAAGTGATAATTTAAAAGGGTTTGAAAAAAATTATTTAATAAATCAAAGAAGATGGAGTGATTATTGCACAACCATGTTCAACTTGATGAAATTTTCAAAATTTAGTATCTAAACTTATTCAAAAATATTATGGAAATAGCAAAAACAATAGCCCCGGTGTGTTTAGCCATAATAATGTTCGGTTTAGGTCTTGGCCTTACCGTAGCTGATTTTACAAGACTAATTAAAATCCCACGTGACTTTATCGTTGGTTTTTTTGGTCAAGTTATTTTGTTACCGATCGTTGCTTTTATCTTAATTCAAATTATTTCACTTCCACCAGAAATAGCCCTAGGAACGATGATTATTGCAGCCGCTCCAGGTGGCGTGATGTCTAATATATTAACTAAATTTGCTAACGGAGATGTTGCACTATCGATTTCTTTAACAGCAGTTGTAAGTTTAATTTCCGTTATAACGGTGCCTTTAATTATTTATAATTCTGCAGATTTTTTGGGAATTGAAATCACTAAAAAAATATCAATGTTTAATGTTGCGCTAAAAATGTTTATCGCAGTAACAATCCCAGTTATTTTTGGAATGATTGTGCGTGCTTTGATGACTGATTATATAGTTTCTAAAACACTGCTTGTTCAACGATTATCCTTAATATTATTTTTAGTCATATTCACTGCAATCTGGGTTGAGGAGTGGGACAGGATAGTTAACTTTATACAAAGAGCGGGTTTGATTGCGTTAATCTTAAATCTTACAATGATATTCTTAGGTTATTATTTAGCTAAATATTTAGCTTCAGGAGTAGAACAAAGAAAATGTATTTCGCTTGAGTGTGGTTTACAAAACGGAACTTTAGCAGTCTTTGTAGGCACGCAATTATTTGACAACGTAGTATTTATGGTTCCAACCGCTGCATATGCGTTAATTATGTTTACTACTGCAACAATTTTTGTTCTCATAGTAAGAAAAATCAATTAGATTATTTAAAAAATGGGCGAATGGTGGAACTGGTAGACGCGCCGGACTCAAAATCCGGTGGTAGCAATACCTTGAGAGTTCGAGTCTCTCTTCGCCCACCAATTTATGGAAATAGATAAACTAAATAGTCTCGTAGAATTATACTTTAAAAAGTGCGAAGAGGTTGATCCAAATAAACCTTTTTTAAAATGGTTAAAACCAGGAAAACCAACTTATAGTTGGGGCGATGTAAAAGAGAGAATATTTAAACTTTCTTCAAAGATAAAATCCTTAATTCAAGAGGGAGATCGTTGTTTAATATTATCTGAAAATAGACCTTACTGGTTAATGGCAGATATTGCCGTGATGAATGCAGGAGGAATATCGGTTCCTATTTTTACAACATATTCATCAAATGATTATGAATATATTCTAAATGATTGTAAGCCGTCATTAATTATTGTTTCTAATAATGATCAATTTAAAAAAATCAAAAAACATGTAAATTTAAATGAACAAAAAATAATCTCTTTTGAAGAGATTAATGTTGATAGTCTGTTAATTAAAAATATTCTTAATGAAGAAAATTATAAAAAAGACATTAATAATAAATTAAAAAGAAGTATGCCTGCATGTATTATTTATACATCAGGAACATCAGGTAATCCTAAAGGTGTTATTTTAAGTCATGGTGGTATTTTATCAAACTGTGAGGGAGCAATTGAATTACTCGAAACCTTAACTAAAAAGAAAGCACCAGTGTTTTTAACTTGGTTACCATTATCACATTCTTATGAACACACAGTTCAATTTATTCAAATTATTGTAGGTGCCAAAGTTTTTTATGCTGAAAGTTTAGAAAAATTAATTTCAAATATGAGAGTTGCAAAACCAACAATCATGACAGCCGTTCCAAGATTTTATCAAAACCTTTTTACTAAAATAAATATGAATTTTGATAAACAAACAGGTCTCAAAAAAAAATTAATTAATCGAACTTTAGAATTAGGAAAAAAAATACTTAAAAAAGAGCAATTAAGTCTCAGTGAAAAAATAGTAAATTTTTTATGTGAAAAATTAGTACGGAAAAAAATTAGAAATCAGTTTGGTGGAAATCTTCAAGCCTTCGTTTCTGGGGGTGGAGCCTTGGACCAAAATATTGGTGAATTTTTAAATGCAATAGGATTACCTACTTTGCAAGGTTATGGTCTTACAGAGGCTTCTCCTGTCGTAAGCTGTAATTTACCAGATCTAGTCAAAGTCGAATCAGTCGGGCCTCCATTTAGAACTAATAAAGTGAAAATAGCAGAGGACGGTGAAATCTTAATAAAGGGTGAAAATGTGATGTTGGGATATTGGAATCTTAAAGAAGAAACTGAAAAAGTAATTAAAGATGGATGGTTATATACTGGAGATATTGGTGAGTTTGATCAAAACAATTATTTAAAAATAACAGATAGAAAAAAAGATATTATAGTCAATTTAGGTGGTGATAATATTTCGCCAAGTAAAATTGAAAATATTTTATGTTTAAATGAAAATATTAAACAATCTTTTGTTTATGGGGACAAAAAAAATTACTTAGTTGCAATATTAGTTATAGAAAAAGAAATTAATAAAGAAAAAATTAAACTTATAATTGAAAATATAAATAAAAGTTTAACTTTAATTGAAAAAATTAAAAAATTTGTTTTAATTCATAAAGAATTTACAATTGAAAACGGAATGTTAACACCAACTTTAAAGTTAAAAAGAAAAGAAATAATTAAAAATTATAAACAACAATTAGAAAATCTTTATTAATTTTACAAAAAAAGTTAAATAATTTGCTTAAAAAAACATTGATATTACTAACTTTTTTAAAAGTTTATTAAAATTAAAAAAAATTAATAAAAAATTTAAATTTTGAATCAATTTTGCAAATTAATTTATGTTTGACATGAATCTTTTAATAACTAATGTTTAATTAACAAACGAATCATTAAGATTTGTTTAATAACAAGGGAGAAAAGATGGCTAAAAGAAGAAAAAAAGCTAAAAAGAAAACTAAAAAGAAAAAAGCAAAAAAAGAAGAAGAAAAAGAAGATAGTTTTCTCTTTAACTAAACGCCCTTTTTAATTTTTTAAAAAGGGCGTTTTTTTATTCCGCACTTTCAGAAATATTTACTCTACCTAAAGCTTTGTCCATTTTTTTCTGAACTTCTTCAGGGCTTACTTTAAGTACTGCTTCAAACTCCGATTTAAGTCGCTCATAAGCTTTCTCGAATAGCTGTCTTTCAGAATACGATTGATCTGCAATAATATCAGTATTTTTGTTAAGATCTTTTACAACTTCGGCAAGTTCATAAATCTTACCCGAATTAATTTTTTGATCGTACTCTTGAGCTCTTCTACTCCACATAGTTCTTTTTATTTTTGGTTTCGTTTTTAAAATTGATACACATTTATTAATTTGATTTATTGAAGCAATGGGTCTCAATTTTGACTGTTGATTAATTGGAACAGTTAAAGTTAATTTTTCTTTTTCAACTAATATTTTGTAAAACTGAATATCAATTTCACCAATTTTTGCTTTTTCGATAGCAGTGATTTTGCCCACTCCATGTTTTGGATATACTACGTAATCTTTTAAATTGTATACTCTTTTCTCAGTTGGTTGTTTTTTAATCTTTTTTATTTCCGGCTTTTCGTCCGCTCCTGGAGCTAAGTTTTTTTTATCTGCGGGTTTTAAAGATAATTTCACTTTGCTAAGTGATTTTGTTTTTTTTACTTTTTTTACTTTTTTTACCTTTTTAACTTTTTTCTTTTTTGGCATATATTATTTTCCAGGTTTTTCTGAGAAGTGTTTATCATATTTATCTTTAATATCTCTAAATTTTTCATGATCTTTCATTGGCTCCTTTTTTTTTGAGATATTAGGCCATATTGCAGAAAACTTTTTATTTATCAATAACCATTTATCTATATCTTTAACACTTTCGTCGGTATCCGATTTTATCGCATCTAATGGACACTCAGGTTCACATACTCCACAGTCAATACACTCATCCGGATTAATAGCTAAAAAGTTTTCGCCTTCATAGAAGCAATCGACTGGGCAAACTTCTACGCAATCTGTTAATTTACATTTTATACATTCATCTTTTACAATGTAGGTCATGCGGATTTCATTAATTTAAGTTTTATTTCTGCACTTTCTTTATCAGAAAAATATATTAGGCCACAAACTCTTCTCATTAAATTTGACTCATATTGATCTACAGTATTATCTGAAATAATTACTTTCCAGAGATGTTCAATAATATCTTTTTTAACATCCATTGAATTTTTTTTAATTATATTCGTATAACTTAATAGTTGATTAGAATTATTTTCAATGGTTTCAGCTTTTTCTAAAATCTTATTTGCATCGTCATCTTTTAGATAAGAATTAATAAAAATTTTAATTAAATCTTTTTCATGGTCTGAATAAATCTCATCTATATTAGCCGCATGTACAAGTAATGCAGAAATGCCAAGGACACTCTCTTTATCTAATTTGTTCATTTTATATTTAAAGAAAGAAGTTTTTTAAAGGGATTTTCTTTTTTGTCAAACCGTATTATTTTCTCTTTTTTCTTTTTTTCACCTTTAAAAACGTAAGTATCAGCCATTTTATCCTTCTTATAATGCATGTAACCCATTAATTTATAAAAATTTTCTTTAGAACAACCTAATAAATTCATCATTTCAGCATTTACCTTAAACTTTCTATCTTTAGTATTTTCTATAATTTTCAAAAATAATTTTTCAAGTATATCTATTCTCACAAAAAATTCTTTGAACTTTTCAAATCCACATAATAACAAGAAATTTTTATTAAATTTATCACTAATTAAGAAATTTAATCCTGATTGTGGTATCTTATTATCATTGGAAAGGTTGTGATATATTTTCCATAAACTTATTCTAAATTCAACTGCTTTTGGTTTTAACATTTTAGGAAGGTAGATATGATATCTCCCTATTTTAATTCCCATCCCCCATAATTTTTTTCTCTCTTCAGCTGGAATAGATTTAACAATTTTATCAACTTCTGTTCTCTTAATAACCCCATTGTTTTCATAAAGTTGAAAGACTAAACCTCGTAAATATTGATTTTTAATTTGATAACTCGTTAGCTTTACAAGATCACCCAAAACATCATTTATAATATTTTCTAACCATTTATTTAAGAATAGACTCAATTTAGTTTTTGACAACTCACTTAAAGAGTCATCTGCAATGATATCTATTTCTGGAGTTAAATAATCGTTGCCTTTTTTCAATCGAGCTATTGGGTTTTGTTTCCATGTAATTTTACCCTCGTTATCGATTTCAATTTCAGATTTTGTTAAAATCTCATCAACCCTTTTCACTAACTCTTTTTCTATACCTTTTCTAGCTGCTTTTTTTATTGACTTAATGTCAGTATCTAACGTCTTAGATGTTGCCTCTATTAAAAATTTAAGTCCTTTTAATTCACCAACAAGTTGACCATCAATATATATTTTATTTTCCTCATTTATCTCTGTATTTAAAACAAGATCTTGCTTTAGGTTTCTTGACAGAATACTTATTTTTTTATCAATAAAACTTTTAGTTAATTCATCGTGCAGTTTATCTGACAATTTATCTTCAATACTCTTTGTAAGTTGAACCCAATAATCTGAATTTTCAACCCAATTTTTCTTATTAGCAACATAAGACCAGGTTCTTACATTTGATAGCCTATGTGAAAGTAAATCAACATTACCGTGATCTTTTTCTAAGCCTTTTAGCTGTTCCTTCATAAAAGTGCTTGGTATTCTTTTTTTCTTTGTAGATAAAAACAGAAAGACCTTATCGACTATGTTTATATGTTGTCCATAAGCTTTTTTTTCAAAATCTGGTATTTGGCAACATTCCCACAATAATTCTAAATTTTTATGGTAGATAATATTATTAGTTCCTTTTTTAAGAAAAAATCTTAAGACACTTTCATCAAGCGAGTCATTAGTTCTTAAAAGGTTTTTTTGATCTGGCTTGAGTTCTAAACTTCTTATCAATTTATCTGGATTTCTAAAATCTAATTTAGAGTTTCTCCAATAAATTGTTTTTGTATCTGGCAGTTGGTGCTTTTCAATTTTTTCTATTTCATCTGAATTTAATGTTTCACATTCACCAGTGGTCCCAAATCCACCGTCATTTTTATACCGACCCGCACGTCCAGCTATCTGAGACATTTCAATTATATTTAATCTTCTAGTTTTCTTTCCATCAAATTTTTTTAGATTAGAAAAATAAATCTCATTAATATCCATATTCAGACCCATTCCAATTGCATCTGTGGCAATCAAATAATCTACATCACCTGATTGATACAAGCCTACTTGTGAATTTCTAGTTTTTGGACTTAATGAACCCATTATTACTGCAGCGCCTCCCTTTTGACGTCTTACGAGCTCTGCGATTGCATAAACTTCTTCGATTGAAAAAGCAATTATCGCGACTTTTCTATCTAATCTAGATATTTTTTTTATTCCAGAATAACTTAATTTTGAAAATCTTTCTTTCTTTTCAAAAACAACGTCATCGACCAACTCTTCAATAATTTTTGCCATGACCTGTGAACCTAAAAACATTGTAAGCTTAGTTCCTCGGGACTCTAGCAATCTTTCAGTAAAAATATGACCTCTTTCTCGATCAGCACACATTTGGATTTCATCGATAGCAATAAAATCCACTTCTTTATTTTTTGGCATAGACTCTACAGTGCAAATAAAATAACAGGCTGAACTTGGAATAATTTTTTCTTCACCTGTAATTAGAGCAACTTTTTCTATACCAACTTTATTTACACATTTATCATAAACCTCTCTAGCTAGAAGTCTCAAAGGCAAACCAAATATTCCTGTTTCGAATTCCAACATTTTTTCAATTGCCACATAAGTTTTCCCAGTGTTAGTCGGTCCTAATAGAGCAATAATTTTTGAGGGCTTGGTATTCATATTTGTGTTAGATATTTATTTTTATACTATATGTAGATCAAATTAGAGAACAAAATAAGATTAAAACATGACCGAATCGTTTTGTCAAATGTTCCAATTTCATAATTGATTTGACTTCTAACATGCTGTCCCCGTATAGGTAATCTAAAGTTAAAATGTCTTCTAAAGTAAAAAAGAAAATTCTCAAACTTAAAGAGTCTTCTACATTAGTTATAAACGAAAAATCCAAAGAACTTATTTCTAAGGGGAAAAAAGTATATCAATTTGGTTTTGGACAATCACCATTTCCAGTTCCAGAAAAAATTGTAGACGCATTAAAAAAAAATGCTCATAGAAAAGATTACTTACCAATCCAAGGGTTGCCTGAATTAAGAGAAAATATCTCAAAATACTTATCCAACAGAACAGGGAACGAGTATCCAAAAGAAAATATATTAATTACACCTGGTTCCAAAGAGGCGATGCTATTGATACATATAGCTTTTAACGGGGAAATTATAATTCCAGCTCCAGGGTGGGTTTCTTATGAGCCTCAAGCAGAGATTGGTTCAAACAAAGTTCATTGGTTAGAAACTACTAGAGAAAATAATTGGTTTCCTACTGGAAAAGAACTTGAAAAAAAAATTAAATCAGTTGGAAAAAATAAAAATTTGATTTTGATACTTAATTCACCAAATAATCCATCTGGTGCAGTTTGTGAAAATTTAGAAGAGCTAGCCAAAGTTGCAAAAAAATATAAAATTATGGTTTTATCTGATGAAATTTATACCGATCTTACTTTTACTAATGAATACAATTCAATTTCAAAATATTATCCTGAATTAACTTTTATTACTGGTGGATTGAGTAAGTGGTGTGGGGCCGGTGGTTGGAGATTAGGATTTCTAGCAGTGCCAAAAAAATTAACTGAATTTTTAAAAAGCTTAAAATCTCTTGCCAGTGAGTCATATTCAACGGTTAATACACCTACGCAATATGCGGCTGTAGAAGCTTACGCTTACGAACATGATCTTTACAAACTTAAAGTTAGAGCGATATTAAAAGCCGTAGGTAATTATGTTTATAACAATCTTAAATCAAATAAGATATTAATAGCTCCTCCTCAGGGGGCATTTTATTTAATGCCAGAATTTAAAAATAAAAAATACAAAACATCATCTGAACTATGTGAGGCTATTTTGAATAATACAGGAGTAGCAATGTTGCCAGGTTCAGATTTCGGTTTTAAATCAAAAAAAATGTTGACTAGATTAAGTTATACAGACTTTGATGGTGTTGAATTTTTTAGAAACGTTACAAATTGTAAAATGATAGATGATGAAATGATTAAAAAGTACGCCCCAAATGTAGTCGAGGGTGTTTTAAAATTGTCAAATTGGGTTAAAAATTTATAAGAATCCCTTTGACCTCAATTCAATAACGTAGTTAAATTAACTAACTAACAAAAGGATGTACACATGAAAAAAATGATATCAATGATTTCAGCTTTTTTAGTAATGATAGCTTTTTCAAGCCCATTAACTTCAATCGCTAAATCAGCAGAGTTCTTTACAATAGGAACAGGCGGACCTACCGGAGTATATTTCCAAACAGGTAACGCTATCTGTAAAATGTTACACAAGTCAGCAATTAGTGCTGATCATGGTAGAAAAAAAGGTACAGCTAAAGCTTACAGATGTACTGCACCTTCAACAGGTGGGTCAAACTACAATATTGGACAAATCAAAGATGGTGAGTTTCAATTTGGTGTTGCTCAGTCAGACTGGCAGTATCATGCTTACAATGGTTCTAGCAAATGGGAAGGAAAACAGTTTAGTAATTTAAGAGCTGTATTTTCTGTTCACAATGAACCTTTCCAAATTTGGGCAAGTAAAAAATCTAAGATTAAGGATTTTAAAAGCTTAAAAGGAAAAACAGTAAACATTGGTAACCCAGGTTCCGGTCAAAGAGGAACTATGGAAGAATTAATGAAAGCAATGGGAGCAGACATGAGCATGTTCAAAGCAACTACTGAACTTACTTCTTCTGAACAAGTTAAAGCCCTTTGTGATGGTAAGATAGATGCATTTGGATATTCAGTTGGATTTCCTAATGGCGCTATGGAACAAGCAGCTACTTGTAAAGCAAAAGCTAGCCCAATCAACTTGACTGGTGCGCCAGTTCAAGGCTTAATTGATGGAGCTGACTACTATGCAAAAGCTGTAATTCCAAAAGGAACTTACTCTAATCAGAAAAAAGACGCGACAACGTTTGGTGTAAAAGCTACAGTTGTTACAAGCGCAGATGTTTCTGAAGAACTTGTATACTTAGTAACAAAAGCGGTAATGGAGAACTTTGATGACTTCAGAGCTCAACACCCTGCTTTTGGACCTCTGGAAAAGAAAAATATGATAGCTGATGGTTTATCGGCTCCATTACACCCAGGTGCAATTAAGTACTACAAAGAAGCTGGATTAATGTAATTCAACTTTTTAGTTTAATTAAAAAAGGCCCAATATTTTTTGGGCCTTTTTTTTTAGAATAAGGTATCCTAGCTCAAATGAATCAAACTATTCAAAATAAAATAAAAGATAAAATCCAAGAAGATATTTCGCCTACTCGAAATTTATCAGGCATTCATTTAAAAATAGTTTTTGGGATAGCTATTCTTTGGACTTTGTTTCAACTTTGGTACGCTTCTCCTTTCCCTTTTTGGTTTAACATTGGAATGTTTAAGGGACTACCTGCTAGGGCGATACATTTAGGTTTTGCACTTACATTAACATTTTTAATTTTTCCTGCTGTAAGAGGAGAGAAAATATCAGTTTTTGATATTCTTATAAGTGTAGTGGCTGCATTTTGTTGTCTGTATATTTACTTTTTTTATGATGATCTTGTTAATAGGGGAGGCATTCTCTTAGTTAAAGAGATATTTGGATTTAAGGTTCCAGTTGAATTAATTATAGGTGCTATTGGTATTTTAATACTTTTAGAGGCAACAAGAAGAGCTATTGGACTACCTTTAGTAGTTATTGCTATTTGCTTTCTTTTATTTTCTTATTTTGGAAAATATGCACCTGATATCATTTCTCATGGAGGTCTATCTGTAAAAAGATTAGTTGGATTTCAATGGTTTGATCAAGAAGCTATTTTTGGAATACCAATAGGAGTATCGGTAGATTTCATATTTTTATTTGTACTTTTTGGTGCTTTGCTAGAAACAGCTGGAGGAGGAAAATACTTCCTAGATTTAGCATTTGCCATGGTTGGTAAGATGCGGGGAGGACCAGCCAAAGCCGCAATTTTAGGATCTGGAATGACAGGCATGATTTCAGGGTCTTCAATCGCAAACACAGTTACTACTGGAACTTTTACAATTCCAATAATGAAAAAAACTGGTTTCTCTCAAGAGAAAGCAGGAGCTATTGAAGTTTCGTCATCTGTTAATGGGCAAATCATGCCACCAGTTATGGGAGCTGCGGCTTTCGTTATGGCAAGTTTTATAGGTGTTACTTATTTTGAAGTTGTTAAACATGCTTTTTTACCAGCTATTATTTCTTACATTGCTTTATTTTATATATCTCATTTAGAGGCTCTTAAACTTGGGCTTAAAGGAATGGATGATGCAGATGTTCCTCATTTAAAGAGAACCTTTTTATCTGGACTGCATTTTTTAATACCAATTTTTGTTTTAATTTTTCTACTTGTTTATATGAGATACACAGCAGGTTTTTCAATTTTTTACGCAACCATTTCTTTAATCTTAGTGAATTTGATAAATCGTATTATTAAAAATTCAGATTATAAAATTGGATTAATCGAGTGGTGGAACCAAACAATTGTAGGTCTTCAAAAAGGCGCGATTAACATGGTGGGAGTTGGAATAGCTATTGCTACTGCAGGTATAATTGTAGGGGCGGTCGGTTCTACAGGACTTAGTACTAATTTAATTATAGTCATAGAGACAATAGCAAGAGATAATGTAATTATATTAATTTTATTGACTATAGTTCTCTGTTTGCTACTTGGGATGGGTCTTCCTACTACTGCTAACTATGTTGTAGTAGCATCACTAATGGCTACAGTTTTAGTTGATGTTGGAAATGCCTCAGGTTTTATTTTTCCATTAATTGCTGTTCACTTATTTGTATTTTATTTTGGATTGATGGCCGATGTTACACCTCCTGTTGGTTTGGCATCATATGCGGCAGCAGCAATTTCTGGCGGTGATCCTTTAAGAACGGGACTTCAAGCTATCTGGTATAGTTTAAGAACAGGAATTCTACCGATCGTCTTCTTATTTAACCATGAACTTTTATTAATAGGGGTAGACAGTATCTGGCAAGCTCTATTGGTAATAGTCACTTCATTAATAGGTATTT
>Ga0213866_10002965_pt1 | contig 11696 bp, 12 predicted proteins | sample PICome_11_FD_160079 | JGI IMG/M metagenome (GOLD analysis project Ga0213866, IMG submission 160079) | Coastal seawater microbial communities near Pivers Island, North Carolina, United States - PICO284 | ecosystem: Environmental > Aquatic > Marine > Coastal | place: USA: North Carolina... | reverse complement strand
ACGCACCCCTGTGGCAGCACGGGATTGCTGGGGAATGGCATCGGCGCTGGTGCGCACGATCACCCCCTTCTCGCTCACCAGCAGCAGCTCTTCACCAGCACCGAGCACACTCAGCCCCACCAGCTGATCGGCCTCGGTGCGGAACTTCATCGCCCGCAGGCCCATGCCGGCCCGCTTCTGCAAGCGGAATTGCGTCACCGGCACCCGCTTGCCCAGACCCGAAGCCGAAGCCACGAGCACCCAAGGCCCCTCACTGGCGGCATCCTCTTCATCCTCGGCGCTAGCGGCCACCTGATCGGCGAGTTCCACCGGCAGCACATCCATGCTCACCAGGGCATCGCCATCGCGCAGGTTCATCGACCGCACGCCGCGGGCGGTGCGGCCCAGGGGCCGCAACTCCTCATCACTGAGGCGGAAGTGAATGGTCATCCCGGCTTTGGAGCCGATCAAAACGCTGTCGCCGGGCACCGCCAGGCGCACCCAGGTGAGGGCATCGCCTTCCTCCAGGTTGATGGCGATCAGACCATTGGAGCGGATGTTGCTGAAGGCCGAAAGGCGGGTGCGCTTGATGAAGCCCCCTGTGGTGAGCATCAGCAGATCGGTGTCGTCGCTGAACTCCGACACCGGAATCAACGAGGTGATCGCCTCCTCCCGGGGAATCGGCAGCAGCTGCACCACCGGCGTTCCCTTGGCGGTGCGGCTGCATTGAGGCACGCGGTAGGCGGGCAGGGCATACGACACACCGCGGTCGCTGAACAACACCAAGGTGTCGTGGTCGTTGCAGCTGATGAACAGCTTCACCGCATCTTCACCCTGGCTGCGGGTGCCGGCCTTGCCGCGGGTGCCGCGGCTGGTGGCCTCAAATTCGCTCACCGGCATCCGCTTGAGATAACCGGTTTCGGTGAGCAGCACCACCGAACGCTCGTTGGCGATCAGGTCGATGTCAGACAGGCCACCGCCGAGATCGAGGATTTCGGTGCGGCGTGGAATCGGGTAGCGCTCCTGCAGCTGACCGAGCTCGTCCTGGATGATGCCGAACACCCGCTCACGCCGGCCAAGGATGTCCTTGTAATCAGCGATCTTGGTGACCAGATCCTCGTGCTCAAGCCGGATCTTGTCGGCCTCCAGAGCCGTCAGACGACGCAGCTGCATCTGCAAGATGGCGTCGGCCTGGACGTCGGAGAGGCCATGGCGCTCCTGCAGTTGTTGCCGAGCCGTGGCCGTATCGGGAGCAGCCCGGATCAAGGCAATGATTGGATCGAGCTGATCGAGGGCCAGCAGCAGGCCCAACAGGATGTGATCACGCTCTTCCGCCTTGCGCAGCAGGTAGCGGGTGCGGCGCTCGATTGTCTCAACCCGGAAGTCGAGGAACACCTCGAGCATCTTGCGCAGGGTGAGCAGGATCGGCTCGCCGTTCACCAGCGCCAGCATGTAGGCACTGAAGTTGCTCTGCAGCGGAGTGAGCTTGAACAGGTTGTTCAGCACCACCTGCGGGTAGGCATCGCGGCGCAGTTCCACCACGATCCGCATGCCATCGCGGTCGCTCTCGTCGCGGATGTCGGAGATGCCCTCGAGCTTCTTGTCGTTGACCAGCTCAGCGATGCGCTCGATCAGCGCCGCTTTGTTGGTCTGATAAGGCAACTCCGTGATGATCACGGCATCACGATCGGGCCGTCCCGGCACCTCAAGCGTTTCAATGTTGGCCACCCCGCGCATCGTCACCGAGCCGCGGCCGCCCAGGTAGGTCTCGCGGATGCCTTCACGCCCCAGGATCTGACCGCCGGTGGGGAAGTCAGGGCCAGGGATCAGCTGGATTAACTCCTGATCGGTGATGTCGGGATTGGCGATCAGCGCCAACAACCCATCAATCAGTTCATTGAGGTTGTGGGGCGGGATGTTCGTCGCCATCCCCACGGCGATGCCCGCCGAACCATTCAGCAGCAGCTGAGGGATCCGCGCCGGCAGCACCGTGGGCTCCTGCTGGGATCCATCGAAGTTGTCGGCGAAATCAACCGTCTCCGCCTCGATGTCTTCCAGGAGGCTGTCGGTGGTGAGGGCCCGCAACCGCGATTCGGTGTATCGCATGGCCGCCGGTGGATCGTTGTCCACCGAGCCGAAATTGCCGTGCCCATCGATCAGGGGCATCGACATGGAGAAGTCCTGGGCCATGCGCACCAGGGCGTCGTACACGGCGGTGTCGCCGTGGGGGTGATATTTGCCGAGCACTTCGCCCACCACACGGGCGCACTTCCGGTAGGGCCTATCGCTGGTCAGGCCCAGCTCATACATCGCGTAAAGGATCCGGCGATGCACCGGTTTGAGGCCATCGCGGGCATCGGGCAGGGCCCGACCCACGATCACACTCATCGCGTACTCCATATAGGAGCGCGACATCTCGTTGCGTAAGTCCGTCTGAATGATCCGATCGTCGGAACCGCCGGGACCGCCGCCTCCAGGCCCCAAAGAATCCGTCATACGTGCATCAGACGTCCTTTAACAGTCTATCTCGACCGGTGGAAGCAACAGAAAAGTCCGGATAAAATCCCGATGCTTTCCATTGACGTGATGGGTCCTGTCGACGAGCCACGCCCTGAAGCCGAAATCCCAGGCAGCGACCCCACGCCAACCCCGGAACCAACTCCTGCGACGACGCCGGAGCCTGAACCCACTCCTGCGCCAACGCCCGACCCGGTGATCGCCTCCACCGTGTCGATCCCTGCCCAGGAGAGCGCCGATCAAGACGGTGGCGAAGGGGACGGTGGCGAATGGGAACTGCTGGTGGGCAAAGTCAAAGACTGGCTCGAGCAGAACGATCTGGCTGAGCTCCGGACCAAGGCCTAGCTGCCCCTGCGGGTGGTGGGCGGTCTGATCGTCTTCAGCCTGTTGGCGACGGTTTATTCCGGTGTGCTCAGCACCATCAACAGCATCCCTCTGGTGCCAGGCCTGCTGGAGCTGGCCGGCGTGATCTGGTTGGTGAACTTCGCCCTGCGCAACCTGATCCGCAACAGCGATCGGGACAACTTCCTCAAGGGCGCCCGCTCAACCTGGAGCCGCGTCACGGGCCGATCAAGCTGATCCGGTCAAGATGAGCCGATCATCCCGATTGGTAGCTTGAGTTGACTTTATTGAAGTCGCGCGGTGGACATTCAGCTCGGACGCTCCAAAACCGTTCGCCGGGCCTACGGAATCGATGAAATCGCTCTGGTGCCTGGGGGTCGCACGGTGGACCCCGAGGTCACCAATACGCGTTGGACCCTGGGGGGCATCGAGCGCGAGATCCCCATCATCGCCAGCGCAATGGACGGCGTGGTGGACGTGGGCATGGCCGTTCGGCTGTCCCAACTGGGCGCTCTCGGCGTTCTGAATCTGGAGGGTGTGCAGACCCGCTACGAAGACCCGAACCAGGTTCTGGATCGCATCGCTGCCGTCGGCAAGGACGAATTCGTCCCGCTGATGCAGGAGATCTACAGCCAGCCGGTTCAAGAGTCGCTGATCCGCAAACGCATCCAAGACATCAAGGCCCAGGGAGGCATCGCCGCCGTCAGCGGAACCCCTGTGGCTGCCTTGCGTTTCGGCAAGGCCATCGCCGAAGCCGGAGCCGATCTCTTCTTTGTGCAGGCCACCGTGGTGTCCACGGATCACATCGGTCCTGAAGGGCAGGAGACCCTGGATCTTGAAGCCCTCTGCCGCGACATGGGCGTCCCCGTGGTGATCGGCAATTGCGTCACCTACGACGTGGCCCTGCAACTGATGCGGGCAGGCGCCGCCGGCGTGATGGTGGGCATCGGCCCCGGCGCCGCCTGCACCTCCCGCGGCGTTCTCGGCGTGGGCATCCCCCAGGCCACAGCCGTTGCCGACTGCGCCGCCGCGCGGGCCGACTACGAAAAGGAGAGCGGTCGCTACGTGCCGATCGTTGCCGACGGTGGCATCGTCACCGGCGGTGACATCTGCAAGTGCATCGCCTGCGGCGCCGACGCGGTGATGATCGGCTCACCCATTGCCCGTGCTGAAGAAGCTCCTGGCCGGGGCTTCCACTGGGGCATGGCCACCCCAAGCCCGGTGCTGCCTCGCGGCACCCGCATCAACGTGGGCAACACCGGCAGCATCGAACGCATCCTCCGCGGCCCAGCCAAGTTGGACGACGGCACCCACAACCTGCTGGGTTGCCTGAAAACATCCATGGGCACCCTGGGGGCCCGCACCATCAAGGAGATGCAGCAAGTGGAGGTGGTCGTGGCACCCTCCTTGCTGACGGAAGGGAAGGTCTATCAAAAGGCCCAACACCTCGGGATGGGCAAGTAGAGCAAAGCTAGGCTGATAGGTGTGCGGGCTTCGGCCCACACACTCCTCACACCCCCCGGCCCGGCGCGATCGGGCTTTCACTCTTGATGGAGAGCGACTGTCACAGATCCCTTCTGGACTGGGAAGAGCTGTGTTTTCGCTTGAAACGGTTGCTAAATTCTCTCTAAATTCCCCTGCTCATATGTCCAGCGCTGCTGCTGTCACCGACGCATCCTTCGAGCAGGACGTGCTCCAAAGCGACGTGCCCGTTCTCGTGGACTTCTGGGCACCCTGGTGTGGACCCTGTCGCATGGTTGCTCCGATCGTTGAGGAAATCGCCAAGGAATTCGACGGCCAGATCAAGGTGTTCAAGCTCAACACCGACGAGAATCCCAACGTTGCCAGCCAGTACGGCATCCGCAGCATCCCGACCCTGATGGTGTTCAAGGGCGGCCAGAAGGTGGACACGGTGGTGGGCGCTGTTCCCAAGGCAACCCTCTCAGGCACCATCTCCAAGTACCTCTGAATCCGTCCCTGAACGGATCAACCGGTTGAGTCTGAACCTCGGATTAATTGATTACGGCATGGGCAATCTCCACTCCGTGGAGAAATGCCTGGAGCGGCTTGGACAAGGCTGCTCATTGATCCAGCACGCCGATGATCTGGAGGACATTGATGCGCTGATCCTGCCGGGGGTCGGCGCCTTTGATCCGGCCATGGCCAACCTCAGGGCCACGGAACTGGTGCCCCATCTGCTGCGCTGGGGGCAAGAGGATCGCCCCTTGCTTGGCATTTGCCTTGGCCTGCAGCTGCTGTTCGAACAGAGCGATGAAGGCCAGGACCCAGGCCTCGGCCTCCTGGCCGGACGAGTGGAACGCCTTCCCAATAACAGCGGCGAGCGCATCCCCCACATGGGCTGGGCCCCGTTGAAGCAGCACGGCCAGTGCCCGCTGCTCAGCAGCGAAGCCCCCGCCGAATGGGTGTATTTCGTCCACAGCTACGCGGCTGTTCCCACCGACCGAAATGACTTGAAGGCCTCGGCCCCCTTCGGCGATCAGGAGGTCACCGCCGTGGTCTGGCGGGGCCGAGTCGGCGCCTGCCAGTTCCATCCGGAGAAGTCGTCCGATGCCGGAGAACAGATGCTCAAACGCTGGTTGACCTGGCTGCGCAACGGGGCTGAACCCTTCCCATGAGCGGGGGCGGTGGCGGGCAACTGCGGCTCAGCGGTGGTCGACGGCTGCTGAGCCCTGGCGGACGCACCGCTCGGCCCACCACCTCCAGGGTGCGCGAGGCGGTGATGAACATCCTGGCCCCGCACCTGCAGGACTGCCGCTGGCTCGACCTCTGCAGCGGCAGCGGTGTGATGGGCTGCGAAGCACTGCAGCGGGGAGCCCGCTACGTGGTGGCCGTCGATCAAGACCCGCAGTGCATCCGCGTCAGCCGCTCCAACCTCAACGCCGTGGCAGCAAGCCGTACACCGACTCCGGAGATCCGCACCGAACGGCGGGAACTGATCGCATGGCTGCGCAAGGGCTGGAGCCACGACCCCTTCGACATCGTCTATTTCGACCCCCCCTACGACCAGGGCCTCTACGAACCCTGTTTCTCTGCCCTGGCCCAGGGGAATTGGCTCCACCAGGAATCATTGGTGGTGTGTGAACACCGATCCAATCAGAACCCTGGTCCAGGTTCAGGCTGGTCGGTGATTGATCAGCGCCGCTACGGCATCAGCAGCGTGCTGCTGCTCAGCCCCCCAGAGCGCTGCCACCCCGGCGGTACTGGTTCCAAGCCGCCACGAACAGACCCATCAGAGTGACGGGGATCAGACCCAGAACGATGCCGCAGAGCAGAGGTTCGATCATCGTGTCGCGTCAGCAATCAGAATTGAGCAGAATTCTCTCATTGGAACTCCAGGTCTGTGGTCCAGCCGTCACGAATTGCGGCCGAATCGGCATCAGCTGATGCAAATGATTCGAGCGATCGGAGTCGCGGCCTGATCGCCGCGCTAGTGGTGTCGGCGGCCACAGCCTGCGTGGTGCTGGTGCTCTGGGTTCTGGGGAGCGCCCAGCAAGATCCCTACATCAAGGCCAGCCTCGAATTGCAAGGAGCCGCCGACCACGGCGGACAGCTGTTCCGGATCAACTGCGCTGGCTGTCATGGCCTTGCCGGCCAGGGGTTGGTGGGACCTCAACTTCAGGGCGTCAGCAACCAGCTCAAAGACCCAGTTCTGGTGCACCAGATCATCAGCGGCGAGACTCCCCCCATGCCGAGCTTTGAGATGGAACCGCAGTCCATGGCCGACCTGCTGGCCTACCTCCACACCCTCAGCTGAGCCGCTGCCTTGAACGCCGTTGTTGTGCTGGTGGAGCCGGCCGGCCCCCTGAACATCGGAAGCGTGGCCAGGCTCTGCGCCAATTTCGGGGTGAACGAACTGCGGCTTGTCTCCCCCCGCTGTGACCATCTCAGCGAACAGGCTTTCCAGATGGCTGTGCACGGGCAGGGGCTGCTTCAGGCCGCCGTGGTGGTTCCCGATCTGTTAACCGCGATCAACGACTGCCGCCGCACCGTGGGCAGTTGCGGGCGCCTCGACCATGGCGAGATTCCTCTGCAAACACCAGAAGAGGCCCTGGGCTGGCTGCTGGCCGGCGATGGCAGCCCCTCCAGCACCAATGCCCCCGTGGCCCTGGTGTTCGGGCGGGAAGATCGCGGCCTCAGCAACAGTGAGCTGCGGCTCTGCCAAAGGGTTCTCTGCCTGCAAAGCGGTGAGGCCTATCCCTCTCTGAATCTCTCCCACGCCGTGGCGGTGGTGCTGCATGAGCTGGCCCGCCTCAACAACGGCACAACAGCCACCCGCAGCATCGATCCCCCTTCGCCGGACCCGGCAGCCGCAAAAGCACTTTCAGCCTGTCTGGACGACGCAACCGACCTGCTGCTGGAAGCCGGTTTCCTGCTGGAGCACACCGCCGCCGCCCGCATGGCCAAGGTGCGGGATCTGCTGCAACGGGCCACGGTGCGCGCTGAGGAAGTGGCTCTGCTGCGGGGGATGGTGCGCCAACTGCGCTGGGCCATCCGCGCCAAGCGCCCCTAATCTCTCCAGACAGTCCCGGCTGAAAGGTTGGCCAGCAGTCGTTCGTCACGTCGCTCCGCCGGTTGGCGAGGCCCGGCCCAACTGATCCTGCGTCTTGTGCTGATGGGGGTGGGTCTGGGACTACTCACCGGCACAGGCCTGAGGCTGCTGGCACCGCGCGTGCAACAGCAGAAGATCCCACTGCCCAGCTGGCTGGCCAATCAAGCAGTGATCACCACGCTGCTCGGCGAGGCCGTGGAGCCCCCAACGGCTGAGGACGCCGCGCAGAGCGAGAAGAAGGCGCCGGCCATTGGAAAGGGCCTGCAGCAGGCGCGGTTTGCCCCCAAGCAGGACATCAAGGCGCTGTCCCAGCGCTGGGCGGAACTGGCCGCGCAACAGAGCGATCTGGAGGCCAGCGCCTACATGCTGATCCTCGACGACGGACGCTTTGCAGCCCTTCAGGCGGAGCGGCCGATGGCCGCCGCCAGCTCAATCAAGACACCGATCCTGCTGGCGGTGCTGGAGCTGCTGGACCAGGGAACACTGCAGTGGAATGAACCACTCACACTCACCGAGGAGCTGGTGGGTGGCGGCGCCGGTTGGATGGCCTCCCGGCCCCTGGGCAGCCGCTTCCCCACCTATGAGGTGGCCACGGAGATGATCCGGGTGAGCGACAACTCAGCCACCAACCTGATGATTGCCAGGGCAGGAGGCATGGAGGAGATCAACGCCCGCTTTCAGGAGCTGGACCTCCCCGCCACCGTGGTGAACAACTGGCTGCCGGATCTCGATGGAACCAACACCACGAGTGCCCGGGATCTCAGCCGGGCCATTGCCTTGGTGGACAGCGGTGAGGTGCTGGGTCCCCGCAGCCGGGATCTGTTTCGCGAGGTGATGGGCACGTCGGTGACCAACACGCTGCTCCCCACCGGTTTGATGCGCGGCCTCGGTGGAGCTCAGGGCGCACCGGACGACAGCCTGGCCAATAAGGGATACCGCGTCTACAACAAAACCGGTGACATCGGCATCGCTTACGCCGATGCCGGCCTGATCGAACTGCCGGACGGCCGACGCGCCGTGGCTGGCTTTTTGGTGAAAGGCCCCTTCAACGACCCCCGATCCACCGAACTGATCCGTGAGCTCGCCGCCGCAATGGCACCGCACCTGAAACCCATTCCTGCCCCGCCACAGCCATGAAGCTCGCCCCTCTGATGTCTGCTGCCTGGCTGGCTGTTGCGGCGATGCCCGGCGCTGCGGAAGTATTTGCGCGTCAGCAGAGCGTTCGCCCCCTGCCGGGATCCCTCGACAGCGTGTTGATGGTGAACGACAACAACCCCGAACTGATTCAGGACGACGGCATCCTGATGTCGACTTTTCCGGACGGGGAGGAGGCGTCGGTTCCCGTTGTGCTCAATGGCCGCTTCGACCTGTTCAGCCACCACGTGTACGCCGGTGATGCGGACGGCAGCCCCAGCTCAACCCTGTGGCTGGCGGTGCTGGCGGCGCCGCTTGGTGATGATCCCGTGACCCTGCAGCTGCTCTCGGGAAGCACCTCGCTCTCCCAAGCCACGGAACCCGGCCAGACCCAGGCCCCCTTCCTGCCCTTGCCGAGCCTGATGCCAGAGACCACCGAGGTGGTGGCTGCCGGGCCCGGCAGCCGCGTGGCCGGAGATCTGTTGGCCGGTCGAACCGCGCCGGAACTCGCCAAGCGCCGCTGGAGCCTGGCTCCAGGCTCAGCCACACGGGTGGTGCTGTTGCCGATTCCCGTGGCCGGTCTCGATCCCCTGCTCAACGGCCGCAACCTGCAATTGCGCTTCCACAGCTCCGGGCCCGTTGCCCTGGCCACCCTGGCCGCCCATGGCCACGACGGAAAGGCTCCAACCGATCAGCACTGGCTGCAGCTGCTGAACAACGGACGCATGAGCAGCAAGGAGCATCAACCCACGCCTCGGGGCAGCAAGGGCAAGATCATCTACTCCCGGGTGAGCGGTGTTCAGATCGGCAGCAGCTGGCGGGCGCGCATCACCGACCCGGGCAGCGCGGTGCTGGCCGCACCCAAGGCCCCCCTCTCCTGGCCGATCAGCAGCCTGGAGCGCGGCACCCTGGCCACCAACCAGGTGCAGACCGCTGAACTGAAAAGCTTTTATCCCGGAACCGCCTGGGCCGCCCACGGCAACTACGGGGTGGAATACGACCTCACCCTGCCGCTGAAGAACACCGGTTCAGCCGCGGTGACGCTGCAGTTGTCGCTGGATTCACCCCTCAAAGGCAACAGCACAACCTCCTTCCTGCGCTTCCGCGATGACCGCAATGGCCCGGTGATGTTCCGCGGGCCTGTTCAAACAACAGGTCTGGAGGATGCAGAGGGTCTTCCCCAGGGACGCCAGACCCAGCACCTGGTGTTGCGCCAGGGGCAGCAGGGGCCGTCCCTGGGACAGCTGATGCTCAAGCCCGGGGAAGCCAAGCAGGTGCGCGTTCGCTTGGTCTATCCCGCTGATGCCACACCACCGCAGGTGCTCACCGTGCAGCCTGTGAAACAATCCTGAGCACGCCTAGAGAATTGCTCGTGACTGCACCCCGGAAGCGCAGGGTCTTCCCCTTCACTGCGGTGATCGGTCAGGAGGAGATGAAGCTGGCTCTGCTTCTCAACGTGATCGATCCGCGCATCGGCGGCGTGATGATCATGGGGGACCGTGGAACCGGCAAATCCACCACGATCCGTGCCCTGGCGGACCTGCTGCCGGACATCGACGTTGTCGCCGGCGATCCCTACAACAGCTCGGCCACCGATCCCGACCTGCAGAGCAGTGAGGTGCGCGAGCGGATGCAACAGGGGGAAAGCCTGAGCACCGAAGCGCGACAGGTGCCCATGGTGGACCTGCCCCTGGGTGCGACGGAAGACCGCCTCTGCGGCACCATCGACATTGAAAAAGCGCTGAGTGAAGGAGTGAGGGCCTTTGAGCCCGGCCTGCTGGCCAAAGCCAACCGCGGCCTGCTCTACGTGGATGAGGTAAACCTGCTCGACGACCACCTGGTCGACGTGCTGCTCGACTCCGCCGCCTCCGGTTGGAACACCGTGGAACGGGAAGGCGTCTCCGTGCGTCACCCGGCGCGTTTCGTCTTGATCGGCTCCGGCAACCCCGAGGAAGGGGAACTCCGGCCCCAGCTGCTCGACCGTTTCGGCATGAGCGTGGAGGTGCGCACCGTGCGTGATCCGGAACTGCGGGTGCAGGTGGTGGACCAGCGCACCGCCTTCGACAGCGATCCCGATGGCTTCAGCACCGCTGTGGAGGGCAATCAAAACGCCCTGCAACAACGGGTGGTGGAAGCCCAGCAACGCCTCGACCAGGTGACCATCGACGACGATCTGCGCCTGCGCATCTCCGCCGTCTGCGGCGAGCTGGATGTGGATGGCCTGCGGGGCGACATCGTCACCAACCGCGCCGCCCGGGCCCTGGCCGCCTTCGAGGGGCGCACCGAAGTGAGCGAAGAAGACGTGGCCCGTGTGGCTTCCTGCTGCCTGCGCCACCGTCTGCGCAAGGACCCCCTGGAACAGGTGGATTCCGGCGACCGGGTGGTGAAGGTGTTCTGCAAGGTGTTTGAACGCAGCGAGAGCAGCGACCGCGCTGATTTCGAACTGGCCCTCGCCGCCTGATCCCCCCACAATCAGCTCATGCGGATCCTCGGCATCGACCCGGGCCTCGCCCGGGTGGGCTACGGGGTGATCGACATCCAGGACGGATGCCAGCGCATGCTCGATTGCGGCATCATCCAGACCGATTCCGATCGCTCCGATGGTGACCGGATGGTTGAGATCGCTGGCGACCTGCGCCAGCTGATCCGGATCTGGCGCCCGGAACTGGCGGCCGTGGAGAAGTTTTTCTTCTACCGATCCAGCAACACCATCAACGTGGTGCAGGCCCGCGGCGTGGTGGTGATGACCCTGGCCCGCTTCAAGATCCCGATGGTGGAGTTCCCTCCCATGCAGATCAAACTCGCCGTGGCGGGGTTCGGCCACGCCGAGAAAGATGAAGTGCTGGAGGCCGTGATGCGGGAATTGAACCTGGAGCAACCGCCCCGACCGGATGATGCGGCCGATGCCCTGGCGGTGGCGCTGACGGCCTGGTTGCAGCGATGAGCAGCAAGCCAACCCTGCGCCGTCACTTCAAAGCCCAGCGTCATCTGGGAGAGGCGGCCAGTCGATCCATCCAGGACGCCGTGGCGGGGCTGATCAGCCGGTCCAACTGCGGCAAACGCCATGTGGGGATCTACTGGCCCCTGCCAGGGGAGGCGGATTTACGGCCGCTGCGGGAGGAGCCCCATCCGCCCTTGGCCTTGCCGGTGGCCG
>Ga0213866_10002964_pt1 | contig 11712 bp, 13 predicted proteins | sample PICome_11_FD_160079 | JGI IMG/M metagenome (GOLD analysis project Ga0213866, IMG submission 160079) | Coastal seawater microbial communities near Pivers Island, North Carolina, United States - PICO284 | ecosystem: Environmental > Aquatic > Marine > Coastal | place: USA: North Carolina... | reverse complement strand
ATTTTAGATATTGCTCCTTTGAATCAAATCAAGGTTCTTGCTTATAAGGACAAGGGTGATTGGATTCTTGAGCAGAAGTATAATATTGGTAAGAAGGGAAAGGTACAAGAGGCAGAATAAATAGTAGTGTGCCATTCGTGCGGCACTCTACAAAAGTCGGAACACCCTATAAGCAGGTACGGTTTTCTCCGTATCTGCTTTTTTCGTTTTGTGGTTAAATAGTAGTGGATGCCGAAAGGGTCCACACAACACAAACTCGCTTTAACAAGGAGCTACCATAATGAACAACCTTACCAGGTATACTGCTGCGGATCTTAATACCCTGATGGATAAGATCACAAAGAACAGTATTGGAATGGACGAATACTTTGATCGTCTTTTTAACCTTCACGAAACTTCAACAAATTATCCTCCATATAACTTAATTCAAGTAAATAATGTAGAATCTCATTTAGAAATCGCATTAGCAGGATTTAAAAAGGAGGAAGTACATGCGTTCACGGAGTATGGAAAACTTTTTGTCGAAGGTCAAAAATCCGATACAGATTCGGACAGGACATTTATCCACAAGGGAGTGGCTAGCAGAAGTTTTAAACGAGCGTGGACTTTATCCGACGACACAGAAGTACGGGAAGTCACCTTCGAAGACGGACTCCTCAGAATCGTCCTTGGAAAAATAGTTCCAGAGCATCACGCACGTAAGGATTATCTGTAATCCTTAACATTTATCTTATATTCAGTAACGGTGGTTACAGACTTTTGTATCACTACGATACATAATGACTATATAATTTAGACCTATGGAGGGACGATGAATTTCACAACCGCCACCTTAACATTAGGAACAGCAATGACTCTTTTCTTTGGGGGAACGATCGCCGCCGTTCTACCCTGATACTTCCTGAATAAATAAAACTGAATATCGTCGGCGCAGTCGGAGAGGTAACTGGCAAAATCCAGTAACACCTCTCTTTTTTATAAATAAATAATAAGTAGGGTGTTAAAAATGTATTATACTTATTGTTATTTAAACGAGGAAAGAAGACCTTATTATATTGGTAAAGGAAGTGGAGACAGAGCATATGACACTAATCACTCCGTTTCTCTCCCACCTAGAAATAGAATATTAATATTAAAAGACAACCTTACTGAAGAAGAATCTTTTAGACACGAAGTATATATGATAGAAGTATTGGGTAGAAAAAATCAAGGAACTGGTATATTGGAGAATATGACCAAAGGTGGAAAACAACCACCTATCTTTGTATCACACTCTGAAGAAACTAAGTCTAAAATGAGACAAAGGAGGCACTCTGAAGAAACCAAAAGAAAAATAGGTGCTGCGTCAAAAGAGCGTATGAATGAAGAGGAGAAACAAAAATTATCTAAATTATGGAAGGGAAGACCACTTACTCAGGAGACCAAAGATAAGTTGAGTAAGTCTTTAAAGGGGATTAAGCGCAGTGAAGAAACAAAAGAAAAAATGAGAATTGCTGCCAAGAAACGATGGGAAGATCGTAGAAAAGGTTGACTTCCCCCTTTTTTGTTGATATACTGATTAAAGGAATTGGAGTATTATGACTGTAAAACTTGCACTTTTGAAGTCTGGTGAGGATGTGATATCAGACATACAAGAAATGGTTATAAAAACCGATGATGGTGAGGAAAAAGTAGTGGGATATTTTTTCACAAAACCATGTGTAGTAAAGTTACTTAACCCAGATAATCTTTCTGATGAAAATGGAAACAAAGCATTTGAAATAAGTATGTTTCCTTGGTTTCCTCTTTCAAAAGATACTAAGATTCCCGTTACTGCCGATTGGGTGGTAACATTGGTAGAACCAATTGAAAAACTAAAAACAATGTATAGAGAAGGAGTTTTGGACTATGGGAAACATAAAGATTCTGGTACTGATGAACAATCAAATACTGATCAGCCAGATTGAAGAAGTTGGTGCTGATATTGGAGAACCAGATTGTAAATTAATAGAACCATTTATCCTTGATTGTAATACAGAAACTTTGAGTCCTTGGTTAGTTAGTATTACAAATCAAAATACATTTATGATTAATTCAGACAAAATTATTACAATTTCTGATCCTAAACCAACCCTTGTTGAAAAATACCAGAACTTGATTAAATGAGATTTTATACCAATGTGCAAATGATCGGGAATCAGTTTCTCGTTCGTGGTTATGATAATGGTAAACACGTAATGTTCAAAGAAGAGTTTTCTCCAACTCTCTTTGTTCCCAGTAAAAAAGAATCAAGATACAAAACTCTCGATGGTGATAATGTAGAACCTATAGTTCCTGGTTCTGTTCGAGACTGTCGAGAGTTTTACAAAAAATATGAGAATGTAGATGGATTCAAGATCTACGGAAATGATCGTTATGTATTTCAATATATCTCAGAAAAGTATTCGGAAGACGAGATAAAATTTGATATCACCAAAATCAAATTAACTACTCTCGATATTGAGGTGGCTTCTGAAAATGGATTTCCAGATACTGAATCTGCCTCTGAGGAAATTTTAACTATTACAATTCAGGATTATGCCACAAAAAATATTATTACTTGGGGCATAAACAAATTCAATAATAAGCAGTCAAATGTAAAGTATATCGAATGTGGTTCTGAGTATCAACTTCTTCAAAATTTTCTTGATTATTGGGCAAGAAATATTCCAGAAGTAATTACTGGATGGAATATTCAGTTTTATGATATCCCCTACATTTGTCGTCGTCTTAACCGAGTTCTTGGTGAAAAGATGATGAAAACTTTCTCTCCTTGGGGTCTTGTGAGTGAAAGGGAAGTAGTTATTATGGGTAGAAAGCAGATTTCTTATGATATTGGGGGAATTACACAACTTGATTATCTTGATCTTTATAAAAAATTCACATATAAAGCACAAGAATCTTACCGACTCGATTACATTGCTGAGGTAGAGCTGGGACAGAAAAAACTAGATCACTCCGAGTTTGATACTTTTAAAGACTTCTACACAAAAGATTGGCAAAAGTTTGTTGAGTACAACATTGTTGACGTAGAACTTGTTGACCGTTTGGAAGACAAGATGAAACTTATTGAACTTGCTATTACTATGGCTTACGATGCCAAAGTAAACTATGCTGATGTATTTTTTCAAGTGAGAATGTGGGACAATATTATCTACAACTACCTTAAGAAAAGAAATATTGTTATTCCACCAAAGGAGAAAAGTGCAAAAGATGCTAAGTATGCTGGTGCATATGTAAAAGAACCAAAACCAGGAGTATATGATTGGGTTGTCAACTTTGACCTTAACTCACTATACCCTCACCTTATTATGATGTATAACATCTCACCAGAAACTCTGATGGATGAAAGGCATCCCACTGCTTCGGTTGATAGAATTCTCAATCAACAAGTGAGTTTTGAATTGCATAAAGATTATGCAGTTTGTGCAAATGGAGCAATGTTCCGTAAGGATTCTCGTGGAATACTTCCTGAACTTATGGAGAAGATGTACAACGAACGTGTTATCTTCAAAAAGAAGATGATCGAAGCAAAGAAAAAGTATGAAAAAACCCCCACCAAAGATCTAGAGAAAGAAATTTCTAGATGTAATAATATCCAAATGGCAAAGAAAATTTCACTTAACTCTGCTTATGGTGCCATCGGAAATCAATACTTTCGTTATTACAAACTTGAGAATGCGGAGGCTATTACTCTTAGTGGGCAAGTTGCTATCCGATGGATCGAAGGAAAAATGAATACTTATCTTAATAAAATTCTTAAGACCGAGGATGTGGATTATGTTATTGCTTCGGACACCGATTCTATTTACCTGAACATGGGTCCTCTGGTTGAACGTGTATTTGAAGGAAGAGAGAAAACCACTGAAGGTATTGTTTCATTCCTTGATAAGGTTTGTCAGATGGAACTTGAAAAGTATATTGAAAGTTCTTACCAAGAATTATCTGATTATGTAAATGCATATGATCAGAAGATGTTTATGAAACGTGAGAATATTGCTGATCGTGGCATCTGGACTGCAAAGAAACGGTATATTCTTAACGTGTGGGATAGTGAGGGTGTTCGATACTCTGAACCTAAACTAAAAATTATGGGTATTGAGGCAGTTAAATCATCAACTCCTGCACCATGTCGGAAGATGATTAAGGATGCACTTAAACTTATGATGAATGGAACTGAAGATGATGTAATTGACTTCATTGAAAAAAGTAGAAGTGATTTTAAAAAACTTCCTCCAGAACAAATTTCATTTCCACGTTCTGCTTCCGATGTGAATAAGTATAAGTCTAATTCTTCAATTTATGAAAAGGGAACTCCAATACACGTTCGGGGAGCACTTTTGTTTAATCATTATATTAAGGAGAAAAAATTAACAAATAAGTATTCTTTAATTCAAAATGGAGAAAAGATTAAGTTCTGCTATCTCAAAAAACCAAATTCTATTCACGAGAATGTAATTTCATACATTCAAGATTTTCCAAGAGAACTTGATATTGACAAATACATAGATTACGATTTACAATTTGAGAAAGCATTTCTAGAACCTATGAAAGTCATTCTTGATTCTATTGGATGGAGTGTAGAAAAAACTGTAAACCTTGATTCATTTTTTAACTGATGGACTTTTTAAAAGATATTGTAAAAGAGATTGGTGATGACTACACTCAACTCGCATCTGATATTGACGAAAGTGAAACTTATGTTGACACAGGTTCGTACATTTTTAATGCACTGGTTTCAGGTAGCATATTTGGTGGTGTATCTGGGAATAAGATTACTGCTATTGCTGGAGAGTCTTCTACTGGAAAGACTTTCTTTTCTCTCGCTGTGGTTAAGAATTTTCTTGATACTAACCCCGATGGTTATTGTCTCTACTTTGATACTGAGGCCGCTATTAATAAATCCTTACTTGAGTCTAGGGGTATTGACCTAAATCGTTTGGTTGTTGTTAATGTTGTTACTATTGAAGAGTTTCGTAGTAAAGCACTTAAGGCAGTGGATATATACTTAAAAAAACCCGAAGAAGAACGCAAACCCTGTATGTTTGTGCTAGACTCTCTTGGTATGCTCTCCACTGAAAAGGAGATTACTGACGCACTCAACGACAAACAAGTTCGTGACATGACCAAATCACAATTGGTCAAAGGTGCCTTTAGAATGCTCACACTCAAATTAGGACAAGCAAATGTTCCGCTCATTGTCACGAATCACACATATGATGTCATCGGAGCTTACGTACCAACGAAAGAAATGGGAGGAGGTTCTGGACTCAAATACGCAGCAAGTACGATCATTTATCTCAGCAAAAAGAAAGAAAAAGATGGAACAGAAGTGGTCGGCAATCTTATCAAAGCTAAGACTGCTAAGTCGCGTCTGAGTAAGGAGAACAAAGATGTTACGATACGTCTGTATTACGATGAGCGTGGTCTTGATCGTTATTATGGTCTTCTTGAACTCGGTGAAATCGGCGGTCTCTGGAAGAACGTCGCAGGACGATATGAGATTGATGGCAAAAAAATCTATGCCAAGCAAATTCTCAAAGAACCAGAAATTTATTTCACTCCAGAAGTGATGGAACAGTTAGATCAAATTGCACGAAAGGAATTTAGTTATGGAGAAGGTTGAGTTTCTAATTCTTAGAAACCTATTACACAATGAAGAATATAATCGTAAAGTAATACCATTTCTAAAATCTGAATACTTTGAAGACACTAACCAAAAAATTGTCTTTGAAGAAATACTGTCCTTTATTCAAAAGTACAATCAACCAGCAACTAAAGAAGTTCTATGTATTGAAGTAGAGAAACGTAAAGATATTAATGACACTTCGTTCAAGGAAATTGTCAACCTTATTAATAATTTGGATGATGTTCCCGTTGAATTGAAGTGGTTGATTGATACAACTGAAAAGTGGTGTCGTGATCGTGCAATTTATCTTGCACTTATGGAATCAATTCTCATTGCTGATGGTAAAGATGAAAAGAAGAATAGGGATAGTATTCCTTCTATTCTTTCTGATGCTCTTTCTGTAAGTTTTGATAATCACATTGGACACGACTATCTTGAAGATTATGAAGCACGATACGAGTCTTATCATAAAAAGGAGGATAAAATTGAATTTGATCTTGAATACTTTAATAAAATCACGAAAGGCGGTCTCCCTAACAAAACTCTTAATATCGCTCTTGCTGGTACGGGCGTCGGGAAGTCTCTATTCATGTGCCATGTGGCTAGCTCCGTCTTGCTCCAAGGGAGGAACGTTCTGTACATTACAATGGAAATGGCAGAAGAACGCATTGCTGAAAGAATTGATGCCAACCTCTTGAATGTTCCTATTCAAGATATTGTAGAACTTCCAAAGCAGATGTTTGAAACTAAGGTAACTAACCTTGCGAAGAAAACTCAGGGGACTCTTATAATTAAGGAGTATCCAACTGCGAGTGCTCATAGTGGACACTTTAAGTCACTTCTTAATGAACTTGCACTTAAGAAGTCATTTAGACCTGATATTATTTTCATTGATTACCTTAATATTTGTGCTTCCTCTAGGTATCGCGGAAACAGCACTGTCAATTCATATTCGTATATTAAAGCAATTGCTGAAGAGCTTAGAGGGTTGGCTGTTGAAGCAAACGTCCCTATCGTTTCTGCCACGCAGACCACTCGTTCTGGTTATGGTAGCAGTGATGTTGAACTCACTGATACTAGTGAGTCCTTTGGTTTGCCTGCTACTGCTGATCTTATGTTTGCCCTTATTAGTACTGAAGAGTTGGAAGACTTGGGACAAATACTTGTAAAACAACTGAAGAATCGTTATAATGATCCAACCATTCATAAGAGATTTGTGATTGGTATTGATAGAGCTAAGATGCGTCTTTATGACTGCGAACAGTCTGCTCAGAATGATATCCTTGACAATAAACAAGAAGAGGAGTATGATTTTGAGGAAAGAAAACCAAAGAAATCATTTGAGGGATTTAAGTTTTGACCTACTATTCGGTATTTGACAAAAATGGTAAAAAAATTGCCGATTGTGCAAGTATCCAAGATGCTATTATGCTTGTTGAAATGGATTCCACCAGAACCTATCGTCAGGCTAAACATCTAAATCCCGAGACAGTTAATGTTCCTCATGTAAGGTTGGATGATGATTTTCAACTTCCAGCACAGCAAATTTTACCTCAATCTGAATTAGAACCTTTTATTGTATGACTATTGATCTTAACAAGTATGTCGAGTTCGTTAACACGACTACCTCTCAACCGAGTAAAGAACACACCCCGTTCATCGATCGTCTCATGGAACTTCATGAGAATAAATTTCCTACCGAGCGATTGCTTACTGCTGCTGTAGGTATGTCTGCTGAGGCAGGTGAGTTTACCGAGATTGTCAAGAAGATTGTCTTTCAAGGTAAACCAGTGACTGAAGAAAATCTCTTTCACCTGAAACGAGAACTTGGTGATATTATGTGGTACGTTTCTCAAGCCTGCATTGGACTTGATATTTCTATCGAAGAAGTAATTCAAATGAACTTTGAGAAACTGAGTGCTCGTTATCCTGAAGGTGCATTTAGTATCGAACGATCTGAAAACCGTGTGGAGGGAGACCTGTGATCCAATTTGATGATATGGAACTTATGCAACTTCAGTTTTGTATGAGTCAAACCAAAAACCAAATGTCTATGGGTGGAGAAATCCGCCGCCATGCTTCTATCACTCAAAAGATTGAGGAAGAAATGCAACGCCGCAAAGAAGCAACTGGTGCCTATACTCCAGAAGGTGTTATGCGTCAACTTGAAGAACAAATTGCTAAACTGGAGGGAGACCTGTGACTACCTTAACGAAACTACAATTGGATACCCTTAAATATTCTTTCGCACATCTTAATGTAGATTTTGAGGATGTTCCATCAGCAAAAATGCACGGAACTATGGAGGGAGTTCAACAACAACTTGATAGTGGTTCTAATAAAGTCATCTATTCTTACAGAAATAAAACTGGCGGAGTGACTATTACCTCTATGAAAGTTGGTGAGGAAACTGAAGAGAGTAAAGAAGCACTTGATAAAGTTAGAGAAAATGTAAGGAAGTATTGGGAAGATTTGCACGAATTTAGAAAGAAAGATGATACAACTAAAAATAAACTAATGGATTTAAATATGGTGGTGAATGAAAATGACTAAAGAAAAACAAGTAACAATTAAACTTGATGCTCGTGCAGCAGCTGCAGTTCGTCAAGTCCTGTTTGATGCTCAAAAAGGATACACCTATGATGAGGTAAGTATTCCTCCTCGTATTGTTGATATTCGTTCAACCATTCAACAACTTGATGATAGTATTGGTGCCGTTATTGGTGCTTAATAAATAAGTCGGAAGGTTGCTCCAACCCCTTGACTTTTTTAGTTGAGGGGTTTTATAATGTCTTCATCGGGGGATTAGCTCAGTTGGTAGTAGCACTTGCTTTGCAAGCAAGATGTCATCGGTTCGAGTCCGATATCTTCCATTTCTAAATATAAAAAAGAACAGTAAATTATCCATAATGTCGGATTCTGAGGTACTTAAAAATTTCTGATTAGATCTATTAAAACTAATAAATAATGTATAAGGATTATCAATATAAATGAAAAGTTTTTTTCAGTTCTTGAATGAGGCAAAGGAATCGCAAGCAAGTATGCAGGCGAAAAAACTGAACCTCGTAAGTGATGGTCACGGGGGATGGTATGATTCCCGTGGAGAGTTTGTTGCGAAAACTGAAGGTGGAAAACTCAAGTTTTATAATAAGGGAGAAAAGGTAGGTCAAAAGGATGTTCCAAATCCAGCAGCACCTAAAGCAAAACCAGCACCAAAAAAAGCAACTGTAAAACCACAACCAACTACGGCACAGAAGAAAACACCTGCAGCAGATGAAGAAGGTGGTGGAGAAATCAGTGATACTTTAACTGTAGTGTTTGGTCGTTTTAATCCACCAACAGTAGGACACGAGAAACTTTTAAAGTCTGCCGATAGGATTTCTGTAGGTGGAGATTTGAAGATTTATCCTTCAAGAACTCAGGATCCTAAAAAGAATCCTCTTGACCCTGATATGAAGATTTCGTTTATGAAGAAAATGTTCCCTGACTATGAGGAGAACATTATTAATGATGACGAGATGAAGTCAATCTTTAATGTTTTGATTGCAGCAGCAGAAGTAGGATATGCAAATGTAAATATTGTTGTAGGTTCTGATAGACAAGCAGAGTTTGAGAACCTTGCTCAGAAATACAATGGAGACCTTTATGATTTTGATTTGATTCGTGTAGTTTCTGCTGGTGTCCGTGATGCAGATGCTGAAGGTGTTGAGGGAATGTCTGCATCCAAGATGAGAAAGGCAGTTGTGGATGATGATTTTGACTCATTCCGCAGAGGAACTCCTAAGACACTTGATGATGGTGATGCTCGTTCATTATTTGATGCAGTCCGTCAAGGAATGGGTGCTAAGAAATCCAAGAAAGTTTCTGAGTTGTGGCAGATTGCTCCTAAGTTTGATATGTGGAATCTTCGTGAACATTATGTCACCAAGAAAATCTTTAGAATGGGTGATGTTGTAGAAAACTTAAATACTGGATTGGTTGGTGAAATTATTCGTAGAGGTGCAAATCATCTCATTTGTGTAACTGAAGAAGGTTGGATGTTTAAATCTTGGATTAAAGATGTGATGGAAGCAGAAGTTCCTTCTAAGAATCTTAAAACTCTTGTTAAGAAGGCAGTGAATAGAGTAGATAATAATATTGATGGATTTGTGGATAAGAAAGATCCTAAAGTTGGTCCTTATGGTGCGTTCATTCCCCAAGCAAGAAATGTTCCTAAGAACTTCAAGGAAACATACCAAGAGGTGAGAGTTGAAAGAAAGATGAGAGTTCCTAGAAAACCAAATACTTTGGTTGGAACTGGTGGATACTTTAAGTATGCTGCTGATATGACACCTGGATTTGAGAAAGGAGATAAAACAAATCTTCAGTATGGTGCAAAACCTTATAGTGGTTATAAACAAATCAAGGAATTCATAAATAAGTATAAGGTCAAGAAGTAACACACTTATACTTATGTCAATGAACATCCTTAACGATATCTCTGCTGTTTATATGGAGCAGGTTGCAGAGTCTGCTGTTCCTGGTAAACCAGCGGAAAAACTTGGTGCTGTAACTGCTATTCCTAAGTCTGAGCAGGAAGCAGCAAGAGAAAGGTTGCTTGCAAAGGCAAAAGCAAATCGTGAGAAGATGAAGGAAGCATTAGATCCAGTAGGCCAAGAGGATTCTGATATTGATAATGATGGTGATAGTGATAAGTCGGATAAGTATCTTTTAAATCGCAGAAAGGTTCGTGGTGCTGCGATTGCTAAGAAGAAAGGAATGAAGGAATCATCACACTATGATCCTATGGAGGATCCTGACTTTGACCACGATGAAGCAGAAGAAAATAGAGGAGTATCTGGGAAGAATAATCCTAAGGGTGGTAAAGCATTAGGTAAGAAAAAGAAGAATGTAAAGGAAGGATTCTCAAATTGGAGACAAGACCTTTCTGAGGTTATGGATGATATTGAAGCAAATAAGGAAATCAAAGAAAAGAAGGTTAATAATAAGATTAAGATTAACCCCGAAATGAAAGAAGCAGTTGAGGAAATTGGTGCAACTTTGATTGAAATGGTTGAGATTGATGAGTTTGATTATATTGTTGAGAGTGTATATGATGAACTTCTTGAGGAAGGTTATGGAGAAGATGATATTGAAGAAGCAATTGAGTATGCACTGACTGAAGCAAAGGTTACATTTGGTCACGATACTCCAACCAAAAAAGATGATGTAATGAAGAAGGTAAAGGGTCGTCTGAGATTTCTTGGTAGAAAGGTAGGTGAAAAAATTGGTGCTGCTAAGAAATCTGCAAAATATGCATCAGCAAAAGCACAAGTTGCTGCATATAATAAAGGTAGAGAAGTAGCACAAACTGCTGGTGACAAGACCAGAAAGGTACGTCAAGCAGTTGCTGATGCTCCTGGAAAGGCAAAGAAGGGATTTAAGGGTGCTGTCAAAAAAGCAGCACAAAAAGTTGTTGATCGTATGAGTGAAGATACTGAAATTGATGAGGGTATTGGAATGACAATGGCAAATGCTATTGGATCTCCTCCTGTTCTCAGTAAGAGAATGAAGTTGAAGCAAGCACTCATTAATAGAGAAATTTCTAAAGAGACTGCTAAAAATAAAAAAAGAAAATTTAGTGGTAAAGCAGCAACTGCAAATGAAGAAACTGAAATTGATGAAAAATTCTCCATGGCTGCTGATCCTTCAAAACCAGAATCACCACGTTCTACCCGTAAGGCAGAGAACAAAAAGGGAATGAGTTTGAGATCCAGAGCAATTAAGGCTGTTGGAACTCAAACTAGACAAGATAAAGAAACTGGTGTAAGAGAAGAGGTTGAAAATGTAGATGAAATCTACATGGTATCTCCTCAAACAAAAAAGTCTCAAGATAAACCTAAAAAGAAAGAGACTTGGTATGATCGTGATGAAAGAAAAAGAAAATCCCAGAAAGAAGAAGTAGAACTGGTTGATGAAGAAAAGAAAAAACTTCCTTATCTGAAGATGTTCCGTAAGGCAGGAAATCTTGGTCGTGATGGTAGTCCTGAAGCGATGGAAAGATCGAAGAAGCTTACCAAGGTTAT
>Ga0213866_10002961_pt1 | contig 11722 bp, 10 predicted proteins | sample PICome_11_FD_160079 | JGI IMG/M metagenome (GOLD analysis project Ga0213866, IMG submission 160079) | Coastal seawater microbial communities near Pivers Island, North Carolina, United States - PICO284 | ecosystem: Environmental > Aquatic > Marine > Coastal | place: USA: North Carolina... | reverse complement strand
AACCTCCATATGAATGGAAGGAGTTGATTCGGCAGTGTTATCTTATTGGTTATCAATCACTGGTTTTAGTAGCCATTACTGGATTTATTATGGGTTTGGTATTGGATTTGCAAACGCGACCGACAATGATTGAGTTTGGCGCCGAGTCTTATATGCCTTCCATGATCGGTATTTCAATTGTGCGGGAGATTGGCCCTGTCATCACGGCGTTGATTTGTGCCGGTAAAATTGGTTCAGGGATTGGGGCAGAGCTTGGATCTATGCGAGTGACCGAACAGATTGATGCGATGGAAGTCTCGGGTACGAATCCCTTTAAATTTCTCGTCGTTACTAGGATTTGGGCGACTACATTAATGCTTCCAATTTTGGTGATTATGGCGGATGCAGTTGGTTTATTTGGTTCATGGATCGTGGAAAATCTAAAAGGGGACGTAACATTTGCTCTTTTCTTCAATCAAGTATTCAATAATATCGAGTTTGGGGACTTGATTCCTTCTACCATCAAATCTTTTTTCTTCGGTTTTGCGATTGGTCTTATTGGTTGTTACAAGGGTTATTATACTTCAAAAGGTACGGCAGGTGTCGGTGCTGCCGCAAATACAGCGGTTGTAGTAGCTTCACTTTTGTTGTTTGTTTTTGACTTAATCGCAGTATTGATAACAGATATCTTCTACGAAATCTAAGGATATGAATCAACAAGATAAAATACGAGAGGAGCTAGCATTGATAGAAAATTGGGATCCAGCTATCCCATTGATTGAGATAGAAGACATGCGCAAAGCTTTTGGGGATCATGAAGTGCTGAAGGGCTTTAATTTAAAGTTATTTGATAAAGAGAATTTGGTCATTGTTGGTAAATCTGGTTCAGGTAAGTCCGTATTATTGAAATGCATCGTCCAGTTAGAAAGCATGGACTCGGGAATGTTAAAAGTATTGGGTCAAGATATTGCGGAGTTAGATCATGAAAAGCTAGATCGAATTAGAGCAAATGTAGGGTTCTTATTTCAGGGAAGTGCGCTATACGATTCGATGACGGTTCGAGAAAATTTACAATTTCCATTGCGCCGACACCCTGAGCGTAGAAGAGGAGACGAAGAAAGTAGTCTAATTCTTGACGCTTTAAAAAGTGTGGGATTAGTCGATGCCATAGATTTAATGCCGAGTGAATTGTCGGGAGGGATGAAACGACGGATAGCTTTGGCTCGCACGCTCATCCTACGCCCCAAAATAATTTTATATGATGAACCTACAAGTGGTTTAGACCCCATCACTTCAAAAGAGATTATTGAATTGATATTGGAAATTCAGCAAGAATATGGCACCGCTTCCCTAATCATTACGCATGATATGGATTGTGCAAGAGTGATTTCCAATCGGATGATTATTCTCGTTAATGGAATCAATTATGCGGAAGGGACTTATCATGAATTGTTGAATTCAAAGGATTCAAATATTCGTGCATTTTTCAAGGGAGCATAAATTATTTTTTCACTCAAAACTGATGCATTATGGCACAAAAAATAAAGCATACCATTCGCCTTGGCATCTTCGTTACAGTTGGAGCCATTTTATTCACCTTAAGTGTTTATTCCATTGGGAATCGTCAGAATCTATTTGGTAAAAGATATCGGATAAGTACTTTGATTAATAATGCTTATGGATTACAAGTTGGAAATAATGTTCGATATACGGGTATTACGGTAGGTAGCGTAGAGCGTATTTCTTTTCGCAATGACTCGACTTTAAAGGTAGACATGATTTTGGATGATGAAGTAAAAGATTATATTAAAAAAGATGCAATTGCCAGTATTAGTACAGATGGTTTGGTCGGAAATGTGATTGTCAATATTACTCCTGGTTCGGGCAATGGACGTCCTATTAACAATGGTGATATTATTGAATCTTACAGCCGCACAGACCCTAATGACCTTTTAAATTCACTAGGAAATACAAATGAAAATATTGCCCTTTTGTCATTGAATTTATTAGAGATTACGGAGAAAATAAATGACGGAGAAGGCACCGTTTCCCGGTTGATTGGAGATGCTCAAATGGCTAACGAAGTTGCTAAATCTCTTTCAAATATGCAGACGGTTACAAAACATCTTATTACGATGAGTGAGCAGCTGAACTATTCAATTAAGCAAATTTCGGAAGGTAATGGGTTGCTTCCCTATCTATTACATGACAATACGATTCAGCATCAAATGGAATCTTTTATATCTAATTTAGATAGTCTGATCATTGAAGAAAATAAGCCAGTCATGGCTAATTTGAAAACCGCTTCAGAGGATGTTACTGTTGCGACTAACGAATTGAAGATAGTTTTGGAAACACTTAATAAGGGGGAGGGTAGTGCGACAACCATTCTGAGAGATACTGCTGTAGCGCAGGATTTAAAGGATGTTTTTAGAAATTTAAATGAAGGAACGGCTCGATTCAATGAAAATATGGAAGCGCTCAAACATAATTTTTTATTTAAGAAGTATTTTAAAAAACAGGAAAAGGAACGAAAGAAACAGGAAAAAAAAAGTAAGAGTTAGTTTTCTAATTCTTTAGTAACGCCGAAAGAATAAGTCGTCCAGATGTTCAAGTTGTTTTTTTGGCGTTAAGCACTTACTTAAAGCCTCTTTGAAAGGATCAATAAATCCTTTCTCCCGTCGCTTTCCCAAAAAAATGAGCCTTATCTAAATTAAGATAAAAGTTAACTTTTGTATTCATCTCCAATTCGAAATCAGACCGAAACCTTGCCACTATATTGTTCCCTTGATATTCTGAATAAACCAATTTTTCATTGCCCAATAATTCAATGGCAATGAGGTGGGTACTAATACAAGTGTAGTTTTTTAAGTCGCCAATATGAGGATAGATGTCTTCTGAGCGGATGCCTAAATCTACCTGTTCACCTAAATGATCTTTTAGGTTTTTTAATTTCAAATTGGAGAGATCAAAAAGGAGGGCATCATTTTTAAAGGAGATTTTTTGATCAATTTCAAGGATTTTACCATTGAAAAAATTCATTTGGGGCGTACCAATAAATTCGGCGACAAACTTATTTGCGGGTTTCATAAACAATTCCATTGGGGAAGCCATTTGCATAATTTCGCCTTTATTCATGACGACAATACGGTCGCCCAATGTCATTGCTTCCACTTGATCATGCGTCACATAAATGATGGTGGCGTCTAATTTTCGATGCAATTTGGCTAATTCGATTCGCATCTGTCCGCGCAATTTGGCATCCAAATTACTCAGTGGTTCATCAAATAAAAACACTTTTGGGCGACGGACTATTGCTCTACCAATGGCAATTCGTTGCCGCTGTCCACCCGACATTTTCCCTGGTTTTTTATCAAGAATATCTTCAATTTCTAAAATGGCCGCTGCCGCCATTACTCGATCCTTTATTTCCGATTTTGGGACTTTTTTAATTTTTAAACCAAAGGACATATTCTCATAAGCCGTCATGTGCGGATATAAAGCATAATTTTGAAAAACCATCGAAACCTGTCTTTTACTTGGGGAAAGATCATTGACTTTTTTGTTTTCGATAAACAGCTCTCCCTCTGTTATTTCTTCCAGTCCCGCCACCATTCTCAAAGTGGTGGATTTTCCACAACCCGATGGACCCACTAAAACAACAAACTCTTTGTCTTTAACGGTAAAGCTGATTTTTTTTAATGCCTGCGTCCCTTCGGGATAGGTTTTTTCGATGTCTCTTAATCTTACTTCTGCCATATTAATTTGTTTCTAAAAAAGTCATTAAACACTCTATGGTCGATTCTGCCCCTGAATTATGATTAAAGGTTTCATTGGAAATAATTCCATCGTATCCTCTCCCAGTTGTCGCATCGTACATATCTATTTTTAATACATTATTTCCGAAAAACCAAGATTTTAATTCCTCCGACAAATCCAAATAAACTTCCTTTTTCGTAATTTGATAGGCTTCCGAAGCTGCCCAAACCATCGGTCGGATGCCATAAGCAATTCTAGGAAATTCATTTCTTTTCGTTTCCGAAAAACCGTCTTGATTTTTTTCAATCCAAAAGGCTTCAGCAAAACCATTTTTCAAAAGATAGGGATAAAAATGGTCAACTTCCTTCAATCCACTTTTGATATAATCTTGATTATCGAATTGTCGACCAGCTTTGAGCAAGGCAAAAGCTTGACTATTTCCCCAAGCATGCCAAAGGTTTTCCCAACTCATAAAAGCGCCATAAGGATACTCCAATTTGCCACCTTTTTGCATAAGGATGATCCCCTTTGCCATATGGTCAATCATATTTTTAGCAGCTATGTCTTCGGTTCTTTTATGATAAGGAAGCAAACCCAAAATCAATACCGCCGCTTGGTCAGCGGCATATTTATTCGGAAGCCACGAAGGAATTTTCAAGCCATTAATCGTATCTATTTTTAATTCTTTGCTGCTCAAATCGGTTTTTATGTTGACCCATAATTTGTCAATTGAGGTCTCTATTTTATCCAAAAAAACAGGATTTTCACTAAATAAAGGTAATACCGTTTCCAATGCCCAAAAAGCGCGCAAAGACCACCAATTTAATTCTGCCACAGTGGTTTTGTAAGTGGTATTTATGCTGTAATCATTCCATATGAAATTATTGAAATAGCCGTTCTTATTTTGCATAAACAAAATGAATTTGGTTAACATTTTTAATTTATGCAAGGTCTTTTCACTGTCCTTTCCAGTTTTGTAATATTGGGATAACATGACAATTGCTCTTGCCACATCATCCACACAAGTGAACCCTTCAGAAGGTTCAATAACGAAATCATAATCGGGAAATTCACTGTATATATGAACAATGGCGAGCGTATCGCCCGCGATATTTATTTCTTTATATAAATGGTTGAAATGTTGGAGATTAATGGTTTCTTCTTGAGGTGGTTTATTTTCCTGATTCGTCCTATTGCATGACGTTATTATACCGATAAAAAGGAAAAGAATGAGTGTGATTTTGAAATTGATTTTCATTATTTCGGTTAATTTTTACAAACCACCATTTCATCCAATAATTCTCCAATATCTACAGTCCCAAAAGTCGAGGCAGAATCAGATTTTGCATACGGAATGACCAATAGGTTCCCATGTTTCATCGAGCCGCAGGAATAGACGACATTCGGTACATAACCTTCCCGTTCGGTTTCATTAGGAGCGATTAAAGGAGTGCTTAATTTTTTGATAATCTTGGAAGGATTCGTCAAATCCAACAAAATGGCACTAATCACATATTTCCGCATCGCGCCGACACCATGTGTAATGACCAACCAACCTTCCTCGGTTTTGATGGGCGAACCACAGTTTCCTAATTGGATCATTTCCCAAGAAAACTCAGGGAGCATCAGCGGTTCAAAACTTTCCCAAACAAATAAATTGTCAGAATACATGATGGTAATTTGCTCGCCGCCTTGTCTTCCTAGCATCACAAATTGCCCATTAATTTTTTCTGGAAAAAGAGCAAATCCTTTGTCATTGACTCCTTTTCCGTACATCGTTCTTATTTTGAATTGCCTAAAATCATTGGTAATAATCAATTGTGGACAGATTCGATGTCCATCATAAGCGGTATAAGTTCCGATATAAGTTGATTGTCCATTTTCTATAAATTCAACAAAGCGGACATCTTCCATTCCATTCAATTCCTGTTTGGCAATCGGAAAAATAATTCGTTCTGAAAGGTCAGCATCACTATGAGTCATTACATCATAATTAGTATCAAGGATGCCCTCTAAAATATCTCGACTCTTTTTATCGAATGTTGAAAAAACGGATTCAGACGTATTCAAATAATCGTTTTTGGTAAAGGTATCGCCCAATTTATCGAGAATCGTTTGGTCAAAATCAAACAGCACATGCGTTCGATTTTTTAGCTTTTTTTTGTTAAAAATTTTAGCTTCATCTCGCATCGCAACCGAAGCAAAACCAGTGTCTTTTTCCAGCGTAATATCGCCCGATACATTCACTACGCCGCTTCGGAATTCTATCGAAGAAATATGCCCTTCTCCAACTGCCCGCAAACTGATAATGAATCTTTTTTCTCCCGTCGCCAAACCGCTTTGGTCAGGATGCGCCACCATCGAAGGATTGAATAAGGCGGCTGCCTGTATGGAATATTCTTTGGTGAAATAAGCGCCCATCAGCATTTTTCGGGTTTCGGTCAAAACCGCATTTTTAGGAATCGCCGCTTTTATTTGATCATAATGTGCCCTTAAATAAAATTCAAATTTTGGATGTCGTTGACCAAATTCTTTTTCAATAGACGCATATAATCGGGTAACTTCCGACTCATCGAGTTCAAGAACTCGGTAGATAAGTGCACTTATTCTTTTTGAAAGTCTAGGTATTCCTAAATTTAAATAAAGCGCAATTACTTTATTAAAGTCCGCATTGATTTGTATTTCCGACCGCTTTATTTTCATATTTTTTTTGTTAGATTGTTCAACCAGCTCTTTACTCCTTCAAACCCGAACTTGCCATACTTTGAATAAAATATTTTTGAAAAAAGGAATACGCCAACATAATCGGTAATGCCAATAATACTGCCGAAGCCAATTTTACTCCGAGCTGGCTTTCTGCCCTTCCACCAACTGAAAATAAGGTGACCATTTGCGGCATGGTCATCAGGTTTTCGTCTCTAATAACTATCAAAGCCCAGAGGACTTCATTCCATGAATTCATAAAAGTCAAGATGCCTACAATGACAACTGTGGGGATAATATTTGGAAATAAGACTTGATATAAAATTCTAATATCTGAACAACCATCCATCCGGGCGGCATCTATCAAGGATTTTGGCATTCCAATAAATGCCTGCCGAAATAGTAATATGGCAAAAGAATTCAATAAAAAAGGAAGCACCAAAGCTGCATAAGTATCCACCAGATTGAGTTTTACCATGGTGATATAATTTGGGATTAGGGTGATTTGAAAAGGCAGCGTCATCGTAAAGATGATGATATAAAAAATAATGTTTCTGCCTTTAAATTCCATCAAAGACAAAGCGTATCCGACCATAGAACTAAAAACAATTACCCCGCCCGTGGTCAATGTCGCTACGAAAATACTGTTCACTAAAGCACGTCCGAGTGGAATTTTTGAAAACATTTGGATATAACTATCCAACGTAAATTCGGTCGGTAAAAAAGTTAATCCGCCAATCTCGGATTCAGGGGATAAGGATGCGACAATCATCCAATAAAATGGATACAAAAACGAAATGGCCGCGAGGCTTAAAAAAATGTATATCAATATTTTTTTCATATTAATCATTGGTTTCGATATACTTTTTTTGAATTATGATTACCGATAAAATGAGCAAGGCAAAGAAAAATCCGAGTGTTGCCGAGTATCCCATGTGATAATATTGGAAGGCTTGTTTATAAATGTATAAAACCGAAGAAAGGGTACTATTGAGTGGTCCACCACCAGTCATAATATAAGGCTCTATGAAAAGAGAAAATCCGCCAATAGTAGATAAAATGACTACCATGAAAATGGTTGGATTAATCAACGGTAAAGTGATGTGTCGAAATTTTTGCCAATGGGAAGCCCCCTCAATTTCAGCAGCCTCATAATAAGAAGGCGGCACAGTTTGTAAGCCGACCAAAAATAAAATCACATAGAGTCCTACATTTTTCCAAGTTGCCATGACTGCGATTGACCCCATCGCAATATCGGGGTCGACTAACCAACCTACTTTTCCGAATCCTATATTCACTAATAATCGATTGATAATCCCCGAGTCAAAGGCCAAAAGCTGTTGCCAAAGAATGGTCACGACGACTCCTGAAACAATAACTGGAAGAAAAAAAGCAGCGCGATAAAAACCTTGTAGTTTAATTTTTTGATTCAAAAATTCAGCTAATGCGAGTGCGAATATTAATTGTAAAGGAATATGAATGACCAGGAACTTTAAGGTGTTGAGTATTGCTTTCCAAAACATTCGGTCATTAAACATGCGGGAATAATTTGCCGTACCGACAAATTCGACAGGAGAAATAATATTCCACTTATGAAAAGTCAGAAACAAGGAAAAGCACACAGGAAAAGCTACAAACACTACGAAATGAATTAAGTAGGGCGCAACGAATAAATATGGAAGCCATTTGTTTTTTTTCATGATTCATTGTTTCCTAATAAGACATTGACTGCTCGGGCAGCGTCTTCAATGGCTTTTTCTGGGGATTTTTTATTGTAAATCACACACGCTTCATATTCCTGCGAGATAATGTCAAATACTTCGACAATCACTTCACAGTTATCAACTCCTTTTACGTAATTAGCCTGCTTTGCAAACTTCACAACTTTCGGATTTTTTAAAAAGTAATCCGAAAAAAGCGAATCCTTTTCCAACTGTTGTCGCCTCGGCAATTGACCTGAAGTTTCCAAAAAAACCTTATCACCCTCCCGATTTATCATCGTTTTTATAAAATTCCAGGCTACTTGTGGATTTTCGCAAGTATTAAAAATGACTATATTTTTTGGGTCAGCATAAGTATAAACTGGGCCGGTATGGTCGTCGGGAACATGCATCGGGGAGAAATCGAAATCGAAATCTTCCCGCGTTTTAAATTTTTCGGAATGCTCAATTTCCCAAGGTCCCGTCCATTTTGTCATTACTTTTTCAGCAATAAATGGATCCTGCGCTGCCGATAAACGTTCTCGTGAGTAATATTGATTGATATATAGTTTTTGTAAAAACCGAAATACATTTACGGCATGTTCATTATTAAAAGCTGCTTTATTATTTTTTACCAATGAGCCACCATCTGACGCAGCGATGTATAAAGAATAGAAATTAAAAAACCGCTCATACCAGATCACTTTTACTGAAGTATAGCCAAGCCATTTGTCAATGTATCCGTCATTATCCGAATCTTCTTTTACTTTTTCTCCTGCTGCCAAGTATTCAGAATAGGTAAGTGGTACCTCCGTCGTGCCGATTTTTGATAAAAAGGTTCTATTATAAATGGTCATTATCGGATTTATCTTCCACGGCACTTGATAAATATGTCCGTCGGAAGAAGTGATTTCCTTCACGGTTTCTTTGCCACATCTTTCCGTAATGAATTCTGTAAATCCTTCCAATGAATCCAGTGCAATCAACACGCCTGCTTTTGCATACATTTCGACACTCCCTTGCCACATATTGGCGTAAATGTCAGGCGTTGTTTTGCCGACTACTGCGGCTAGAATAACTTCTTCGCTCGATTGCCCTTCGGGAACGGGCTGAAGCCGAACCATTTGATTCGGATGTTCTTTATTCCATTTCTCTGTAAATTCTTTTGCAAATTCTATTTCTCTGTTATTATTGGAAGACCAAAATAATAAGCCATTCTGTTCCGATACGGAACGTTCGCAGGAAAAGAAAATGAGTACAATGAACGCAAGTAGGATTTTATTTGACATTATGTCTATTTACACTGTATGAAAAAACCCTCAATAAACCTCTTCTTTCAATCTATCCAAAACACCCTCAATCGACAAATCTGCACCACAAATAACTTGGTCAGAAGCACCGTAATATAGCACAATATTATCGCCATTCACTACATGACCATTGGTAAAAACAACATTGTTGAAAAACCCCTTTTTCTCATAATCAGCTGTTGGTTCAAGAATTGGCTTGACTGAACGAGCAATTACTTTTGAAGGATCTTTCAAATCAAGCAAAATAGCTCCGAGGCAGTATCGACTATTCTCGTCAGCACCGTGATAAATCGCCAACCAACCTTCTTTTGTTTTAATAGGTGTTGCACCAGCGCCTACTCTTTCACTGTCCCACATTCCTTTTCGAGTACGAGCGATGCACTGATGATTGCCCCAATGAGTTAGGTTTTCAGAGGTTGCAAGCCATATAAAATTTCCTCCAATATCCACTCCCGACGGGCGATGTAAGCAGTAATAATTTCCATCGATTTTCTCTTCAAATAAAGCGCAATCTTTATTGTGAGGCGGAAGAATCATGCCTTCTCTTGAAAAATTCTTCCAGTCAGAAGTCCGTATCAACCCTACGCCTACACCATTTTCAGATACTTGAGTATAAGTCAAATGATAAACTCCGTTAATTAGCGCAATCCGACAATCTTCTATGCCGAAGGTTTCTAGTTTGCCTTCCCCAAAAATTCTGGTTGGTTGGTGGTCTTTTGGTTCATGAAAATGTACGCCGTCATCACTGCAAACCAATCGCAAATGAGAAATAGTGGAGAGGTAATTTGTGTTTCCGTGCTTAATGATTCGAGCATCAGAAAGGTCAACTTTTGGGTCGTTTTTATCAAATTCAATGATTTTAAAGCCCCCGTTTTCATTCATTATGGGAAAGGAAATAATTCCTGGTTTCTGTATTGGTCTTTCTGCCACTCGAAGCAATAACCAAGTTTTTCCTTCGAAAGAAAAAGCACTTGGATTCATCACACATTCGACCACAAAACCTGCTTGGCTCGCGTCTATATCTTGGGTAGTTATTATCGGATTTTCAATAAATCTATTTACCATAAAGTATGTTTTGAATTCCGCCAGAAGAATATTGCAAATTTGATAAAATGGGGATCAGTCCAGTAATTTGTGTAAACCAAAACATGCTCTTATAAGGTAAAATCTTAAACTGCCTTTCCAGCGGCAAAAATTCACTGAGTTGACCAATTCCCAGTGGGAAATTATAAAAGAATTTGTGGAAAACAATCGAATACGAAAACATTGTCTGCGTATCATTGTCAATGCCATATTGAAATCAACAACCTCGGGGCAGAATAAAAATCTCAGTCTGCCTATATTTAACAACTCTTTATCAAAATTTTGTAAAACATTGAATTAGAATATTTTGTAAATTTGTCATCTGTTTCAATGACAATGCATAAAATTAGTTCGACATATAGATTCATTGCTTTTTTGTTAGCATCCTTGGTGTTCTTTACTTCAAGCGGATTTGTATTGGGGAAACACCAATGTAAGTTGAAAGAGCAAAATAAGGAATTGACTTGTGCAGAAACCGGTTGTCAAAAAGGCTGTTGTTCTACTGATTTCCAATATTTCAAACTTGACCAAGACCAACAAACGACAACGCTTAATTTTGACATCAATTCGGAGTTAATACAATTCTTGACGGCTTATTTAGTCGTGTTTTTCATCGATGAATTTTTTGAAACGGCTACTCTGACTGATGATGATTATAAACCACCATTAATATCGAAGGACATTCCTGTCCTATTCGAATCCTTCCTTTTATAGCTTTCCTTTTCTTTTCATTGAAATTTCAATGCTCGACATTGCAGATTCAATACTGCCATTGGATTTATTCAATTAAATCTGATTTGAATGCATTTCTGATAATTATCGGAATTGAAAAAGAAAAGTAAATGCTTTATGCTCAATAATTTCATTCGATTTTTTCTCGAAAATAAGTTAGTTGCTTATTTATTACTTCTGCTGTTTGTTGGTTGGGGCTTAGTGACTGCGCCTTTTGATTTTGGAATCAAAGACCTTCCTCGTGACCCAGTAGCAGTAGATGCCATTCCCGATATTGGAGAAAATCAACAAATCGTTTTTACCAAATGGATGGGGCGATCTCCGCAAGATGTAGAAGATCAAATTTCTTACCCCTTGACGACAGCATTGTTGGGCATTCCGGGTGTAAAAAGTGTGCGTAGTAATTCCATGTTTGGTTTTTCCAGCATCTATTTGATTTTTAATGACGATGTGGAA
>Ga0213866_10002960_pt1 | contig 11727 bp, 24 predicted proteins | sample PICome_11_FD_160079 | JGI IMG/M metagenome (GOLD analysis project Ga0213866, IMG submission 160079) | Coastal seawater microbial communities near Pivers Island, North Carolina, United States - PICO284 | ecosystem: Environmental > Aquatic > Marine > Coastal | place: USA: North Carolina... | reverse complement strand
CAATAATTACATTTATAATTGGATTACAGACAATGGTACTAAGACTAGTATACAAGATTTTACAATTACAATTTCATAGGAGACACAAATGATTTGGAATAGACAAGAAAACACAGTGATTGATATTGATCAATTAAGAGAACAACTAATTATTGATGAGGGTCAAGTAAATGAAATTTACAAAGACCATTTAGGCTACCCAACTTTCGGAATTGGCCATTTGGTCCTCGAATCAGATCCAGAGTATGGACAAGATGTGGGAACCCCAGTATCAGAAGAACGAACAATCGAATGCTTTGAGCAGGACGTACAATCTGTCCTCTCTGACTGTAAAAAATTACACGACGGTTGGGATGGATATCCTCAAGAAGTAAAACAAGTTATTGCGAACATGATGTTCAATATGGGACTTACGCGCTTAAGTAAATTTAAAAAGCACAATGCAGCGCTGCAGAGTGGTGATTGGAAAGAGGCTGCTGTAGAAGGCAGAGATTCACGATGGTACAAACAAGTAACGAACAGAGCCGAAAGGTTAATGACAAGACTCGAAGCAGTTTAAATTATAACGAGTCAAATATTCCCCAGTCGGAGCAAAAATACACAGGTTGGTATTATTGCTCGGATAGAAAAGAATATTATCGTTGGGACGAATTTATCAACCATAAGTGTTAACTTAAAGACCCTACATTATAAATAGATGTATGGGTGAAATATTTAAATTAATAGGCGAAGTCGGAGCCCCTATAGCAGGAAGTCTTGTTATGGGGTTTTTTATCTTTCTAGTAATAAAACAAATACTAGAAGGCATAGTCGATCAAATAAAAACCCTCACAATTTTTTGTAAATCTCTTGAAAATAGAGCAAGAACAATGAGTAATGAGATTATAAAAATAGATTTATTAGTATCAAGTGCATTAGATTTAAAACCTGATGTTGATAGAATAGCAAGGGCCGAAAACTTTATTGAAGATGGCAAACTTGATGTGAGGAGAGACTGATGGAAGATTTAGGAATAGCTGATGTAATTTCACAATATGGGTTTCCTATTGTAATGGCTGTAGGTTTAGGATACTTTATATATTATGTTTGGTGGTTTATAGGAGAACATATTGAACCACAGCTTGAAGCTATGCATCTAGCTTTAATCAGAGTGATTGATCAAACTAGAATGTTGGATCAAGATATGATTAGATTGCAACAGAAAGTTAATGTTGTATTAGAGTATAGAGAAAGGCAAAAGCAAAAAGAGGAAGAATCGAATGAAAAATAAAATAAGAATAGGTGGATTTATATTATTTGTATTTGCTTTTAATAGTGCATTATCAGCTGACATAGTACATACATTTAAAAATCCGTCATTTAGCGGAATAGGTACTGGTGCTCATTATTTAACTATTGAAAATCAGGAAACAAGTAGAAAGAAAGCTATTAAAGATGCTTTAGATGCAGCGCGAAAAGCAGCAGAAAGAGCTGAAGAAAATACAACAATGGCCAAATTCATTAGAAATTTAGAAAGCAGAATATTTGCTCAAATGTCTAAACAACTAGTGGAGTCCATGTTTTCGAATGACTCAGCTTCTTCATTCGGCTCATTTACCTTAGAAGGTAATGTAGTCACATGGGAAGTAATCACAGCAGAGGACGGCAGTGAGTGGATTAAAATGACAATAGTGGATTCAGATGGAACTGAAACTATTATAGAGATTCCAGTAGGAACGGGCAATTATGCACAAGATATTGACGGCTAGTTTATTAACATTATTAATAAGTGGTTGTGCTTCTGTTCCACAATGGAGCAATAACCCACAAGATTGTAATGATAAGGCAGGAAAGTATAATGAAGGATATCAAAGACATTTACAAATGGGCCTACAAAAAACTATGGCTCGTAAATATATTTGTGTTGATGTAGCAGAGGCAGTAAGGTTACCTTCTTTTATAGACCTATTAAATCTGCCGCCAGCAAAAGAAAAGCCAATTGTTGCTGTATATGGATTTGCTGATAAAACAGGACAAAGAAAATCAAGGGAAGGTATAGCAGACTTCTCAACAGCTGTTACCCAAGGGGGAACAGAAATGATAATAGATGCTCTGAAAACTGCAGGCGGGGGGACCTGGTTCAGAGTAGTAGAAAGACAAGGCATTGATAATCTAGTAAGAGAAAGACAGATTATTAGAAGTGCCAGAAACGATTTTGCGGGCCCTGAGGGAGCGCAACAACTGAATCCACTCTTATTCGCTGGAATGATTATTGAGGGTGGAATTATAGGATATGATACCAATTTATTAACTGGTGGCCGCGGCGCACGAACACTAGGGATTGGTTTCGCTAAACAATACCGAAAAGATGTTGTAACTGTGTCTATTAGAGCAGTATCAGTCTTAACGGGTGAAGTATTATTAAACGTTCAATCAAGGAAAACAGTTTTAAGCTATGGAAGCTCTGGAGATCTCTTCAGGTTTATAGAGCAAGGAACTCAATTAATTGAGTATGAGGACGGTGTGGGAAATAATGAGAGTGTGACATATGCGGTACGAACAGCTATTGAGGCTGGGGTACTGGAACTAATATACCAGGGCCACGATAGAGGATTCTGGGTAATAAAGGATGGACATCGCCACCCCCATCAGCACGATGGAAAAAACGATAAACATCCTATAAAAAAGGAAAATAACGAAAATGAATAAACTATATGGAATAGTCCTAACTGGACTTTTAGTGTCGACATCTTTTGTTTTCGCACAAGCCACTGATGATAATGAAATTAAAATTACACAATCTGGTGATACACTAGAGTTGTATATTGATCAAGTTGGATTTGGTAACAAAATTGGAGGTGATGACTTTTCAAGTGGTTCATCTGCAATGAATATTACTGGTTCAAGCTTAGAATTTGATTTAGATTTTGTAGGTAACCAAAATATTTTGTTTGGCCCGGTTGTAGCTGATAGCTCATATTATAAGCTAGATTTTACAGGTGATTCAAATGAAATAGATTGGAATATCGGATATATTGGTAGTGCAGATGACTCAAATATAAATTTTAATGTTACTGGAGACAGTAATACATTTGATTTAGATCAAGGATATACTGTAAGTGCAGAAAGACTGGATGCTGACTTAGTTTTAATTGGAGATAATAACATATTTGATGTTGATTGGGAAAGTGATGACAATACTTGGACCCTGGATATTACAGGTGGTTCGAATAATATTAATACTTTGCAGAATGACGGGGCTCAAAACCTCGAATTAACTCTAGTAGGTGATTCTGCTGATATTGATATTAATCAAATTTCAGGTACTTGTGCTACTGGTGCTGGAGTTGCTTGTGCAACACCAAATTCAAATGTAGTATTAGATGTAACATCAGATAATGCAATTATCACAATTACACAAAAAGACAACAACGGCGACTCTTAGTCTCTGTCTATTACTCATCAGTGGGGTTAGCTTATCGGCTGACCCCATAGGTGGCGTAAGAGAAGTGACGGGCAATACTTCAATACTTCGTGATAAAGAAGAAATTGAAGCCAAAGAAAAGCAAGATATAGAACTCTACGACCAAGCCCAAACAGGTAAAGGTAGAATGTTAATAGAGTTTTTAGATAAAGCAGAACTTCAACTTAAAGAACATTCACTCGTTTTAATAGACGAGATCTACTACGACCCTAATCCTAACTTATCTAAGATGTCTATGAAAATGGTTATGGGGACAGCACGTTTTGCGTCAGGTAGATTAGGGCTTGTAAATAAAGCCAATATAGATATACAAACTCCTACAGCCACTATTGCTGTGAGGGGAACAGATTTTACTACAACAATAGACGAATTAGGTAGAAGCTTAATTATTCTTTTACCAGATGATAATGGTGATCCATCTGGAGAAATTATTGTAACAAATGATGCTGGAACAGTAACACTTAATGAAGCATATGCAGCGACCATGGTAGCTACCTTGGATTCGGCACCAACATCTAGTGCTGTAATTCAAGGTATCACACCAGCTCTTATTGATAATATGTTTATTGTAAATCCACCAGCAGAAATAAAAGAAAGAATAGAAGACGAGCTTCAGGATGAAAACAATGAAGATCAGGGGTTACTTGATATAGACTTTTTGGAATTTACTGAATTAGAAGAAGAAGCACTAGATGAAGAGTTTTTAGATGAATCAACAGAATTAGACATTGATGAATTAAATGTTGAGTTTTTAATTGATGTTTTAGACATAGTTGATTCTTCAGATTTATTTGATACACTAGGTGAATTTGATATAAGTGGCGGCATGAGAGGATTTAATGATGAATCACAATATAATATATTCCTTAGAGATGGAGATTTAGTATTATATCGTAGTGTAAACGGCAGTATAGATATACAAATAGGGGCAGGAAACAACTTCACACTGAATACTATAACTCCAACTTGGGAAGGCATAATAACAGGAAATGATGCTGAAGATGTGATTATAGTAATTAATCAACAATGAGTAAAATATGAAAAAGATAACAGGAACGCACATAGGAATTATATTAATTATAGCATTTTTTATGTTACAGATAAACATATTACATGCAGATGATAATGTTATATCATTAGAACAATCAGGAGATAACCTTGCTTTAGGTGTAGATCAGATAGGATATAATAACCAAATAATAATGAAAGATGATAATTCATATATTACATCAGCAAGTCTAAATATCTATTTGGTACAAGATAATCGAAGCTCTGGTGCACTTACTAATAAAATTATCTTTGATGAAGTAAGTGGTACAGGTAATAAAATGAAACTTGCACAAGGCGTCGCATGGAATACACTTGATTCTGATACAGATTTAACTTGGTGGAGTGATGATGAAGAAGGTGGAGGCCATGAGATTGGCATTACTATGTATGGCGATTATAATAAGTTAGCAGTTCAGCAAACAAATCAGGCGACAGCAACCGACGGCCATGATTTTAATTTACACTTATCGGGTGATTATAACGAAGTCCAAATCAAGCAACAACATGATGGCGCAAAGAATATAGACCTTACAATTTATAATGATTATAACGATGTATTCATTAGACAAAAAGGTGCTGATGCAAATCATACTGCAACAATAACTCTTGATGGATTATACGGCACTGATTTAATTTTAAGGCAATTAAGCACAACAACTCAAACATATACATTATCAGTGGATTGTATGACAGTCGGCGGCTGTAGTACAATAGTAACTCAAGAATGAAATATATTACTTCTATATGGGCTACTCTGGCCATTGTGGTACTAGGTATTATATTAAGAGTATATGATCCTTCTTTTCTGCAACAATTAAGACTCACAGTCTTTGATCAATATATAACATCTATAGAAGAAACAAAGTCAAATGATATTGTATTATTAAATATATCAGAAGAAACATTAGGCGTTCACGGCCAATACCCATTTCCACGACAGATATATGCACAGATGATTTCTGACTTGCGTAACGCTGGTGCTGGAATGATTGGATTTACTATCATGTATCCAGAGGCCGATAGATTTGGAGGCGATGAAGTATTTGCATCTTGGATTAAAGATAATGGTATTATATTAGCCCAGGATGCTGACCCAAGTGGTAGAAGTGATTCAGCTCCTTATGTTGGTTCGGCTATATTTGGTACAGGTGATCCACTTGATTGGTTAATACAATATGAAGGACTTGTTACCAATATACCTACACTAGAAGCTGGTGCATGGGGTCATGGATTGGTCAATGCCATGCCTGAAATAGATGGTGTTGCAAGAAGAATACCACTGCTATCTCAAATAAATGAGCAAGTATATCCTTCATTTAGTTTGGAAACTATTCGAGTTATGCAGAATAAGCCGTCATATACCATTAAGGTAAATGATACAGGAATCGAAGAAATCATACTTAGACCATTTCAGATACCAACTGATGTTAATGGTTCAGTGTGGTTAAATCCTAATATTAAGTTTACGGAAATAAACTACGGGTCCAGTGAGTTACCAAATCTAATGGGGAAATCTGTACTGATTGGTTTAACTGCTTCCGGCCTGGCATCACAGATTCCAACTCCAAGTGGTATGAAGTCTGCACATTCATTACAGGCTTCTGCCATTCAGACCATCGTTGATGGTACTCAGATAACTCGTCCTTTGTGGGCCGATATACTAGAGATAGTGAGTATGATAGTGGGTTCGATACTGATTGTGGTGGCAGTATATTATCTTCCGATATGGATTTCAGGTACCACATTCTTAATCCTTTCAAGTGTTGTTGTAGGTGGATTTATTTATATATGGCAGAGCTACAGTATACTGTTGTCCCCTTTAAGTACCTTAATATTATATATAATAACCTTTACCTCAGCCGCGTTCAATAATTTCTATAAACAGTTTGTTTTAAGGCAACAGATAAAGAAACAATTTGAGACATACCTTGATCCAAGGCAGGTTTATCTACTTCAAAAGAATCCAGAGTTATTAAAGCTTGGGGGTGAGCGTAGAGAGATGACCTTCTTGTTTATGGATATATGTGGATTTACTCCGGTATCAGAACATTATAAAAACAAGAATGATCCAGAAGGATTGGTGTTACTCATCAATGATTTCTTGGATAACATGACTAAAATAATTATGAATAATGGTGGCACAATAGATAAATATATGGGCGACTGTATAATGGCATTCTGGAATGCTCCATTGGACTGTCCAAATCACGCAGATATGGCTGTTAAATCAGCTCTTGAAATAGAGGCAAAAACAGATGAACTTAGACGAAAATATAGTGAACAGGGTTTACCCCCCATCAAAGTTGGAACTGGTATCAATACAGGCACTTGCATTGTTGGTAATATGGGTAGTGAGTCAAGGTTTGATTATTCAGTCATCGGAGACGCAGTCAATCTTGCCGCAAGACTCGAAGCAACTGCAGCTAGAGGAGAGTACATCAACTGTCCGACCATCATCTCTAGTTTCACAATGGAACAACTTACCGACTTTAAACCGAGACCGATAGGTGATATAAAGGTTAAAGGCAAGGAAGAATTGATTAAAATATACGCCCCATAGCCGCGAGATGTGGGGCTGGCAATGGGTGAAGTCTATAAGGATTGGAAGTATCTGGTCGAAGATCCCACTTATAACCAAAAAGGTGTGACAAATATGTTACATATTCCAAAATAATATAAAAAAGCGCAATTATTTTTACTTAGCGTGTTTACATTTGCTCTATATGTGTTATAATGGTACCATAAATTAATGAAACAAGTGAGAGATAATGCAATATTTGAAGGAAATCACTGATTGGGGGGATTCAACTCCGAATCATACCTACATCGTTAATGATGCAGGTCACTTGGCAGGATATGTCAAGACTGGAACTCGTGAGGAAATTTGGTTTAAATCTCCCATGAAGCAGTTCAGTAAATCCCGTAGACGTTTTGTAAAACTTAAGAGGTAGTATATATGCCAGTGCTCGTTATGAAGGGACAGATGAAAAACAAGGCCAATATTGTAACATATATTGGTAACCTATGTAAAGAACTCGGTATTAACCGTATGCATTCCAAGGTGATTTTTCTTAACTTTAAAACAAAGATTGAAGATGATGCACAAGGATTGTGCTGGGGAGACGGCAAGAAAGGATTCTGTGAAATTTCAATTGCTCGTACTGGAGAGGGTGAACGTCTACCCTTTGAACAAATGATGCAGACAATAGCCCACGAAATGGTACATGCAAAACAATATTTTCGAGGCGAGTTAAATTCCTATGGTTCTCGTGTATGGAAGGGTCGTAATGCAGAGGGTTGGAAATATGAAAACCAACCATGGGAACGTGAAGCCTTCAGGCTCGAAGAGAAGTTATACAAGAAATGTTGGCCAAAAATAAATGAAAAATAATTGCAGAAACGTGTTGACAGCCCTTTAAAATAGTGTTATAATGGTTACATAAAGTGAATTAAGGAGTATATTATGAGTATGAATGATGATAAAATATTAAGTGTTTCAGAGCCAAAGGTCATGCAGTCAGCGGCCGGTTATTACATTGGCCAGTCATGTGAGGTAGAATACTACTGGAGTGACGGAACCACTTCGGTTGGTACCGAGCCTTATGACAGACTGTCTGGGTATTTTGCAACGCCTCAACAGGCAGAACTTTATTTAATGGAGGTAGCGTAATGACTACTCGTGTGACATATTATCCCTCAACAAATGATGGTTGTGGTTCTAGCCGACAGGGCGAAATGACAGCATCTTACAACGATCTTGTAGAAATGTTTGGCAACCCTGAAGAATATATTTCTGGTGACGGCAAATGTACATTTGAATTTGTGATCGAATACGAAATAGAAGATGAGTTTGGAATTGAATCATCATACTTTACTCTCTATGATTGGAAAGGCAATCGACCACATAATGATTCAGAAGAGTTTCTAGTCCACATTGGTGGAAAGAAATTTGAGGATCAATGGGCCGCTAAAAGAGCCCTTGAATTGTTTAAAAAGACAGACGTGCGTTATGGGCATGACCATAGTGTATTGTGTCAAGGATATTCTCATGCATACTAAAGGTAATAAAATGCGAAATCGTTATGGTGATGAATACTCATGGGAAGATATTGGCAACAATCAATTTCTATTTCACATGAGCGGAAATAGTTTAGGATACGGCCGAATTGGCGGCAAAGAAGGCCAAACCGGCCTTGATTATAATGACTTGGGTATGTTTGATCCAAGTGGTGGGCCATATGTTACTATTGGATCAATCGTAGAAGGTAGAAAGGTTACACACATTAAATCTACCGATAATAGTTATATTGTAACCGTAGGAGATTGATGTCAGTGCCTGAATTTAACAAAAATGAGTTGGAAAACTCAAAAAGAATTTTTAAGAGTGCAACTCCCAAGTATACACTAGATTGGTATTTAAAGTGGATTGCAAGTGCGTTTGTATTAATTGCTATGTCTATTAGGGGCGTAGAAGGTATGCAAATATATGATCTATACCTATCTATTATTGGTATTGCTCTATGGTTATGGGTGTCTATCTTATGGCAAGATAGGGCGTTAATACTACTTAACGGCGTAGGATTGATGTTTTTAATTAACAATATTGTTAAATTAATTGCATCTTTTTAACAGAAACGTGTTGACAGCCCTTAAAAATAGTGTTATAATATCACTATAAATTGAAATTGAAAAGGAATATACATTATGTCAAATAAATCATCATATGATCAAATCATGAAAATCCTCAAAGAGGAAAAGAAACTTTATGATAAAGAACAGAAGGCCAAGAAGGCAGCAGCCCGAAAAGAGGCCAAGAAGTTCAAGGCAGACCAGTCCGCATTAACCAAATACGTTAAGAAGGCAGGCCATCAATCCCCAAATTCCCTAGAATGTAACAGTCCCAAAAATATGTATTACAGTGAGCAACAGACCAAAGACTATTTGGCTGGCACATCGTATATGGAAACCTACAGAGCAACTTGTAATGATTGGGACTAATCAAATGAATGCTGATGTTCGTAGAATTGAAGCTCTCTTATCAGTAAGAGATAGAGCACAAAACCCAGACTTCAAAAAACTTTGGACGGATAAATTAACTGAGCTTTTAGAAAATATTAAATCTAGGCCAAATGGAGTTATACAATGACACAATACTCTAAATCAGTAGAAAGGCAGAAGATTATGATGGAAGCCGAAGATTGGGCTAAATCAGTAAAAAGCATTCATGCACATTCATTAGATAGCATGCATTATGACGACAGGCCTGAGGATACCATTGACGGACAGTGTGTAACCGATACTGAGTACAATAGTGGCGTAGTAGAGCGTAGGCAGAACGGCAGATTAATACATACATTCGGCAAAAAACTAACTGGCCAAGAATTAATAGATGCGTATGAGAGAAACAACTAATGACAATGCCTAATGAACGCCGATGGGCTGTAAACAATACTCGTCAGTTCTTAGTTGATCTGATGGATCCTAAAAAGACTCCACGCGTTCCTAAGGAAATTCGTAAAGAAGCATATCGTTGTTTAAAGCATTATCCTGGTGCTTACTATATGGAAAAAGCGGCCGAACAGGCGCCTGACATATTTGGAGAATGGAATAGTGGATTATGAGTGAATATACACCAGACAACTGGGTTGTGTTGAAAATAACTCAGGCCGAAGAAACATTATATAAAGTACTCGGTGGTTGGAGTGGTGGGTATCTTGATGGTGACTCTTGGCGCATGAACAGCGGCATCACGGGTGTAGAGAAACAAGCACACCTATATGGATTCTATGGTAGTTCTGGTTCTGTGTATTGGTGCCATCAAGGAGGTTACGGGTTGCGTATGAATAACGCCGGCGTGTATAATCAAATTAAAGAACGCTTTGGGGATGCAGTTGAACTGATGCCTGAAGATACTAATTGGATGGCTTTAGTATGATTAGTTATAGCACAAACATGATGGGTCCGTGGCATACGAGTTGGTATACTGAAAGAGGACTTACTCACAAAGCAACTCGTGTAGTAACAACAGATGTTATTAAAGAATACAGTCCTGGCGATGTGATAGAGTATGACGAGATTACTACTCACTATGCAGGCGGACGTATTGACATTCGGGGTGTTCCTAACGAACCTTGGGGTCTCGAATATAGTCTAGCGGTGATGCACGGTGAGGATTGGAACGCATTAGGTGAATGGTTAGATGATTTTGAGTCTAAAGAGCTTGTATCAAAAGACTCCCTCATAGAACAATTTGAAAATGATTATGGTAAAAAGATACGGTATTATAAATGAGAAATTCTATTGGAAGTTTAAGATATGATATGTATGGCAGAAAGCGTAAGACCAAAGCATTGAATACACCTCGCAGACCTAAGGTTGATTTTAAACCTATGGTGCAAGAAAAGTCTTTGGCTCAAATTCGTGCAGATGAACACAGAGCTAAATACCCCTCAGCAGAAATGTCAAGTACATATACACCAAACAAGGATCAATCATGGAAGCAAGAAGCTTCCAAAAACTTTACAATCGCACCGGCATATAATAAAGGTGCATATCAAGTGATACCTCGTAAAGATGTAGAGCACATTGGGAGATAAATATATATGGAAACTTTTATTGGAATAGTATTATGTGGAATCGGATTTTTATTTTGTTATATGTCCAGCCACATAATCGAAGAAGAAAGACAGGGCAGAAGAATGCCTATGTTTTGGGAGAAAAAAGATGGCGAATAGTAGTCACGATGAACACATGAGGCTTCAAGGCCTGTCAAATGATATAACACTTATGTCTGAATTTATGGAAGAACCTAGACAAGCTCAAGTAGTTAGAAAAAAATCTGATGGTATGTTTGGAGTTAGGTTTGTACATAAAGGCAAGACCTTAGGTATTGAATGGTATGAAGGTAAATCAGAAGTATGGGCCGAAGAGGCAGCCGAAAATTGGATTTTAGGTATTAAGGATATTGACCCTACAGAAGAATAGTTTTTGGGTAGGGATACACAGTCACACTCCTTTATTTATAATTGTGTATCCCTGCCCCTTTACTTTTGCGTAAAAGTGTGATATAATATACATATATTATTAAGGAGATATTATGGCGACAGCAACAGAAATAGCGGCTAAGAAAAGAGCCAAGAGGTCAGAGAAAAGGTCCAAAAGGCTTTCACTTGACCAAATTCATATGGGACCTGAACCATTCTGGGAAGAAGGTG
>Ga0213866_10002959_pt1 | contig 11731 bp, 13 predicted proteins | sample PICome_11_FD_160079 | JGI IMG/M metagenome (GOLD analysis project Ga0213866, IMG submission 160079) | Coastal seawater microbial communities near Pivers Island, North Carolina, United States - PICO284 | ecosystem: Environmental > Aquatic > Marine > Coastal | place: USA: North Carolina... | reverse complement strand
ACCATCTCTTTGATTTTTTTTTTGTTTTTTTATTTATAACTTCACGAATATTTAAATTTTTATTTCTTGAATAACTTTTTGTTAATATTTTTAATATATCAAAAACTATTTTTTTTTGTTTTTTATAATTAATTTTTCCACCCCCCGACATATTTTGTCCAAATGATGACTGTTGTGTCATAAAATTTTTCATACATGGATTAACAACATTTGAATATGCACTACCTGGCGGAGCACTAACTATTTGAGTATGCACAATATCATTACTTAAGTTCATTATTATATCTTGTTCTAAATTATATAAACAATTAAATTTATATTCATAAAATTATGTATTCTTTAACTAAATTATATTCTTTAAATGAATATGTTAAGAATAACGGATTTCCTACAATTTATTTAAATGATATTGATATTGATAATAGTATTCATAATATTGTTATAAATAAAATTTATTATAGTATAGAAAAAGTTAATCATATATATATTATTTTACCAATTGTTAATGCAATATTTATCATATTAAGTATATTATCAATTTATATTTAAAAATTAATATTGATTTATAATAATAATGGCGGGCAATTATAATAATGTTAATTTTGAAGGTATTGCTGATTCTTTAGCAAATTATATTTCATTAGATAATAAAGAATCTGTTGTAATTGGTGAAGATTCTGGTAAAAATATATTAGTTAGTTCTTTTGTTAATACACATGAAAATACTTTTATAGGACATAAATCTGGAGAATTTGCTGACAATTTATCAAAAACTATTTTAATTGGTAAAAATTCTGGTAAATATATTATGAATGGTGCAAATAATATTATCATAGGAAATGATAATAACTCAAATATAAAATATTTTAATAATTCAATTTTAATTGGCACTTCAAATATTGGGTATACAAGTAATTATAATATTAATATAATTGGTAATTATAATACTATTGATAACAATATTGATAAATTTAATAAAAATTCTTTTATTTTTGGTAACAGTAATATATCAAAAAATTCCGAAAATAGTATTATCATAGGCAATAATAATAAAATTGATAATATTTCAATAAATAGTAATTATATGTATATTGGTAATGATTTAATTAATAATTCTAATATTAAATTTAATATTAATAATATTTTATATGAAACAAATAATCAATATATAAAAAATTCTATAAATTATAACTATAGTAATTTACATATTGCTAATTCAAATAGAAATTTAATTATAGGATTTGATGACATTAATCTAATAAATGATATTATAAATAAAAATATTAACGATATTAAACATAATATATATACAAGTAATGGTTTAAGTACAAAATATATATCATTTAGAAATACTAATAATAATAATATTACAATTTATAATAATGAAAATATAAATAGTAATATATCATACATATTACCTAAAGAAATAGATAATTTTAATTTAAATTCAACATATATTTTATCAATTAATAGTAATTATGAATTATCATGGTTTGATACTGATTTATTAAATGCCAATACTAATTTAAATAATATAAGTAATTATTTAAATGATATTAATTACCGAACCAGTAATTTTGATAATTCTTATTCAAATATATTACAATTAAATTCTGATTTTTACATAAAAGGTATTCTAACTGTTGATAAAATTAATTTAACACAAGGTACGGCAATATTAACAAGAGATGATTTAGATATTGCAGTAGGTCCTCCAGGACCTAGAGGATTGCAGGGCGAAAGAGGAAGTGATGGAGAAAGAGGCGAAAAAGGCGAAAAAGGTGCAAAAGGTGATAGTATTTCTACCATAATTTATAATAATGATACTGGAATAATGACAATTACTTCAACCGATGGTTATGAATTTCAAACTGGGGATTTAAGAGGCGCAAAAGGAGATGGTTATACAAATGCATATTATAATGTTGAAACAAATTCAATCACATTTTTAGGAACAAAAGATGAATTAAATTTTACAACACCAAATTTAAAAGGAGAAAAAGGAGAAAAAGGTGATGATATTGGTGAAATAGTTTTTTATAACAAAGATGGTACACAAGAATTAGGTAAAATTGGAAATAACATTATATCATCAATCAATATTTATTTACCAAATGGCGATACCGGTCCTCAAGGTATTAAGGGTGATAAGGGAGATAAAGGTGATACGGGCATACAAGGTATACAGGGTGAAAGGGGGGCGAGAGGTTTAACGGGTCCAAGCAGTTCTATTTCGCCTTTAAATTCAGGAAATTATATTAATATAAATTACAATAGTAACAGTGTTCCAATAATTAATATAAATGATACATTAATTAGTATAATTGAAACACAACAACAAGAAATAGATAGTATAAAAGAAATATTAAATAGAAATAGTATTGTATAAAAATTAATCAAAATTTAATATGCATTTTGTTTTAACAATTTCTTGAAATTTATTATAATTTTTTTTTGTTTTTTTTATATTTTTATTTTGTTCTGTCATAGATTTATATATATTATCATAATTATCTGTTGTATATGCAAGTATATTATTATTAAATATCCATCTAAAAAAATTTAATTGTCCAATAGTTGTTTCTATCGTATTAGTATCATTTATATAAAATGTTATACGCTGATGTCTTCTAAAAGTATCAAAATATAATTTTGTATATGATTTCAATTGTGCTCTATAATCTAAATAAATATTTACTTTTTTTATATTATTGTCATTTAAATTATCTGGAAGATTTTGATATATTTCTTCATTATTAGTCCAGTAATATATATTATTATTTCTAGCATAATGCGTAACAAACCAATCTATTAATCGCAAAGATAGTTTGTGTTTACCATTTATTATATCATTAAATAAATCCTTATTTTTTATGTTATTATTATAATATTGATTTAATGAACTTAATAATAGTTCTTGACATTCGTTTTTAGTCATTTAATTTATATTATAACTATATCTTTAAGTAATTGTGCGTAAATATTAATATTAATATATAAATAAAAATGAATTATAATTATTCAGAATTTGCAACCGAACCAATATCGTACAACCCATGTATTTTTGGTTGTGGGACAATTGTACTTATACCCCAAGGACTTACGGGTATTTGTGGCGCCAATGGTTCATGTCTTAAATCTAAACTGTTATTTCTTCCTATAGATGTATTGATACCAATGTGATATCCGGCAGTTAAAAAGTTTTTGTCGCCAATTTCACCAGAACTTATAGGATTAACTTTGGCCCATTTAGAATTAGCATCTTGTGGTAATAAATCGTCAGAAGTTAATCTTTCACGAGGAAAGCAATCAACATCGTTTGTAGATTCATTATTTACAAATTTTCTTTCTACATTTTCTTGATTTACAGGTTTATTAGCAACTGGTTTATTAGCAACTGGTTTATTATATGAATTTCCTAGAGGATCTGCTGCATTTATTTGATCTTCATAGAAAGGTGCTTTACTTCCAATTGATTCTTCAACCGAAAATTTATCATCTTTTTGAGCAATTTGCGCAATTGAATTTCTATTTATTGTATCTCTATCGGATGCCATACTTTCTGCGACATTACCGTCTAATGCATATTCTGAAGAAGAATCACCCATAAATTTTTCTACATTATCCATTTGACACTTTGAGTTATATGTAACTAGTAATAATAATAATAATAAAAGGAATAAAGCAATTGAAAATGATATAACAATAGTATTATTAGAAGCCATACCTCAATATTTTTTATCTATCTATTATCATTAATAGATAAAATATTCTTAATATTATTTTTTAATATATTTATTTTTTGATTCCAAGATTTTTTATTACTAATATTTTTTAATTCATATAATAATTCACTATTTTTTTTTTTAAAAGTCTCAATATCATTCATTCTTTTAACATATTCAATTTTTCTATTTTCTAGAAATAGTATAGTTTCATTAAAAGTATCTATCCATTCTTTTTCCAATTCTTCTTTATTTAATTCCATATCAGTAATTACCGTATCTATACATATTTTGTTTATTACCCATTTAATTTTTATGCAATCTTTTGATATATATATACCTAGTATTTTCAAGTCTATTTCAATTTCTATATCGGTGTTTTTAAGTTCTGTTATTATATTATTATCTAAATAAACTACTTTATTATTTTTAATAACAATTGTATCATTATTTAATATAATATCAATTGTATTATTATGTTCACAGTAACTTTTAGAAAATAATTCTTCTATATCACTTTTATTTAAATTATTATCAAACCATTTATTATTTTTTTTACTATATATATTTAATATATTTCTATCTATATTATTTATTTCATTTATAATATCATTATCATTTAAATATAATTCTAAAATATAATTATTCTTATATTTTGTTATATTTTTAATATTTATATTAGTTAGTTTTAAGGAAATATTCTTCTCTAATTCCGATATATAGGTATTTTTTTTACGATATGGTTTTTTCAATATTATACTTTCGTTCATTATAATTTTAATATATTCTGTTTATTAATAAGATATACCTTGAAATTATTATGACGCAAAACAATAATGAATTATATACAACAAATGTAAAAAAAGATACAATAAATGACGATGTTGCTGATGATTTGTCTAGTTTTATAATAGGATATATAAAAGATGAAATTTCTAAACCAAATATTAAAACAGAAATTATTAAACCATTACTTATACACTTACTATATTACATTATTCCTTTTATTATTGTGTTTGTTTTAATAAATTTTATTACAACCATATTAGCTGTTTTTATCGCTTTTCGTTTCAAAAAATATTAATATTCCATTCCTTTTTTACAATTTATATTAATAATTGATTGAGATATTAATTCATTATAATTATAATTATCATAATTTTTTATAATAAACCACCCCCTTTCATATGTTTCTTCTAATGTTTCATATGGTTCTTTATCAATTATATATATCTCATTATTATATAATATATTTATTTTATCCATATCTATTTTATTATTTATAGATACAATCATTTTTTATATATTTATTTTATATGCGAGAATTATTCTATTTTTTTTTTAATTATTTTTATTAATGAGTGAAACTGAAATTAAAAATTTAGAAAAATTATTAGATTTTGATAATAATAGTAAAAAATATATATTAGATAAATTTATAAATAATTATGCTGATAAATATAATAATCAAAACAAAAATAATTATATTGATATTACTGATGAAATATATAAAGATACAAATATACTTAAATGGTCGGAAAATATACCAATGTTAGATGGAAGTAAATTATTATTAAATAATATTATCAAAAATCCAATTAATAATAAAGAATTATTGATTAAAAGACAACAATCTTATTTTTTAGATTACGATGACGATTCATTTGATATTTTGAAAAAATATGAAAATGATATATTATGGATTTATAAACTAAATGAAGAAATAAATAATGATAATGCTATAAATATATTATTTCCAAAATCTATATTTTGGAAATTAATAAATGAATACGAATGTTTATTAGATTCATATCATATTTATAGAATTTTATTTATACCTTTAAGTGCATTATTTTATCCTTTAACTGCATTTTTTGCACCATATTATTATGTCAAAAAATATTTGAAATTTGATATTACTATTTATAGTTATTTATCTGTAATAAAAAATTTCTTTTCTATTTTTTTTCATAATACAGGTAATTTAAAATATAACATTTTTAAATTTATTATATTCTGTTTATACATCTTTCTTTATTTGTATAGTATATATCAAAATTTTGAATTTTCATATATGTTGTATAAAACAAAAAAAAATTTGCATAAAAAAATGCAAGGAGTCCTCAATTTTATAAATGAAAGTAACAAAATTATTAATTATTTCAATTACAATATTGGAAATGTTAATGATCTTATAAGACCTTATGTAACATCCGATATAAATTATAATAAAATTTCAATTACAAATACTATGACTAATATCTATAAACTTTGGAAAAATAAAGACACTATCAAAACAAATATAGACAATTTGTTAATTACTATATATAGTTTAGATATACTTAATCAAATTAGTAAAACTAAATTTTATTTAAATTATTCATTTCCACAATATAATAACAATATAACAAAAATATGGAATATGAAAAATCCTTTATTATCCGATATACAAATTTCAAATCCATTATCATTAAACAAAAATATTATAATTACTGGACCCAATGCTGCAGGAAAAACAACATATGTTAAATCTTTATTAGCAAATATTATATTATCACAAACTATTGGATTAACATACTCAAATAAATCACAAATGAAAATATACGATTGTATATATTCTTTTATGAGAATTAATGATGAATTAGGATCAAAGTCTTATTTTGAAGCTGAAGCAGAATTGTGTGCTACGATGATTGATAAATCTATTGATATTAAAATTTCTAATAAATCAGGTATATTTTTCATGGATGAACCTATGAATTCTACACCACCAATTGAAGGTATATCAACCGCATTTGCTGTTTGTGAAAAAATTGGAACAAATCCTAATATTGATCTATTAATAACAACACATTTTTTTAAACTAACAACACTTGAAAAAACATACCCAACTCATTTTATAAACTTGTCTGTCAATGCAATACAAAATTATGATAATAGTTTCACATTTCCATATAAAATTAAAAAAGGTTCTTCTAAACAATGTATCGCGATTGAGTTACTTGATAAAAAAAATTTTCCAGAAGATGTCATCAATAGTGCGAAAAATATTAAGAAAATAATTTGCAATAACTATTTAGATTAATAATTTAATGTTTAACTTTAAGTTGAATTATAATTTAAATAATTTATATTACTACATATTTATATTTTTTGCACTAATTACAATACTAATATTACTTTACTTTTGGAGAAGATTATATGAATTAAATAATTTAAATTCAAATTTAGAAAAAAAATATAATACATTGAAAAAAGAAAATAAAATGTTAAAAGAAAATAAAGAAAATAAAGAAAATAAAGAAAATATAAATGACAAACATCACGATGATATAATGAATGAAGTTTTTTCAACAATTACAGAAAATTTTGCTAATATTACTGAAATAAATTTTGAAGATAATCAAGAAAATATAATTGATGATAATTGTGATTTAGATATCAAAATCATAAAAGATAATATAACTGATAAAGTAACTATTAATAATAACTATCCAATTATAGAAGAGTTACAAGAATCTACTCTTGAAAAATCTGTTGAAAAACCTGTTGAAAAACCTGTTGAAAAACCTGTTGAAAAACCTGTTGAAAAATCTGTTGAAAAACCTGTTGAAAAACCTGTTGAAAAACCGGTTGAATTTCAATCACAACCTTCTGAAATTGATATACAAAAAATGCAACAACTGCAAAAACTACAACAATTACAACAAATACAAAAAATGCAACAAATGCAACAAATGCAACAAATGCAACAAATGCAACAAATGCAACAAATGCAACAAATGCAAAAACAAGAATTAATGAAAAAACAAGAACAAGAACAAGAAAAACAAGAATTAAATAAACAAACAAATGATACCGATATTTCTGATATTGTTGATACTATAACAAATGATGAAAATCAAATAGATGATACAATTTCATTAGTATCAGATAATTCAAATAATTTTACAAAAAGTAAATTATTGAAATTAAATGTTGATAAATTAAAAAATATATGCGAAACAAATAATTTATCAACTGAAGGTACAAAAGGAGTTTTAATTGATAGAATATTAGGTGCTGAATTATAAAATAAAAATATTCTTTATTACTATTAGATAAGTTAGTTATATATTATGTCTGGCAAAGAATATACATGTCCTTTAAGAATGTCTGATGGTCGTTCAATGACAGATTATAGACCTAAATGTATTGTTAATTATGAATTAATGGAAACAATGGGTGAAAAAAAAATTGTTAAGAGTAGTTATGAATCTAGAATGTATTTACAAAAAAATGCAGATGAAATTATGAAAAAAGAATTTGAAAAATCAAAAAATAATTTATTACCATGTATAAAATGCAAAGATGGAATTAAAGATGTTATGATGATGCCTGAAAAATATTATGTGAATTGTGATTCAATATCATGTACTAAAACAATATTTAATGAAAATGGTTTGGGAACAGCAATTAAAAATACTGTTCAAAATAGTGATTAATTATTTTATTAATATTTTATATAGTATAGAATATGAAAATAAATAATAAATATATATCTGCTGATATTACAATTGATAATAAACAAATTACAATATCTGGAACAAAAAAATATAATAATACTATTAATATAATTGCTGCAAATCCACCAGATACTTTAGGAAATTATAGTGGAACAAATCTTCCATTTCCAAGTACTGATATTGCATTTGAAAATACAAAAAATAAATTTAATATTAAATCACAAAATATTAATATAAAATTGGAATATCCAAATAGTTATTATTGTATTTTAAATGGTAGAGATAAAATACCACCAACAATATATATAGGGGACGAGAATAATGATAATATTGTAAGTTTTTCTTTAGAAGATAATTGTCCTTTAAAAACACTTATTTCAAGAAATGATAATAATTTGCCTCATTTTTATAATGATAAATATCATGTATTACCAACAACAACTGGTTATAAAACAATGATGAATTATGCAAATTACAAACTTTTAAACAATAAAGGTTAATATTTTTTTATGCTACATATAAAATTTTCTCTATCTTTAATTGATAAATTCCTAATATATTTTTTAATCCAATACATCGCGCCTTCAAATCGCATCATTAAATCATTATTATTTAATACATATTTTTTCATATAATTAAAATGCTTTTCTTTTTCTATATTATCTTTTTTATAATATAATAAAACTAAAAACCACAAAATATCCCAATCTGTATTGGATATAATAATATTATTATGATTGTTATTTTCTATCTGTTTTATAGTATTTACATAACTAATTAAATCATTTTGTAAATTTTTTGGTTGTTTATATACTATTTTTTTATAAATAATATCTAGAAGATCTTCTGGTAAATAATCCCACAACATCTTTGATGAAAAAAGATAAATTACAAAATCATTTTTTTTAAAAAATTGATTTATTATAATAAATATTAATAATATTTATTATGAATTCATAGTTAATATTGAAATATTATCTTTATTAATCCATTCATTTGCAATTTCTATATCTGTCTTATTAATATAATCTATTTTTGTTTCTTTTTCCTGACCGCCAATTTTCATATATTGATATACTAATGGTTTTTTTAATGCATAAACATTTAAATAAGGTTGAATTTGAGCAAGATAAATATCCCATGCTACATTCTTAAAAAAAGATTCAAACATACATTTTTGCATTGTTAATAATCCTCTCATTGAACAAACTATTATTCCATGTGATGCAAGCATATTATATATTTTTATTATATCATTATTAATATTTTTAGAACATACAGTATGACAACATTGTGAATTGTTCATCCCACAGGTGCTTAATCCAATATATAAAATATCTGTATCATCTGGTATTTCAATTTTTAATGGAAATTCATAAAACTTTTTAGCATCATCTTCAAGAATTGCAAAAGGTTTAAATGGTTTATTATTATCTTGATGTATACATGCTTGATCCAAAATTCTACTAAAACCACTAGTACCAGATTTATTTTTTCCAATATGCATAATCGGATTAATCTCAAATAATTTTAAATTTTTAAATTCATTTATTATATGTTCTTTTCTAATTTTATTATTACATGTTAAATAATAATAATAAATGTTATATAAATCTATTTTCATTATTTCATTAATAATACAATTTATTATTTATATAAAATATTAAAAATTAATTTATTATATTGCATATGTAGTATATATATGACAAAAAATTTAATTATTGTTGAAAGTTATACAAAAACAAAAACTATTTCAAAATATTTAAATCAAAATTCTGATAATAAATATATTGTTACTTTTTCTCAAGGACATTTTTGTGATTTACCTAAAAATGAACTTGGTATTAATACTGATACATGGGACGGTAATTATATAACAACTAAAAATAATATTAGTAATAATATCAAAAAATTAATTAAAGATATTGATAATATTTATATAGCATCTGATCCGGATATTGAAGGAGAAGCAATAGCATTTCATATATCAAAATTATTAAAAAATAAAAATTTTTATAGAATTAAATTTAATGAAATTACAAAAAATGCAGTAATAGAAGCCATAAATAATCCAACAAATATTGATATGAATTTAGTTAATGCACAAGAAACTAGAAGATTTTTAGATAGAATTGTTGGATTTAAATTATCTCCAATTTTATGGAATAAATTTCATGATAATACATTAAGTGTTGGGCGAGTACAAACAGTAGCATTACTATTTTGTATAAATCAATTAAATGAAATTAAAAATCATGAAATAAACAAATACTGGGAATTATATGGTAGATTTAAATGTAATAATAATATATTATTAGAATGTCAGTCTATTAAAATTAATAATGAACAAAATATTAATGAAATTTTATATAGTTTAAGCAATCAAGCAAATAAATTTGATATTAAATATGAAAAAAATGCGATAAATGATTACCCTTCTTCGCCATATACAACAACTGCATTACAACAAGATGCCTATAATATGTTAAAATTTACATCAAAAAAAACAATGGAATTAGCACAAAAATTATATGAATCGGGATATATTACTTATATGAGAACTGATTCTGTTAATATTTCAAAAGATTTTAAATATAAATTAAAAGAATATATTGATAAAGAATATGGTAATCAATATCATTATTTTAGAAATTTTAAAAATAAAATTATAAATGCGCAAGAAGCACACGAAGCAATAAGAATAACAAATCCAAATATTAAAGTACTTGAAATTAAAGACGACATAACAGAATATCACAATAAATTATATAATTTAATATGGAAACGAACAATATCATGTCAAATGAAAGAAGCTGTTTTTACTAATATTGAAATTGAAATTAGTTCAAATAATAAAGAAATAAAAGAATTTAAATTTAAAACTAATAAAAAGTTTTTAACAGATATAGGTTATTTAATTATATATAATAAAGAAGTTGAAAATTATGAAATTTTTTTAGAAGATTTAAAAAAAATAAAACCGGTTGAATTTTCATTTATAGCAGATATTAATAAACCAAAAACATTATATAATGAAGTATCTTTGATTAAAAAATTAGAAAAAGAAGGTATTGGAAGACCATCAACATATGCAACAATTATAGAAAAACTATTTTATAAGAAATATGTTACTAAAGGTTCAAATCCAAATTTTGAAATTAATTTAAAAGACTATTTGAAAAAAATAGACAAAGAAATTATTATTAAAAATAAAAAATTAAACACTGCTGGGAAATCAAAAGATTTATTAGTTCCCTCTGAATTAGGAATAAATTGTATAAATTATTTAGAAAAAATAATACCATTTTTATTAAATGTAGATTTTACTTCTCAAATGGAATCTGCACTAGATAAAATTTCAATTGGTGAATTAACTAAAAAAAAAACTTTAGATGAATTTTATAATAAAATAAAACCAATTATTGATAATTATAATATAAAATTATCTATTAATAATAAAAAAGAAGGTATTATAAAAAGCAAATATGGTTATTGTTATTA
>Ga0213866_10002956_pt1 | contig 11738 bp, 12 predicted proteins | sample PICome_11_FD_160079 | JGI IMG/M metagenome (GOLD analysis project Ga0213866, IMG submission 160079) | Coastal seawater microbial communities near Pivers Island, North Carolina, United States - PICO284 | ecosystem: Environmental > Aquatic > Marine > Coastal | place: USA: North Carolina... | reverse complement strand
AGCCTTCTTGGCTGCTGCCTTCTTCTTGGCTGGAGCCTTCTTCTTGGCCGGAGCCTTCTTCTTGGCCGGAGCCTTCTTCTTGGCCGGAGCCTTCTTTGCAGCCATCAGGTCAGCTCTTCTTACCGTTGAGTGCTTCCTTGAGCCCCGAGGCAGCGGAGAACTTCATTGCCGTCGAAGCAGCGATCTTGACCGGCGCACCCGTCTGCGGGTTGCGGCCTGTACGAGCGGCACGCTTCGAGGTGCTGAACTTGCCGAAGCCGGACCAGGCGACGGCGTCGCCCGCCTTGGCCGTGGTGGTGACGTAGTCGAAGAACGAGCCGAGGACGCGCTCCGCGTCGGCCTTCGAGACGCCGGAAGCGTTCGCAACAGCGTCGAGCGTTTCAGCCTTGGTCTTGGTTGCCATGAGTCATGGTCCTCTCTGAGGGTTCTGATTATTGGTTGTTTGAATCGCTGCCGCTACGCACGACAAGCGAGTTACATCACTGTGACTTGGCCATTTCTGAGACGCAAGCGAAGAAGCTGTTGCAGATGCAACGATAAGTTCATAAATCGATGCTTCGGATGCCACGAGATGAACTTCTCGTTGGCATCCACCACCTCCCACGCAGCGCGCACTACACCGTTGGAACGTGACCGATCTGATCTTGTCAGCATCCGGTTCTGGTGCCGCCCTGCAGCGCTCCTCCCGTGCGGAGGAGCACTCGGCTGCGCCCGCAGAGCTGCGAGAGGGGGTACGCACCCGCTACGTGCTCGACACCTCGGTTCTTATCTCCGACCCAAACTGTGTCCTCGAGTTCATCGACGTCGATGTCGTAGTCCCGCTCACGGTGGTCGAGGAGCTTGACGGTCTGAAAAGTCGCAGCGACGACGTGGGGCGCGCCGCTCGAGCGGCGCTTCGCACCCTCGAAGACCTTCGGGTCGAACACGGCGGCTCGCTCGCCGAGCCAGTCCCGACCGGCACCGGCGACGCAACGCTCCAGATCGAGATCAACAACATCCGCAAACATCTCCTCGTCGAACACGGCCTCGACCCCTCAGTGCCCGACAACCGCATCATCGGCGCCGCGATTGGGCAGGCGGACTACGGCCCTACCACCATGATCAGTAACGACGCCGCTCTGCGGATCAAGGCAGCCCACCTCGGTGTGCCGGCTGCTGCACATCAACTCGCCCGGCGTGACACCGATGAACCTGCGATCGGGTGGTCGACCATCGACACTCGCTTCGAACAAATCGACTGCCTGTACGCGGCCGGCGCCGTCGCCATGGACGCCATCGTCGTCTCTGCCACCGACGGCACTGCCTCCGCTCGACCGATCCAGAACGAATTTGCCGTGCTCCGGTCGGGTTCGCAATCGGCGCTGACACGGATCGTCGACGACGAATTCGTGCTGCTCCCCCACGCTGCCCCTGAGCCATGGGGGCTGCGGCCACGCAACAAGGAGCAACGCTTCGCTCTCGAGCTTCTCCTCGATCCCGATATCTCAGTCATCGCCCTCGACGGGCGCGCTGGCACCGGCAAGACACTCCTCGCCATCGCCGCTGGCCTTGAGCTCGTCGTCGAACAGCAGAGCTACGAACGTCTCGCCGTATACCGGCCACTAGTTCCGGTCGGCCGAGCGGACGTCGGGTTTCTCCCAGGCGGCCTCGACGAAAAGCTAGATCCGTGGATGTCGGCGATCCACGATGCGATCGTCGCTCTCACCGACCAGGGCAACTCACACGACGCTCGGAACCTAATCGAGGAGCTCACCGACCGCGGCCAGCTCAGCCTCGAATCGGTGACCTTTCTCCGCGGTCGATCGCTGCATCGTCAGATCGTCCTAATCGACGAGGCCCAAAACCTTGAGCCGACCACGCTACGCACGATCCTCACCCGTGTCGGCGATCGCACCAAGGTGATCTTCACCGGAGACACCAGCCAGATCGACGCGCCCTACCTCGGTGAGGCGAACAACGCCCTCTCGGTGCTCGCTGCCGCCTTCAGCGACCAGCGGTGCTTCGGCCACATCACGCTCACAGCATGCGAACGAAGCGACGTGGCGAGCCTTGCCGCCGAACTGCTCTAATCAATTCCGCTATATCCGGCGACGGTCGCACCCGGCCGACAAGGCAAGGTTGCCGCAGCAACTTCGCCGGCCGCACGGGCTGAGCGTGACACTCCGTGTCTAGGGTGCAGGTCGTGGCGCTTCCCCGCTTCGCAGTCGTCGACCTCGAGACCTCTGGATTCTCCACGCGGCGAAATCGAATCCTCCAGATTGGCCTCGTCGTAGTCGATGCCGAGGGCATCATCCACGACCGCTGGTCGAGTCTGATTGCGCTCCGCTGGCCACTCGGCCGCGTGGGCGCAACCGATGTGCACGGCATATCTCGAGCATCCCTGAAGGGTGCGCCACAGCTGAACGACGCACTGGACCAACTCGGTCAGCGGCTTGATGGCGCGCTCCTGACCGCCCATAACGCCCGATTCGATGGAGGGTTCCTGCTCCGCGCCAGCCGACAGCGGCCCGAGTCCGACCCCGTCTGGGCGTCGGCGGCGCAACCGTTGTGCACGCTGCGTATGTCTCGGAAACTGGACCCCGACCGCAAGCGCTCACACCGCCTCGCCGACCTCGCCGAGCACTACGACGTGCCGCTCGAGCGGGCACACGATGCTGCAGCCGATGCCGAGGCGACGGCGCTGATCCTCCCCCACCTACTCGCCGAGCACCAGATCGAATCACCCAACCAACTCGACCGCTTCCGAGTCGATCCGTCGGAGCACACGGCACGCTGACGCGACTGACTGAGCCCGCAGAGTCAGCGGTAGCGGGCGAGAATGTCGGCGGCCAGGCCACGACCCGCATCGGCCGCTGCGCTGTCGCCGACTACCTCGGCCGACGGTCCGAGCCGCACGAGCAGGCGCGCCAGCCACCAGTTGCTAGCCACAGGCAGGGTGACCTCGACGCGAGAAGATCCGTCGAACGCTGGCTCAGCTGGCTCGACGGCGTCGTGGGGGTAACGGTCGACGACCCACATGGCCTCGGGACCGAGCCGCAAAGTCACGCGGGGGACGTCAACGTCGGTGAAGAACTCAGGTACGACCTCGACGCTGTTGTCGAGTGGCTCAAGTGCGACACCGGTTCGCTCCAGCGACTCGATACGGTCGATACGGAAGGTTCGACGCTCAGCGGCAGCTTCGTCGATCGCCACGACATACCAGTTACCCCGATCAGCGAACACGTGGCGCGGGTCGATCACGCGAGAGGCGACCGCATCTCGCGTCGGGCTGTAATACTCAATGCGCAGCTCAGCGCGATCTGCTACCGCCTCGGTGATGCCGTCGGTGAGCTCCGGACGAGACAGGTCAATCTCAATGCCCGCGGTCGAGTCGCTGGGCTTGCGCTCATTATGCGCCGCATCGGCTACACCCTCCTCGGCGACGATGCCGACGTTGCGCAACGCCCCAGCGACACGGTCAAGTCCCCGACGGAGCGCATCACCCGATGCGACACCGGGCAGCTCAAGGGCGGCTCGCGTTGCGGCGAGCAACGAGAACGCCTCGGGGGCAGTGAGGCGCAATGATCGTTCGAACAGGCGGGGAACCCCGACGTGGACCATGCCCTCATCGATGTAGAGGTCGATCATCTCATCGGTATACGGAGGCAGCCCGCACATCGCGACCAACTCGAGGTCACGCACAACTTCGGCCTCGCTCATGTCGAAGCGTTCGGCAACGCGTTCCAGCGGCACCTCCCCCTCCTCCATCAGCCACGGCAGCATGACGAGCAGCCGTCGAAGGCGATCCTCGGCGGTCACAAGTCGCTTGGCGCCGCTCATGACGCCACCTGATCGAGCCACTCAACGATGTGCCGGCGAACCTCGGGCGGCGAGATCACTTCGGCATGCACCGTCAGACCAAGAACCCACGATCGGAACGCTCCAAGGTTCGAGGCCGGCACCTGAACATCGACACTGCCGTCGGCATTGCGAAGGACCACCCGGTCATCGCCAAGCTCGCGGACGATCGCAGGTGCGCGGAGCGCATCGATGCGAACGACCGCCTCGACGGCGTCGTGTGCGGCATGCCCGATCTGCTTCGGGTCGGCCGGAAACGCCGAACGAACGTCGAAATCCTCTGGCCAATCGAACGCACCCGGCTCACCGACCTCGATCTCGCCGACGATCCGGTCGAGGCGAAAGGTCCGCTTTGCACCCCGGTCACGATCGAAGCCGACTACGTACCAGAAGCCACCTCGAAGCAATACACCCCACGGGTCGATCCGACGACGAGACGTGTCGGCCTCCGGCTCAGCACCCATTGGGTAGTCGAAATAGACCGTCGAGCGGACCGTGATCGCGCTCCGGACGATCGGCAGTTCGGGGCGTTCGGGTAGCACCGCCGACACCGGGGGTCGCTCTCCCACCACGGCACCACCGAGCTTCCAGACCGCATGTTGACCGGCATCGGAGCGCACCGTGGCCACGGCGACTTGGAGGGCCCGCACCTCGTTGGAATCGAGCTCAAGACCGATGAGTTCGTACGCGCCACGATCAATCCGATACCGGGTCTGGCCGGCATCAGCGCCGCCGACGACCTCAGAGTCGATGGGGACACCGATCGACCGCAAGGCGGCCTTGTCGCGCTCGAACGACTGCCGCGCCGCGCGATCACCGTCGGGATACTGCCCGTCAAGTTCGCGCCGGATGTTGCGAAACGCGAGCGGCTCGCTGGTTTCGAGCAGCAACGCAAGCAGGTTGGTAAGTCGCTCCACCCTGTCAGCCACGAGGTCAGCTTACGGTGCTGCCACCAAGTGGTGATTTTCCACTATCACCGTAGGAGAAAATCGTTGCCTATCGTCGTAGAATCTTCGGCGTGAGCGACGCGACCACTCCCCTGTTCTCGGTCAACGGGCTCTGCGCCCGGCCAGCTGAATCCGACCACAGCGAGATTCTCCGAGGCCTCGATCTCACCGTGATGGCCGGTGAGGTCCACGCCATCATGGGCCCCAACGGCTCCGGAAAGTCGACGCTGGGAGCCACCCTTATGGGCTCCGACGAGTACGAGGTCACCGCCGGTTCAGTGACATTCCAGGGCGATGACGTCACAGAATGGCCGGTCGATGAGCGAGCGAGGGCCGGCATGTTCCTTGCCTTCCAGTACCCGCAGGAGATCGCTGGTGTATCGGTGATCCAGTTCCTGCGTCAAGCCCTGTCGGCGCGCAAGGGAATCGACCTGTCGGTCCTCGAGTTGCGCCTCGCCACGATGGAGTGGATGCAGCGGCTTGGCATGGAGTCGAGCTTCGTTGACCGCTATCTGAACGAGGGCTTCTCTGGCGGTGAAAAGAAGCGCAACGAGATCATGCAGATGGCGATCCTTGAACCTGAGATCGCCATCCTCGACGAGACTGATTCGGGCCTCGACATCGATGCCCTGCGAATCGTGGCTCAGGGAATCCGCGAGGTCCGGGCCGAGCGTCCCCAGATGGGCGTCGTTCTCATCACGCACTACCAGCGCCTCCTCGACGAAGTCGTTCCCGATCGAGTCCACATTCTTGTTGACGGCCAGATCGTCATCTCGGGCGGCATGGAACTCGTCGAGCGACTCGAGCGCGACGGCTACGAGTCGTTCCGCTCCGCCAGGGTCTGATCCACCAGTGAGCGCTGCCTACAACGTCGCTGCGGTCAAGGCCGACTTCCCGCTTCTCACCGGACGCACCATTGACGAGCGTTCGCTTGTCTACCTCGACTCGGGCAACACAGCACACAAACCACGTCAGGTGATCGACGCCATGACGTCGTTGATGGAAACAACCTACGCTCCGATTAACCGGTCGTCGTATCGGCTCGCTGGCGAAGCCACGGAGGTCTACGAAGGCGCCCGCAAGGCCGTGGCCCGGTTCATCAACGCCCCGAGCGCCGACGAAGTCGTGTTCACCAAGAATGCCACCGAGGCGATGAACCTTGTCGCTATGGCGTGGGGTCGCGCCTACCTCGGCCCGGGCGATGTGGTGGTACTCACGGCCATGGAGCACCACGCGAACATCGTGCCGTGGCAGATGCTCGCAGCCGAACGCGGCGTCGAGATCCGCTGGATCCCACTCACCGACGACGGCCAACTCGACCTGACCGGCCTCGACCAGCTGCTCGATAACGCCAAAGTACTGTCGTTTACGGCTATGTCGAACGTGCTCGGCACGATGCCCCCCGTCGCGCATCTGTGTGAACGGGCTCACGCGGTCGGCGCACTCGCCGTGGTCGACGCCTGCCAGTTCGTGCCGCACAACCCGACCGATGTCCAGGAATGGGACGCTGACCTCGTCGCCTTCTCGAGTCACAAGATGTGCGGACCAACGGGAATTGGAATGCTGTGGGGCCGCATGGAGATCCTCGACGCAATGCCGCCGTTTCTCGGCGGCGGCAACATGATCGACAACGTCACCTTTGATGGGTTCACCACGGCGCCGGTGCCGGCAAAGTTCGAGGCGGGCACGCCGCAGATCATCGAGGCCGCCGGCCTTAAGGCGGCCGTCGAGTACCTCGAGGGTCTCGGCATGGCCAACGTCCGCCAGCACGAAATAGAGCTCACCCGCTATGCGCTCGACAAGCTCAACGGGCGTTTCGGCGACGACATCACCATCTTCGGCCCCGACAACGTCCAGATCCGCGGCGGGGTGTTCAGCTTCATCTTCCGCGACCTGCATCCCCACGACGTAAGCCAGGTACTCGACGGAATCAATGTGTGCGTTCGGGCGGGCCACCATTGTGCGAAGCCATTGATGAAGGTTCTGAGCGCTCCCGCGACCACTCGGGCGTCGATCTATCTCTACAACGACAAGTCCGACATCGACGCCCTAGCCGACGGCCTCGAAGGCGCGAGCGATATCTTCGGGTTCTGATATGCCCGGGCTTGAAGACCTTTACCGCGAGATCATCCTCGATCATTACCGCGCGCCCCGCAATAAGGGTGAGCTTGAGCCGCCCGCCGTCAAAGCCGACGGCCACAACCCTCTGTGTGGGGATGAGATCACCGTCTACCTCGACGTCGATACATCATCGGGAGACGGCGATGACGCAATCGTACGCGACATTAAGATCGGTGGCCAAGGTTGCTCGATCTCGCAGTCGTCGGCATCGATGATGTCGGCGGTGGTTCTGGGCAAGTCCGTGGGCGACGCAAAGGCGCTCCTCCGCCGCTTCAAGTCGATGATGGGCATCGACGGGGTGGAACTCGTCGAGGGTGACGCCGACGCCGAACTCGGCGACCTTGAAGCCCTCCAGGGAGTGGTCAAGTTTCCGGTACGCATTAAGTGCGCCGTGCTCAGCTGGAACACGCTTGCGAACGCCATCGATGACGCCACAAGCTGACCCTCCTACACTCCGTTCTCGTGAGGTAGCGGAGCCTCTCGGCCACAAGACCTGACCGAAGCCAGGGTGGCAGACCTGAGGGAACGCAACGATGCGAACCTGAGCGGGCCGCGGTGACATCCTGTCGGTGTGGCGTCGTCTCCGCAGTCTCACCTCCCGCCCGACGTTGCCGAGGCCCGCGCTCGGCTCGGCCAAGCGTTCCGACGACTGGGTCACACCATCGCCGGTCACCACATCACGTCTGACGACGCCGACGCTACGACGATCGCGCTCGCTGCTTTGACCGATCAGCTCGCCGCCGGGGACCGCCGCGACCGAGTGACTGAGCGACCAACGGGCGACTGGGGACCCGCCCCCGCCGACGGAGCACGAATGTACAGCTTCGACGAACGGCCTGTGTCAGGTCGGTCAGCGCCGCTCGGATTCGACGTCGACGTGTTCCGCCAGGGCAACGAAGCCGTCGGCAGAGTCACTCTTCGCTCGGCCCACGAAGGCGCTCCGGCCCGAAGCCACGGCGGCATTGTGTCGGCCCTCTTCGACGATCTCCTCGGCTTCGTGCTCACCATCGAGCAACAGCCTGCGTTCACCGGCGAGCTAACGATTCGCTACGAAGCCCCGACACCGATCGACGAACCGCTTGAGTGCCGCGTGCGACTTACTGAGCGAGATGGTCGAAAACTCCACATGACGGGCGAGCTCACGGTGCTGCGCACCGGCCAGGTCACCGCCCGAAGCCGAGCGATCTTCATCGCGATCGACCCGGAGATGTTCCGCCAGGGTGCGCAGAGCTGATCGACGCACGGCAGCATTGGTTCGCAATTACGGCAATTCGGTAAACGTCGGTGCCTAACGGTCGCGTCCGGCACCCTCTGGCACCAATTCCGTTGAGACGCCTCTGTAAGTGATTTGCGTGATCAGGAACCACGGACGTCGAACGACAACAGACCATGAACCTCTGACCCAACACCGACGACGTGGCGCCCTTCTTACACTCGGAGGTAAGGGCGACCTTGTACCATTCGGTGGATTGGCATGGCGGGGTTCATGGCCGTGAGTGAGCCTGGGACCATGATCTTTGTGGACCCTGGCGTCGCCTATGCCGAATCCATCGGCTGCGCGCCCCGCTGAGCCAACGAACAAGGCGTCAAGGCATCGCTGACGACCGTCGCACATCAACGTGCGATCAGATCAAACGCCGCTGAGTCCCACATTCGGCAGCAAAGCACCAGTTCAGGACGCTACGAAACCACTGTGGCACCCCTCACTCATAATGCTGCTATGAACACAAGAGAGCTCCACACCGCCATCTCGGCAGCGGACGATGAGCCGGTCGCCGACCCAACCGGCCAGCTGCTGCTCCCCACCAAGCGCCCCCTAACCGACTCGACCGAATGCGCCCGTTTCCATCTCAGCAAGAACACCCGCGAACGGGGCCTTCGTCACATCGCAGAGATACGAGCGCAGCTCGCGTCGTCGAAAGCGGCCCGAGCAGATAACAACGTCGTTGCCCTACCGCGTCGTCGCGAACCCGCCGCCTGAGCAGGATTCAAATCGCTCGGTCAGCCTGCAGTAGGCGCCAATTCGCGAACTGCCTGCCAGTGGTCGAGCGCTGGATCTAGCGGCAAGATCGCCAGCGAACTGGTCGTCACGCCGTTGTCGAAGTACTGCTGAATCTTGGCCCTACAGTCCGCTGGTGAGCCGTGGACGATCAGGTCGTCCACCACCTGGTCAGGAATCTCGGCGAGTGCAGCCTTGCGGTCGCCCGCCGTCCAGGCATCCCACATTCCTTGCAGTTGATCGCCGCGACCGAGCCACTTGTGGAAGGCCGCATAGACCGGGACGTTGAGGTAGGCGGCGATAGCGAACTTGGCTGCCTCCCGGACCTGCTCGGTGTTCTCGCTCGGGCAGCAGAAGACTCGGCACACGATCTCCTTTTCGTCACCCCCGCCGGCCTCATTCACGATCTTCGCCACGGTCGGCACATCGGCGGGCGCGAGCCAATTGATGATCGCCCCGTCAGACTCACGCCCAGCAAGCCGCAGCATGCCCTCGCGAAGCGCCGCGATCAGGATTTTCGGTTGCTCCTCTGGGCGCACTCCGAGACGAAACCCGTTGACCTCGAACGTGTCGTAGGTGTGCTTCACCTTCTCACCCCCGAGAGAATCCTTCAGGAAGCGCACGACATCGCGCACCTTCTTGTAGGGCTCCTCAAACGGCACGCCGTTCCAGCGCTCGACGATGACGTTCGACGACGAACCGATACCGATCGCAAAGCGACCAGGGGCGGCGTCGGCCAGCGAGGCGACCGACTGGGCGAAGCAAGCTGGTGCTCTCGTGTACGCCGGCACAATTGCAGTTCCGAGTCGAAGTCGTGGCTCCCATGCGGCCGCGAGCGCCAACGGCGTGAAAGCGTCGGCACCATCGGCCTCGGCTGACCAGATGTCGGTATAGCCCAGGTCGGCCAGTTCCGACAGCTTGTCGCAGTGCGAGTGGAGATGCCCTGGAAGGGGGACGGTCATGCCGGGCCGGATTGGAAGCGTCATGGACCGAACCTAGCCATCGAACACCAGTGAGTAGAAGGCCACGATCAGCGCCACGCGCCGAAGGTGTCAGTTGCGGAGCGCAAACCGGGCATACACCGACTGACTTGCAGCGACGCGCTGGCGCTGCAGCGCCCCCCGGCGACAGCAAGTCGTCGGCATCTGTTGAAACCGCTCACCCGACTCGTTGTTGCGGTCGCCGAGGGCGCCGTTGAGGACAAGGATCTCAGGGTCTTCCACGCCGGCAACCGCCCGTGCCTGATGCCCCTCAACAGCGATGATCATGTCGATCGTCGCCAACCTCGTCAAGCGTCTCGTACGACAGGTGTTGCCCAGTCACCCAGTATCGGACCGCTGTTCTTTCGGTCGCGCCAACGGCGATGCCGCTTGCGGCCGAAAGACCTCCGCCACTGGTCGTGCGTCTGCTCGTGTCTGAAGAACATGCGGGAATCCGTCGGCTCTCTCTCGCCCTCCCGACTACGGTCGGGCGTCATGGGAACCTGGCAGGGCGACGCCGTCGGACTGGTCGAAGCATTCCGATCGGGCGACCACACACCGCTTGCTGAGCTTGAGGCGGTGTATGCAGCGATCGATGCGAGTGACCTCAATGCGATCACCTTCACCGATCGAGAGCTAGCACACAAACGGGCTGACAATGCCGAGTTGCAGTTGCCGTTTGGCGGTGTACCGGTCGGGGTCAAGTCGCTCACTGCAGTCGACAAATGGCCCGACGATCACGGCTCCATGCCACTCCGAAACCAGGTTGCCGATCGCACTGCGACCATGGTCGAACGCATCGCTGACGCAGGGGCTGTGCTCGCAGCACAGACCAGCTCCAGCGAGTTCGGTGCCGTCAACATCACCCGCACCGTGCTCCACGGCACGACCCACAATCCCTGGGAACGCAAGCGCACGCCGGGTGGCTCCTCAGGTGGGTCAGCAGCTGCGGTCGCGGGCGGCCTGTTGCCGATCGCCACCGGTGGTGACGGCGGCGGCTCGATACGGATCCCCGCCGGCTTCTGCGGGTTGGTTGGATTGAAGGGCACCTTCGGACGCATCCCGCTAGGTCCGCGCCAGCAGCTCGGCAACCTCACGGTGTCGACCGGTTGTCTCACCCGGTCGGTAAGAGACACCGCTCGTTGGTTTGACGTCGCCAATGGGCACCACCCGACCGATCCCTTGTCGCTGCCTCGAGTGACCGGATGGGAGGCAGGACTCGGCACTCACCTGAACGAGCTGCGAGGCCGACGCGTAGCGATCGTCGCCGACTGGGGCGGGGCAACGGTGTCGCCGATTATGTGGGAGCTCCTCGAGGCGACGGCCACCGATTTGGCCAACGAGCTGGGGCTCGTGCGCGTCGACGTCGACACTGCGCTCCCCCGAATGGGCGCCGCCTGGGCGATCAGCGGCATGTTGAGCATCGCTGCGCAGCTCACTGACCAGTGGCCAGCATGCGCGCACGACTTAACCCCCGAAGTCCGGGCGGGACTCGAGCAGACCGAAGGGCGCTACTCCGCCGAGGCGCGCGCTCGGATCGAGCGTCGGCGGATGGAGCTCAACGAACGGATGGCCGAGATCTTCGACCACGACAACGGCGTCGACTTCGTCATCACAGCTAGCAACCCCGACGTTGCGTTCGACGCCGAGGGCCCACTTCCGAAGGTGTTCGGCGGTGTCGAGGCACCGAAGGGTCGCGGCAACAACGGGCTGCTCACCTTCCCGGCAAACATGCACGGCAACCCTGCGATCTCTATCCCGGCCGGCGCAGTCGACGGCCTACCAATCGGTCTGCAGGTAGTTGGGCGCCACTTCGACGAGCCAGCGCTGCTCGACATCGCTCTCACAGTCGAA
>Ga0213866_10002955_pt1 | contig 11738 bp, 11 predicted proteins | sample PICome_11_FD_160079 | JGI IMG/M metagenome (GOLD analysis project Ga0213866, IMG submission 160079) | Coastal seawater microbial communities near Pivers Island, North Carolina, United States - PICO284 | ecosystem: Environmental > Aquatic > Marine > Coastal | place: USA: North Carolina... | reverse complement strand
GACGACATTCCCGGCCCAGCCGTGCCGCGAAGAGCGTGCGATGCTGACTGCTGCTCGTAGCCGCGTCGGAACGAACGGTTTTGGTCCGACCGCTGGCGGGAGTACCGCTGCTGGCCGAGGAACCGACCGTAAGCCTGGGAAGCTGACTCCCGAGAGTACCGGTCCTCAATATCTGATCGTTTGCGGGTGTAGCCGCCGTAGTCTGGTGCCTGATACATGCTCACCTACTCACAGCTTGATAATGAAGTTGATCCCAAGAACGGGATGGTAATTCTGATTGACGGTCGCATCGTCGCCCGTGCTGCCGGTGTTGTCGCTGCCGCTCTCGGCAGTGTTGAACGCCGCCTTGTCGGCTGTGCTCCCGGCGACTGCTGTTTCAAGTTGCTTCCCCGAGGTGCCGGTGAAGTTCGGCATGTTGAACGAGTGAGTGTGGGCCGAATCCGTGCTCTCAACCCTTATTTCGGTATACGGGGAACCCATACGCAGACCGTCTCCGTTACCAGTGCTGTACCAGAATGAGCCGTCTGCGCCGTACAACTGGTTTGCGTATAGATCCTTGATGCCCTTGTGGGTGTGGCCCCCGTCCTTGCTGGTGTTGGCAGCGCCGTGGTTGTGGTTGATTGAGTGGGTGTGCTCTGGAACCTTGAGCGTCCCCTTCCCATGCTTGTGAGCCGGGACGCTGTGAGTGTGCTTGCCGATGGTGTGGAGGTGGGAGACAACCGCCCAATCGTTTCGGCCGGCCTCCTCGCCAAGGGCGACTACCCCATCGGAGCCAAGCGGCGACCGATCCCTGAGATCGGGAAGGTTGAAGTTGTTGGAATCGTCGCTGCCAAACAGTGTTCCAATAACGGCAAAAAGAGCGACGTAAAGGGGGTCAGTCTTTGATACGGCTGCGCCCCGACACCAAGCCCAGCCACTGGGAACCACCTGACCGGCGAACATGCTGACAGTGCCCACAGGAGTTGCCGCCTCAATCTGGGCTACCGTGGCGAGGTGAGAGGGGTTGGAGCCAGCAACGCCAGCAACCGGCCCGGTGAAACCTTTAGCCCCATCGACCGTCGTCACGTCGGAGGCGATAAAGTTTTCGATAGTCTGGAAATTGAACTGCGGGTCGGCAGCATCGACGGGATCACCGTTTTCGATATCCCGAAGTCTATCCATTTGTGACATGGGATCTCCTTACGTCGTCAAGCGTCGAGCTGCGTACTTTAAGAAAATGGCGTCGACCAACCATCTTTCCAATATCGTATCATTCTCAGTAGAAGAGAACCGCAAACGGATCGATTCTGCTAGCCCCAGACTTGAGGGTGACCGCTCCAGTGACATGCCTGATTCGCCGGCTGTCCATGCGTCGCCAGCTCCCCAGTCCGTCCCGTCAGGGGCGGCGCTACCAAGCGCTCTCCAGTACAGTTCTCCGCCGGGATCAACCGCCAACATGAAGGATCTGCGGGCGTCTTCCCCCGAATAGTTCCAGTACACGTCAACGCGAATTTCAATTCTGGAATCCGCTTTTCGCAACAAGTACTTCGGACGCAGCCAGTGTTTCTTGGTCGTCGGTGAACCAGCGTCTATCCAGCCGGTGGAGTAGCTGGAGGCAAAACGCTCAGGAACCCCTGTCAGGTCGTCTTGGGAGTCGTCCCGCCCACCCACTTCGGCAATAAAGGACTCACCAGGAATTCCTGTCACAACCACCAAGGGGAACCCGTTCGGCACCCCCATGGATCCCCTGAATGAGCCTCTGGCGGGCTTCTGGGCCGTCCACGACCCGCCCTGACCTACTTCTGAGTTGTGAACAAATAGTGTGGCGTCGTTGGTGCCGCCTCCGGCCTCGTAATCCCACTCAATTGATACCTGGAGGTATCGATCAACAAAGTCAACGAATACATTGTCTTCGTTCTGGACCGAGTCAAGGGCGACCTCAATCGGCGCAGACAACAAATCAACGGAATCTGGGCTTAAGGCGAATACGCCGGAACGTGAAGCTGACCGGGAGAAGAAGATCACTGACGTTTCGGATTGCGTCACCGACGCCGGCGAAATTGTTGACAGAGATTGCGAAATTGATTGCAGCTCAAAGTTGTCAAGACCGTAGCCGTACAAAGCAAACACCGCATCGGTTTTAAAGATCAGCAGCCGGTCGTTGTGTGATACCAGTGCCGTGATTCGACCGCCGCCAAGGTCAATATCCCAGTAGTCGTCAGCCCGCCAGTCTCCCGGCTCGAGAGGATGCGACCAGCGAATCCTGTTCGGCTTATCAATGCCGTCTTCCATGATGTTCCCGACGAACATGCGGCCGTTGTGCTCGCAGACTAAAGCTGCTGTCGGCATCTGGCCGCCGACGGGGGCGGTTTCGTCTTCGTTGAAGCCGGACCCAGATGAGGCTGTCGGGTCTGAAAGCGTAAACAGGGAGCCGTCCTCCCACGCTACCGAGCTCACTCCCCGACCTAAGGCCATGTAGGTTCTATCCCCCCACGAAGCAAAATCTGCTTCGTGGGGTACTGCCACGCCGTCGGCCCCGGTGTCGCTGAATGAGCCAGCTCCATTGCCGACCCATACGTCCCCGGCGGACACAACGAACACCTCCGAGGTGCCGTCGGAAAGCGGGGTGACGTGATGGTTGCGAGGATTCCAGGTGTCGGGGTCGCCGATGTTCTCTTCGTTCCAGCGGGAAACACCGACTCGCTGCCGGAAGCCGCCGCGCCGATCAACGAAACAGTTCATCATTTCTGGCGACTCGTTTGGGGACAGGTAAAACTCACCAGCTCGAAGGTTCAGCCCACCAGAAAAGTCGGTTATCGGGAACTCGTTGGTGCGACCCATGTCAGATCCCCGTCGTATCAACGATAGCGCGAGCCCCTCCGCCGCCACCTCTACCGATAGGGGTGATGAAGCGCCGACCCATGATCATCGGCCGGGAACGGGGTGGCATCATGATCTGGTGCCGAGCCACCTCGGCGTCCTCGTACCAGCGACGCATCGACTTTTCGTCAAGCACCTCGTCTTCTTGCTGGGCGTAGGCCCGAGCAATCGCGAAGTGAGCCAACGGGAGGTGCAGCCGGGGGTCGCAATCCGGTTCAGCGGAGGTTCCCTGAGAGATCCAGTCGGCGGGCAGTCGGTAGCCTGAGAGCTTCCAGGTGGTGTCGGTGTCGTAGTTGGCCGCCGGCCACAGGTGGGCGCGCCCCTCCCATATCGACCAGCGAATCGGCCGGGACTTCGCCGACGCATCTCCGCCAAACAGTTCTTCCGCCGTGACGTGATCCATCAACTCAACCGAGTAGTCGTCACCAAATCGCAGGGCCGTGACGCCTGGGATGTTTACGTCACCGGGAAGAGCAAAGGAAGTCTCCCCCGCAGGGAGGGTGTTTTGCCAGTTCTTCTGAAAGAACGGCCACCGATTCTCCATTGACATCGTCCGGTTAAACGCCTCCTGAAGGTATGCGTCAACCGTCGAGTCTGGCAACTCACCAGATGTCGTCTGTGTTTGCGTACGAACGTACGCCCGAAGCTCACTCAAGTTCATCGTCGCGCACCTTCTTTGTCTGCTTCGGCTTCAGCATGCCCGCCGAACGAGCATGAGCGAAGCACAACCCGTGATCGTCGCTTTTCATCGGGTACGCCCGACAGTCACCCGCCTCGCACAGCGGCCTGTCGGGGTTATCCCTGCCTCGCCGGGGAGGCTTCTTGTAATCCCGCATCATCGAGCCTGTAGCGACGATCACGGCGTCGGGGTTGACAGCGGCAATACCCTTGCCGCCGCCGGTCCTGTCGTACATTGACGACACTAGGACGTGATCTGGATTCTCGGGGTTCCCCCCGTGCTGGTGGCCGTAGTAGTTGGGCATAGCGTCCCTCGCTCGCCGAAGAGAAGTAGATCCTGGGGGGCGGCGGCGAGTACCGCCCCCCAGGAACCAGAGTGATCCGAAAGGATCAGGCTTCAGTTACGCCCGTGAGCTTCCACAGACGACGGCGGTTACGGGTGACGAAGTTGCCGTAGGTCGTGATGAAGCTGACGCGGGCGTCAAGGCCGGTGGCCGAGGCGGCGCCGATGCCCGCCGTAGCGGTGCTGGCAACCGAACCAGCAAGGTTCTCGGTGAAGCCGGACTGCTTGAAGTTGCGGTCCTTGTGGATCTTCAGTCCGATGTACTTGCTGTTCAGCCCGTAGAACGTAGCCGAATCAGTGGCCTTCGTACCCTCGGTGCCACCGGAGCATTCGAAGTCCCACATCACCGGGATGTTCTTGAACAGAAGGTTCTGGAAGCCAAGGTTGGCCTTCTTCTGGTCGGTGTAGCGCACCTGAGGCGTCAGGGTCGACTCGTAAAAGCCGAAACCGTACGCGTTGGTGAAGATGGCGTCGGTCCCGTCAGGGCCGGCGTCCGAAGCGGCGTGAACAAGGTCGCGCAGCTTCGCTTCTAGACCAGCGGCGTCCACGCCAGCGCCAGTGTCCTCCTGAGCGGCCCACCAAGTTTCGACCGAAGAGTTGATACCGCCAACGGTGCCTTCGGAATCGATCAGGACCGGAAGTCCGAGGAAGTCGTTGGCGGGGGTGCTGGAGGCGTAGGTGCCGAACGCCATGCCGTTGAGGCGGTTGCGGAGCGTCTGCTCTGCCTGCTCGATCTTGGCCTCGAGCAGGTTGATCATCTGCTCTTTGCCGCTGTTCTGAGCTTCCTCAAGACCGCTGATGGCGATGGTCGCATAGAGCTGCTTCCAATCGTACTGAGCGGCCGACACGGTGTTCTTGGGGGTCACGGTGACCTGGTCCCACTCGGCGTAGCTGTCCGAGTCGCCTTCGGCGTACAGGACGGGCTCCACGATGCTCACGCCACCGTCGCACTCCTTGACCCGTCCAGCACCCATCAGGTACTGAAGCAGCGGTCGCTGGTTGAAGATGTTGTCGGTGAGGGTTTCGTGGTAGTTGTGCATCGTGGTGGACAGGATGTTGTCCCACGTTGCCGGGGTATGTGAAGCGAGTGCCATTGTCGGCTCCTTCGTTTATGAAGGGGAGGTCATTCAACGCCAAGCTGCTGGAGCGTGGCCTCGATGGCCTCCCGAGGATTGCGGGGTCTAACGACCTGCTCCGAAACCACTGCGGGGCTCTGCGACCCTACGGTCGCTGCACCTTGCGCTGCTGCTGCTGCGGCCAATCGTGCCTGGTCGTCTGCTGCGCTCGCTGCTGCTGCTTCGGCGCGCACATCGGACTGCACTTGACCCTTCATGTGCCGCTGCACAAGTAGTTCCCCTGCTAGAGCTTCAAACGGAAGTCGCTTCTGCTGGGCAGATGCGAGTACGTTTTGTAGCTCTTCGTCTGTGGCTTGGAGATCGGTCTGGAGTCCCGAAAGTGTCTGTGTCAGTTCTTGGTCAACGCGATCCCTGGCCTCGGCCGCTTCACGCGCTTGAAGCTTCTGCTCCAGCTCAAAGATCCGGCGATCCGCTTCTGATTCGAATTGCGGCTCCGGCTCGGGCTGGGCTTGGCTTAAGAACTCTTGGACGCTCTGTCCAGCCTCGGCGGCTAGCGCTGTGATCGTCGCTACGGGGTTAACTTTGAGTGCCTGCTCAATCCCAACAGCTCGCTCCGCCTCTTGACGGGCTTTCGCTGCTTCTTGGAACTTCTGAGTGGCGGCACGATTACTGTTGTACCCCTGTGTGAGCTCTTCGAACGACACCTCGACCTCTTGACCATCGACGGTGATCTTGTGCATCTTCCCCTGCAAATCTTCAGGGTTGATGTACTCGACTTCCGCCGCTGGCTCGTCAGTGGCCTCGATGCTTTCGGGTTCTATTGTGGTCGCTTCAACGCCGCCGCCTTGTCCGTCATCAACGGGGGTGGGGATCTCTGCTTCTTGGGACGCCTCTGGGTTAGTCACGCCTAAAAGACTACACTGGAAAGTGTGTCTACTGTCACATTGGTGGGACCGAAATCATGTCTGGCGGGATCGGCCCCGAAGAACCTTCGGTCATCGCGGCCAAAGCTGCTATCAGTTCTGGATCGATTGGCACCGGACCTGGACCGAGCGCCGGGTCAGGCGGCGGCTGCACCATCCCCATCTCCTCTGGACCCATGCCGACCGGCGGCATCGGCGGCATCGCTTCTGGCGGCATCGGCGGCACCGCTTCTGGCGGCATCGGCGGCATCGCTTCTGGCGGCATTGGCGGCTGCGGAGGTTCTGGTGGAGGAGGTGCGCCTCCAGACTCCATAGCCTCCGGCGTGATGAACTTCTGCACCTCGCGCTCACCAAAGCCGTCGGCCAACAACTTCATGTAGAGGGCCACGGGGTTGGCGACGCCCATATCAACAAACGGCATTGACATATCGGCAAGCTGCTGTGCCGACATCCGTCGGAACGACTCGTTCCGTGGTTCGGTCGAGCCGCCAATAACCTGGAAGTCAAAATCGCCTTGCAGATAATCCTTGTCGTAGTTCACCCACGCCTGAATCGGCAAACCAGTGATGCGCGCCGCCTGCTCGCCGGTCATGAACTGCTGCAACATTGAGACAATCCGGTCACCGCACTCGGCGAGGGCCAACTCCACACGCACCAAACGATCCTGAGCGCGAGCGTTGGCGGCATCCTGAATCATGGCCGCTTCAGTCGCTGAACGGCGGATATTTTGCTGCGGGTTACCTCGGGCGTAGTCCGACACGCCAGAAATCAGATCCATGTCGCCCATGATCATGGCCGACTGATCAAAGAACTCCGGCGGCGTGCCTTGCACCGGCAGGGCGGCAATCACTTTGCCGGGGTCGTTCTCTTCCAGAACGGGGACAATCACGTTGTCCTCTTCCGACTGCAATGCCTGGACCCCCTCCTCATCGAGGGTGCCTTTCTCGTAGGCGTACCCCCGACGGTACTTCTTTCGGAAGTTCAGCATCTGCGTGCGCGTTTCGTTGAGCTCCAACTGAAGCGACTCGATCTGCTCCACGTCGCCCATCGGGTACATCTGGTCGGGAACCTCGTAGTTGCGGATCATCACAAACGGATGACCAAACGAGTAGCTGATGTCGCTCGGCTTAATCAACCAGCCGTCATCTGGACCGCCGCTCCCCTTGTTGCCGGCGTCCACACCGAGAGCAAATGTGCCTACCGTGTTCGCTTTGATGTCGTAGAACTCAATGACCTCAACATAGGAGCGGTCGCCGCTGTCGGGCTCGTCCTTGCCTTCGCCACCTCGAGCATCGCCTTCTCGGGAATCCCACGGCGAATAATGCGACCCAGTCACCTTCGCTCTCTGAGTTTCAGAGTAGCGGTCGTCAATCCTCACGTCAGCGACCGGGCGCCAGACGCGTTGAGCGATCCAGCGAGCCTCCCGCAGGTGCCGAGCGTCAGGGTCGATCATCATGTTGAACGGACTCACCCGCTCCATCACGCAGCGAGACTCGCCCTTGCGAACAATCTGGTTTGATTCAGTCCCTGACTCGAGGTCGCTTACGCCGATCTCACCATCGACGCTCACGTCGTCGTCAGACACCACCTGCTCGGCGACATCCTTCGCCACCTGATAGCCAACCTTCACCCATCCGTGGCCCATCAACAAAAAATCAAGCACGGAAAGCCGGAACTCTTCTTGAAAGTCGTTTCGCTGCCAAGTGTAGTTCAGCACCTCGCCAACAACGCCGGCCCTATCGACAGACTCAATGTTGCGAGCATTCACCACAAATCGCGGGTTGTTCATCGCCACGGCCGGGGCCATTACGTTGATTGTCGAAAAAACGATATTCACAACAAGCTGGTCGGTTTTCCCTTCGGAACTCCAGTGCTTGCCGTGGTACAAGTCAATAAATGAGCGCCAGCGAGGGTCGTAGTTCTCTGACTGTCGCCACTTCTTTGACCGATGCACCTCGCTGCGAGCGCGATCAAGAAGTTGCTTCTGTGTGGGTTTCTTCGCCATCCGAGTCACCATCCGTAATCAGCGGCTTTAACAATGCCGCGTTCTGCAAGCTTCTTGTCGTCCGACGTTCCAAAGTGCTCAATCTTGTAGTCGTTCGCTGTCGTATTCCAATCAGACTTTCCCGCCCGCACCGGGCCGGAAAAACCAAACCTAATCCCTTGGCAGTGGCAGCGAAAGCACTGCTCGCCGTCGCGGTCGTGAGCCCGACCGCAATCAGTGCATTCCCGCATTGGTCACGGACTCCCCTCAGACTCCGGCTCTGGCTCCGGCTCCGGCTCCGGCTCCGGCTCCGGCTCTGGCTCTGGGGCGCCCACAGCGGCGACCACCGGGGCGGGGACGCCTTCGTGGATCGTGTAGCCGCGAGGGTCGAAGCGGTGCGACTTGCCGGCGGTTCGGACGAAACTGTCGCCGGAACCGTTTCCCTCCATGATCGGACGCTTGGTTGGCCGCGACTTTGATTCAATGCGAGTTGCCATAGCAAATCCCTTCTAAGTGGGGGGCGTACGGTAGAAAACTCTACCATGCGACCCCCGCCGCCGAGTCAATTCCCGACCACCTAACCTCGTCTGACGTAATTTGTTCCAATTTTCGGTCTTGGAGCTCGCTGTCCGCTTTTGGGTGCGGCGATCAGTTGCTGGAAATCCTGCCCGTACAGCCGCCGCTCCCACCCGGCAAAAGAGTAAGGATCAGGAACATCCTCAACCACAAACTCAGGCGAGAAAGCGAAAGACCGCATGTGGTTTGCTATCGCCAAAGACATCACCAAGTCGTCATGCGGGGAGCCGCCCATCTTCCCGTTCCCGTCCCGAACAAACGTCTTCAGCTCCTGCAAGGTGTGCTTGTCGCTCACTTCCAGCCCATCACGAATAGCTTGATTCAATTTGTCAATGATGAGCGGCTTTGTTGACTGGGTCGTTCGGAAACCCAGCGACTCCGTCTTGCGGACTTTCTTCGTCTTTTGATTCCGGTCGTAGTAGATCGGGTGATAGCCGGAGCGCTGAAGGTACTTCAAGGTCGTGAGGCCGTGGTTGTTTGACTCGACCCCGATCAAGGCGTTCCCGTACATCCGGCCCAGGACCGGCAGAAACTTCTCACCAAGCAGGTCAGGGTCCATCTTCCCTTTGTAGCGGGCGACCACCTTGCCGTTCCGTACGTCAATGACATGCGCCGCCGAAAAGTCTCCGTGCTCCAAGCCGACAGCCACGTCGCAGCCGACCACATAGCGACCCCCCGCCTCGGCCGGCGACCAGACGCAAAGATCCCCCTGCGGGAACTCCACCGCCTTGCCTTCAACGATGTTGCCAACCCACTGCGGCTTGCTGACAGCAGCCCTGCGTAGCACATCAAGGTCAAACACCGGCATACCCGACTTGAGGAACGCCTCCTCAGGGTTGCAGGGGTACTCTTGGGCGAGCTGCCAGTCTGGCAAGTCGCGCCTCTGCTGCTCGTACCACTCCTCGTCGCGATCAGCCGCAGCCGACCACGGGAAGAACAATGGTGCGAATCGGTTTGCCCCCGCCTGCGCGCCGGCCCATAAATCGTGGAACGTATTGCCCTCGCCGTAGGCCGTGGAAAGCATGATGACTCGGCCGCCGACCTGCGCCACCGGCTCGATAGCCGCCCACGCTTCAGCCTGGTTCGGGATGAACGCCATCTCGTCACAGATGATTAGCGACGCCGACTCACCTCGAGCGGGATCGGATGCCGACGGCAGCGACTCAACGTACGACCCGTTGGAAAACTCGATCTTCGTCTGTGTCATGCGGACAGGACCGAGGCGCTCCTTGACGTACGGAGGCAGATGCTGCAAGACGTACTTCGTCTTGGACAGCAGCTTGATCGCCTCCCGCTCGGTACGCGACAGCATCAGGATCGGCTTGTCCCGGTGAAACGCTGCGTCCCAGCCGGCGAACACGGCGACAAGGGTAGAGAACCCGATCTGTCGCGCTTTCAGGTTGATCGACCAGCGATTGCACAACCACTGCATCGCCGCCTCCTGCTGCGCCTCAAAGGGCTCAAACAGGATGCGACCACGGTTTGGGTCGGGGTGGCGAATATGGGCGTAACTGCGGCAGAAATGCATGAAAGCGTCGAACCGCTCCTGCGGCACTGACGAATCCGATGCACACTGACGAAAATCACGCTCGGCGACTAGATCCTCGAGCCGGTACTGACTCACTGGTTCTCCAATGTTTCAATACGTTCGACAAGTGAAGCGATTGTTGCTTCGTTCGCAGCAACCCGCTTACGCAAATCCTGCACCTCTTTCACCGTCACCGAAATCAACCCAGGCCACGAAAAACCGACAGGCTTCAACTTGCCATCCACAGCCTCGTACTGCCCAAGATGCCCGTCGTAAAGCTCAGCGATCTCCTCAGCAATGAAACCAAACTCTTTGGCTTTCAACCGCCACGTTCGGGCCTCTTCTGTTTCCGACCGCCCCCTCGGTGCAGCCTCAATAAACGTGACAGGACGCAACTTGTCAAAATCGTCACTCACCGACTGGGTGGTGATGCGATCCTTGTAGGCCGACGACGACGTGTAATACGAGAAACTTGACAGGGTGGTGCTTCGCATCATGTACTGGAAACCACTGGTCCCAGTAGTTGCCTGCAAGCCGCCGTACATGCCCGTGTTTGAGCCGATGCCGCTGTTGTTGCCGTAGTTCGTGACCCAGTTGCCGTTCCCACCGACCCACATGCCAGTTGCGTGATTGGCGTTGTACCAGCCGCCCTTGTTCCCATCAACACGGTAAAAGTTGCCGCTACTGTTGTAGTTCGCTAGATGAATACCATCACTGGCAACGTACGCAATTTCTTTACCACCCGCCGAGAACCCCAGCTTGTTAGTCGTTTTGCGGTACATGCCCGTGTCAGTGTCGCTAGCAAACGAGTAGGCGGGGGAAGCTATAGTGCCGTTGTGGGCTTTGATGCGGTTACCGTCAATGACTTTGGCACGAAAGTTTGCTGGTGTCATGTACCGCACAAACGAATCAGTGCCGCCGTTGTTTGTGTAGATCCGTGTCGGCTCGTTTGTGTTCGCTCCTGACACCGTGTTCAGCCACCCGAGATATGTGTACCCGTTAGTGTGTGACCGTATGATTTGAGCACCAGACGGTGGGGCGTTGCCGCTTGACACGCCATAACCAGCCAGCTTGTCATGCGTGTGACTTGTTGGCGCATAATCGTGGTCGTGATCGCCGCCCCCTTCGCCATCAGCGCCAGGAGGACCAGTCAAATTCACATACAGGTTCGTCCAGCCCGACGAGCGTTTGATCCACACCCACCCGTCAGTCCCGTCGAGGTAGTAGTCGCCGTCCTCACCCAACGTCGGATCGGGGTCGCCGCTCCCGACGTGCCACATATTGCCATCAGCACCATCAGCGCCATCAGCGCCGTCAGCGCCTGTGCTGCCACCGCTGACCGACACCAGCTCACCGTCTTGTTTCAACCATAAACCCATGTCAGTTGCCTTCCAGTTCCTCGATGCGAGCCGAAAGTTCTTTCACTTTTGACAGCAGAGCCGTCACGACCTCGTTGACCGTGACGGTTTCAACGTCAGCGTCGGTCGTGGTCACTCCCTCGTCATCGACAGCAGGCATGGTGGCGACCTCGGCACGCTCCAGCACCTCGGCTGTGTCGATACCGTCAGCGATCCCGAACGCCAGCGTGCCAGTGATCGTGCCGTCAACCTGAAGGTTGCCGTACAACTTCGTGTTCTGGGCGTTGTTGAACCTTGCTGCGATTGCGCCGCCACCGTAAATGTACGCATTGCCTGGATATGAAGCGTCGCCAGGACCGTACAGCCGCAACCTAGCGCCGCCGCCAGACTGTTGACCAACGTTCATGTACTCA
>Ga0213866_10002954_pt1 | contig 11740 bp, 7 predicted proteins | sample PICome_11_FD_160079 | JGI IMG/M metagenome (GOLD analysis project Ga0213866, IMG submission 160079) | Coastal seawater microbial communities near Pivers Island, North Carolina, United States - PICO284 | ecosystem: Environmental > Aquatic > Marine > Coastal | place: USA: North Carolina... | reverse complement strand
TGATGGCGTCTTCGGTCCGGCCACCAAGGCTGCGCTGAGTTCGTACCAGCAGTCGCAGGGCCTCACGGCGTCCGGTGTGGTCAACAAGTCGACCGCCGAGCGTCTCGGGCTCGGCACCTCAAAAGGACCCCAGCCGTATGCGCCGGGGTCCAACCCCACCCCGGACACCGGACCCCAAGACACCGGCAGCGGCAACTCGTACGTTGGACTCAAGCGCGGTGATACCGGTTCACTCGTGACCGAACTGCAGAAGGCGCTCAAGCGTTTCGGGTTAGTAACCGACGCCGAGGGACAATTCAAGGCTCAGACCGAGCGTGCTCTGAAGGCCTTCCAGTCAGTCAACGGCATCCCCCAGACCGGTGTGGTGACCGAACGAGGCGCTCAACTCCTCGCACTCGGAACAACCGGATCAGGTGATAACTCCGGTGGTAGCTCGACTCCAGCTTTCCAGATGGAGCGATTCCCGGTGCAGGGTCTCTGTTTCTTCGGCGACACCTGGCATGCGCCGCGCGGCGGCGGTCGGCTCCACGTCGGCACCGACATCATCGCTGCCGAAGGCAAACTGCTCTATGCCGTTGTCGACGGCACCATCAGCAAGATGTACTGGGATCAGCCAGGTGCGCTGTCAGGTAACGGTGTGCGTGTCGCACAAGACGATGGCACCTACTTCACGTACCTGCACATGCAGGGCTTCGCTCCGGGCATCGAGGTCGGAACGAAGGTTAAGGCTGGAGACGTGATCGGCTGGGTTGGCAACACCGGATCGAGCGCCACGCCTCACTTGCACTTCGAAATCCACCCGGGTGGCGGTGCGGCGATCAACCCGTACCCCTATCTGAAGGCGATGGACGACTGCAAGAACACCACGCCGCAGTATCAGAGCTCGTTCAGTCCGAGCGAGTGATCCATTCTTCCAGCCGATCCTTCTGCACACACGAACGGCTGGGACCACCACGGCGGTGGTGTCGGACTCTGCACACCCGACACCACCGCCGCTGTGGAACTCACAGATGTCCAGCAATCGCGGCCGCAGCCGCCGCGACTCCAGATGACGGAAGCTCCTCCCCCGCTGCCAAAAGCGCCGCTTCGATTGTCCCCAACGTTCCGAGAAGCATCGGAGGGTTGAGATGGCCCATGTGGCCGATGCGGAATCGAGCATCGACGTCAGCCCCGATGCCCAACCCGAGCACGAGGCCCGCTTCGCGTTCACAACGCGTACGCAGCGCTGAAGCATTAATCGAACCGGTCAACACCGTCGTCGTGGCGCGCGATCGGAATGCCCGACTGATGATGTTGGCCTCGATACCGCCGGTAGTACTCCAGGCGTCAATCGCCGCCCACACTGCAGTGGCCAACGCCTCGTGACGACGCCATGCGGCGTCGAGCCCACCCTCGTCAGCGATCAGGTCAAGCGCCGTTCGGAGTCCATATAGGTGCGAGATGGGCGGGGTGCCGGCGAATCGCTGATAAAAGGCTTGAGGGCGCATTCGAGGGCCCCAGTCGGTATAACCCGAACGTAAATCAGTCCCCCTGTCGTAGGCCTCGATCGCACGTGGCCCGGCCCACACGAATGCAACTCCGGGTGGAACCATGAGCCCCTTTTGCGATGCCGAGACGGTGACATCGACATTCCACGCGTCCATCTCGTAGCAATCACAGCCCAATGAGGCGATCGCATCGACCATCAGCAGCGCATGGTGATCGGCCTGATCCATCGCCGCGCGGATCGCTCTTATGTCGTTGAGCACACCGCTTGCCGTGTCGGCGAGCACAACCAATACCGCTCGGATCGTTCGGTCGGTATCTGCTGCGAGCCGCTCCCCCACGATCACAGGGTCGACAGGGCTTCGGTCATCGCCGGGTAGGACCTCGACTTCGACACCACTTGTCGCTGCCATATCGCCCCACGCGGTAGCGAACCGACCGGACTCGAGTACGAGCACGTGATCGCCCCTGTTGAGTGTGTTGTCGATGACCATCTGCCAAGCGGCGTGGCCGTTTCCGATGATTATGAAGGGTTCCGCCGCGTCGGTACGAGCGAGGGGTTTGAGGTCGTCAAGCACCGACATGGCGACATCGACGAGCTCACCCTCGTAGATGTTCGGCATCGGGCGATGCATCGCCTGGAGAACCGCATCGGGAATCATCGACGGGCCGGGAATAGCGACGACGGGTCGCCCGTGACGGAGGGTCATTCTCGCAAGTTATGCGCGCCACAGCGTCCGATCGCCACGGGGCTGATGCGACTTCGTGGGTGAGCCAGGATGCCGGGCCGCAGCGACCCCAGGCTATGCGCCCCGCCGAGTTCGGGCCGGGCACATAGCCGTTCGCCGGCGTCTGGTTAAAGCGGCGTTAGCGGCAGCGCAGACTCGGGAATAAATAGTCGGAACAGAGCGCATCGGAAGCCAGAGGGCATTGTCGCTTCGCGTGGTGTGGTCCAGAGTGATGATGTTGATTCAGCACTCCGGGACTCGGACTGACACGTTTACCGCCAAACCACCCTGGCTCGTTTCCTTGTAGCTGTCGTCCATGTCGAGTGCTGTTGCATGAAGGGTGGCGATGACGTCGGTGAGCGAAACGCGGGCGTCGTCGGGATCGCTGGCGAGGGCAAGTTCGGCGGCGTTGATCGCCTTGACTGCACCCATCGTGTTGCGCTCAATGCAGGGCACCTGGACGAGTCCGCCGACCGGGTCGCAGGTCAGCCCGAGGTGGTGTTCCGTGGCGATCTCCGCAGCCATGAATACCTGGTCGACCGAGCCGCCTCGCACTGCGGCAAGTGCGCCAGCTGCCATCGCGCTCGACACTCCGATCTCGGCTTGGCAGCCGCCCATCGCAGCAGAGATGGTGGCTCCCTTTTTGAACTGGGTGGCGATCTCGCCGGCCACGAGGAGGAAGTCGGCGATCACGTCATCGGTGCTCGCCTCATCAGCGAAACACAGGTGATACGCCAAAACAGCAGGCACGACGCCAGCGGCTCCGTTGGTAGGCGCAGTGACAACACGGCCGAGTGCAGCATTCTCCTCGTTCACCGCTAGGGCGAAGGCGCTCACCCAGGTGAGTACGTCGGTGAAAGAATTGTCGCGCGCTCGGATGGCAGCGAGCCACTCAGCGGGCGAGGCGCTGGCCAAGCTCTCGTTATCGTCCGTGAGGCTGAGCACGAGTCGACGAGCTCGGCGCTGTACGCCAAGGCCGCCCGGTAGTTCGCCGTCGGTGTAGCAGCCGCGGTGGATCGAGGCGGCCATCACGTCCCACAACATGAGGAGCCCGCTCCGAATCTCGTCATCGCTCCGCCAGGCGCGTTCGTTCTCCCAAACGGTGCGGGCGACCGAGCCTCCTGCAGTAACACAGTGCGCCCGAAACTCAGCGGGGGTCGAGCTGGGATACGGGAGATCCACGAGTGCTCCTGTTGACGACGCGAATTGTTCGGCGTCGCCCGGGCCCACTACGAAGCCGCCTCCGACTGAGTAATAGTCGGCCGTGACCCGATCTGCATCGGTCGTTGCGATGATGCGCATCCCGTTGGGGTGGCCAGGTAGTCGTTCGTCTGGGTGAAACACGATGTGATCGGCCGGGTTGAACGGCACAGCAGTGTTACCGACAGTGACAATCTGCTGAGTCCTGAGCGCTGCAACGAAACTTGGAATCTCATCAACCTTGATGGTTTCGGGCTCGTGGCCAAGCAACGCAAGAATGATGGCCTGGTCCGTCGCATGACCGATGCCGGTGAGAGCGAGCGAACCGAAGAGATGGATCTCGATGCTTCGGAGATGGTCTGTACCTGGAGCATCATCGGCGAGCCAACGCTGCACGGCACGCCACGGACCGAGCGTATGGGAGCTCGATGGGCCGATGCCGATCTTGAGCATGTCGAAGACGCTGAGCGGGCCGACGGCGTCGATACTCATTGATAAAACTCCCGAAGCACATTAAAGGCGAGCTTCTCATCGCCCTCCTCGCTCAGAAGCCCCTTGCGGTTGTATCCATCTTGGATGCCTGGGAGCACGCGCACCGGGGCGCGGAAGTCCTTCAAAATCCAGGGTGATATGCCCGCGACCGGGCCGCGGCCAAGATCGGAACGGTTGGCATTGATCATCACAAGCTGGGCCTCGTAGACGGCGGCTTGGAATTCTTCCGTCCAGATCTCGTCGGGCCGGCCATGGCGGCCGGCTTTCGCGCCCGCACCGAACTCGGTGAAGATAATCGGCTTACCGTGTGGGCACGACCAGGTTGTGGTTGCGATGTCGCTTCGCTCGCCGTAGTACCAGCCGAGGTATTGGTTCACGGCCACGGTGTCGATGGCCGCACCGAGTGGATCGTCGACGTGCTGATCGGTTGCGGCGGTTGGCGGCGTGAGCAAAGCGGCCGACACAAGCCGTGTGTCGTCGAGTTGTCTCGCTCGACTAGCGAGCTGGGAGAGAAACGCAGTTCTCTCGGGCGTGTTGGGGGTCTCGTTGGCGATCGACCAGAAGATCACCGAGGCGCGGCTGCGGTCGCGCAGAATGAGCTCGTCGAGTTGCTCGATGGCGTTCTCGAGAACATGGGGCTCGTCGAATGCGATCGACCAGTAGACGGGCATTTCGCACCACGCGAGCACGCCGCGTCGATCGGCTTCGCGCAGCATGTGCTCGTCGTGTTGATAGTGCGCAAGCCGGGTGAAGTTTGCGCCGAGCCGTTCGACATGGTCATACAGCTCTGACGCATCGTCGGCGCCCTGGGACCGTCGGCCACCGTGTGTCGCCTCAGCGTGGAGCGAAATGCCGCGCAGGAACGTCACCTCGTCGTTGACGAGGATCTTCTCGCCTTCGGTTCGTACCGTTCGGAAGCCCACCTCATCGATTAGCTGATCGTCTTCGCATGACCATTGCACGTCGTGGAGCACCGGAGCGCCTGGCGACCAGCGCTCCGGAGAGGCTGCGAATTCGAAGCGCTCACCTGGGTTTACTGTCGTATCGATGCCGCAGGCGGGGATGCTTAGCTCGACCGGGGCGTCGGCACCATCAATCTCGACCCCGCCGATGATCGCGCCGCTTGGCGACATGGTCACCCAGGCATGGCGGAGGAAGATCTTGGGGACGGACACCAACTCGACCGCTCGCGTCAGTCCGCCGAAGTTCCACCAGTCACACCGCATGGCCGGGATGCGATCGGGCTCTCGGCGGTTGTCAACCTGGATGACCAGCGAGTGTTGCCCAGGGTCGAGGCGACCCGTGAGCTCGACGGCGAATGGGCTAAATCCGCCGACGTGAATGGCGAGCTCCTCGCCGTCGAGGAACACGCGACTCGTATGGTTCGCAGCGCCGACGTATAGGAATACGCGGCCATCTTCGAACCACCCTGGGGCAACATTGATCTTCCGGCGGTACCAGACGGTGCCCTCGTAGTAAAAAAGACGCTCGTCCTGCGTGTTCCAGTCGCCTGGCACGGTCAGCGTCGGCGACGCATCAAAGTCATACTCGACCCGATCGCCTGGGTGGCGGGGACGAAAATCGCGGAAGAAGCCCCGATTAGTGCGGTCTCCGAGAATGCCAACGTAGCCCATGTCGTATGGGTCGACGATGACGTTCCAGTCGCCGTCGAGCGACACCCGATCGCGCAGCAGCACGTTGGACATCGAGATCGTCCCCGAATTCACGCGCTGAGTCTTGCAGGTTGCCTGGATGGTATCTGCGACGTAGCTGGGCTGAGAGAAGGAACGCGCTCTGTCTGGTCGGTAGCGGCTAACGTCTGTGTCCAAAATTAAATCGCCGATGTCTTCGTGCGGGAGAGCCGGTTCAGACCGGCGCCGAAGGAGCAACCAGCCCCGGAAACTCTCAGGCACCCGGACCGTTCGAAGTAGGCACGCTGGAAAGCGATCGGTGCCGTGGGAGCGGCGCCGCTCCACCGAAGGTGAAAGGTCCGTTGGGGCCGAAACTCTCAGGTACGAGTGACAGCGGGGGCCCGACACCCGGGAGTCACTGTGCCGTCGACCTTCTCTAATCTGTTCGAATCCGACGAGTTCATCCGTCGCCACGTCGGACCGTCGCCGGCCGAAGTCGATTCGATGCTCGCCGTTATCGGCGCCGGATCACTCGATGAACTGCTCGACCAGACCGTGCCTGAGTCGATCCGACTGCGGGAGGTGCTCAAGTCCGATGTGATCGGCGTTCCGACTCAGGAACACGAAGCGATCGAGAAGTTGCGTGCGCTGGCGGTACAGAATCGCCGGGTCACCTCGATGCTCGGGCTCGGCTACCATGGAACGCTCACCCCACCCGTTATTCAGCGCAACGTGCTCGAGAACCCAGCTTGGTATACGGCTTACACGCCCTACCAGCCTGAGATCTCGCAGGGGCGGCTCGAAGCAATCCTCAACTTTCAGACCATGGTCACGGAGTTGACCGGACTCGACGTTGCCAACGCATCTTTGCTCGACGAGGGAACGGCCGTGGCTGAGGCGATGACGATGGCCCGTCGCCAGTCGAAGTCGAAGAGCGGGCGTTTCTTCGTGGACTGCGACCTGCACCCCCAGACCATTGCAGTGCTCGCGACGCGGGCCGAGCCCGTCGGTGTCGAGTTGGTCGTGGGTGACGCAGCCTCCCTCAAGTCAGCGCTCGCCGGAGATCTCTTCGGTGCGGTGCTTGGTTCGCCTACGTCGTCTGGTCTTGTCGTTGACCGCAGTGCCGAGATCGCATCAGTTCGCAATGCTGGTGGTGTCGCAATCGTCGTGACCGACCCACTCGCCTGTGTGCTGACCACTCCCCCGGGTCAGATGGGCGCCGATATAGCTGTCGGCTCGGCGCAGCGTTTCGGTGTACCGATGGGTTTTGGCGGTCCCCACGCAGCGTTCATCGCAGCCCGTGAGAAATCAGCTCGGGCCATGCCGGGCCGGATCGTCGGTGTGTCGACCGACACCGCCGGTCGCCCAGCGCTTCGTCTGGCACTCCAGACCCGCGAGCAACACATCCGTCGGGAAAAGGCAACGTCGAACATCTGCACTGCTCAGGTGCTACTTGCTAACGTGGCCGGCTTCTACGCCGCCTGGCATGGGCGTGCAGGCCTCGAACGGATCGCCGAGCGGGTCCAGCGGCTTACGTCGGTCGTGGCCGCCGGTGTCGTTGCTGCAGGGCACGTGCTCCGCCACGACACGTGGTTCGACACCGTAACGATTGACGTCGGCGACGCTGACGCTGCTGTCGCGGCGGCGCTCGAGGTCGGAGTCAACATCCGGCGGGTCAGCGACAACGAGGTCGGAATCACTCTCGACGAGACTCATACACTCGGTCACGCCCAGACGATCGTTGAGGCGCTCGGCGGCATGATGCCCGCCGATATTGACGACGCAATCGCCGTGCCAGACGGCATCCCGGCCGATCTACGGCGCACCGACGACTTCCTCGCTCAGTCGGTGTTCAACCGTTTCGATTCCGAGCACGAGATGCTGCGCTACTTGCGACGGCTCGCCGACAAAGATCTCGCCCTCGACCGGACCATGATCCCGCTCGGATCTTGCACGATGAAGCTCAACGCAACGTCGGAGATGCTCCCAATCACGTGGGCCGAGTTCGCCGACATGCACCCGTATGCGCCAGCTGATCAGTCGATCGGCTACCGGACGATGATCGCCGAACTGGAGCAGCAACTTGCCCAGATCACCGGCTACGCCGCGGTGAGCCTGCAGCCCAATGCCGGCAGCCAGGGTGAGTTTGCTGGGCTGCTTGCCATTCGGGAGTACCATCGTGCTAACGGAGACTCGCAACGCATCGTCTGCCTCATCCCCGAGAGTGCGCACGGCACGAATGCTGCAAGCGCCGTGATGGCTGGCATGACGGTCAAGGTCGTCAAATGTGACGATCAGGGCAATGTAGACCTCGAAGACGTCCGCACGAAGATCGACGATTTCGGCGATCAACTCGCTGCAATCATGATCACCTACCCCTCGACGCACGGCGTGTTCGAAGCCACGGTGACTGAACTATGCGGGCTTATTCACGAAGCCGGCGGCCAGGTATATGTTGACGGAGCAAACCTGAATGCTCTCGTCGGTCTCGCCCAGCCCGGCAAGTTTGGTGCTGATGTCAGCCACCTCAACCTTCATAAGACCTTCTGTATCCCCCATGGCGGCGGCGGCCCAGGCGTCGGGCCGATCGGAGTCGGTGCTCATCTCGCTCCGTTTCTCCCAGGAAACGTGCTTGAGACGGAGGCGCCGGTGGGGCCGGTATCGGCAGCGCCGTTCGGATCCGCAGGAGTTCTGCCGATTCCGTGGATGTATCTCAAGATGATGGGCGGGTCGGGTATCCGCACCGCAACTGAAATCGCGATCCTCGGGGCGAACTATTTGGCGATCCGTCTCGACCCGCACTTCCCGGTGCTCTACCGAGGTAAGAATGGCCGAGTCGGCCATGAATGCATCATTGATGTGCGCAGTATCACGAAGGACACGGGGATCTCTGTTGACGACGTGGCGAAGCGCCTGATGGACTACGGCTTCCATGCACCGACCATGAGCTTCCCTGTCGCCGGCACGCTGATGATCGAGCCGACCGAGTCTGAGACCTTGCGTGAACTCAATCGCTTCTGCGATGCAATGATTGGCATTAAGACCGAAATCGATCGCGTCGCATCGGGTGAGTGGCGTATTGAGGACAGCCCGCTGCGACACGCACCGCACACGTCGGAGGAACTCATCGGCGAATGGGACCGGCCCTACAGCCGCGAGCTGGGTGCGTTTCCGCTTCCGTCGCTAAGGGCTTCGAAGTACTTCCCACCGGTATCGCGAATCGATGGGGCGTATGGCGATCGCAACCTCGTCTGCAGCTGCGAGCCACTCGAAACCCTCGCCACCTGAGCTCTGACGGCTAGCGTCGCTACATGGCTGAGTCCGATCCTCTGAACGACATGTTCACGCTGTTAGCGGCGCCGTTGGCTGGCACGTTGAAGTCGGTCGAGCAGTTCCGGAAGGGAGTCGATGAGTTCCTCACCGGCGTCGAGAACTTCAACAGGACCATGGAGAATCTCAACGAAACGGCCGAGCGCGTAAATGTGATGCTGGGCGAGGTCGAAGAGCCTTTACGGGCTGCAATTCCGCAAGTCACCCGGACAATCCAGGCGGCCGACGAGGTGATGACAGTCATTTCGGGGCCGGCGAAGGCAGTAGCTCCGGGTCTCTCGCGATTCGCCGGACTGCTCGATGATCCGGCGATTGCCCAGATGCCCGGTCAGCTAAGCCAGATCAACGAGATGTTGGGTGAGCTCACCACTCGTCTCGGGCCGCTTGGCACGCTGGCGGAATCGGCTGGAGGACTCTTCGGCGGCCTGCGTCTGCCTGGCATGCCTGCCAAGCTGCCGCAGGTCCGCGAACCTGATGCTGAGCCAGAACCGACCCCCACCCTGGTCGCCAAGAAGGTAGTGGCTAGCAAGAAAGTGGCGGCAAAAAAGAAAGTGGCGGCAAAAAAGAAAGCGGCGGCAAAAAAGAAAGCGGCGCAGAAGTAGCTGTATGCGCTGACGTCAGACACCTGTCGGTCTGTTCAGACGAAGGGCATCGTGGTCACGGTGGCTGTGAGGCGCTTACCGCGGACGTCAATCTCGACAGCGGCTCCTTCTTCGACTTCGGGCGGCAGGAATGCCATGGCGATGCCCCGGCCGAGTACGGGCGAAAAGTTGCCGCTTGTTACCTCGCCAATCGTGTCGTTTCCGACGAGGACGGCGCAGCCGGCGCGTGGTGGCCGTCGGCCGTCCACTGTCAATCCGGTGAGTCGCCGGGTCACTCCGGCATCACGTTCGGCTTCAAGGGCGGCTTTACCGCGGAATGTCGGCTTCTTCCAGCCGACGACCCAGTCGAGGCCGGCTTGCAGCGGAGAAATGCCGGTGCCGAGTTCATGTCCGTGGAGCGGAAGTCCTGCTTCGAGGCGAAGGGTGTCACGCGCGCCGAGTCCGCAAGGCGTAGCACCGGCCTCGGCCAGTGCCTCCCAGAGTGAGGGCGCCACTTCGACTGGAACGGAGATCTCGATGCCCGGCTCGCCGGTGTAGCCGGTGCCGGCGACGGTGAGCGGAAGGCTCCCCCACTCGCCGGTGTCGACACGGAATCGGCCCACCTGCGCGAGTTCACCAACAACGGTCGCAGCAGTATCGATTGCGTCGGGGCCTTGCACGGCGATGACCGCACGCGTAGCGGTGATGTCATCGCCGCCAAGTGCGCCGATGACGCCATCCGTATTCGAGGCGTTTGGCATCACGTCGAAGCATTCAGGATCGTCAGCGTGCCACCACACGATGATGTCGTCGACAACCGATGCTGTCGTTTCGTCGAGAAGGTGGGTGTATTGGGCTCTCCCAGGCTCGACCTTCGTGAGGTCGTTGGTGAGCGTGGCTTGGAGTGTGTCGAACGCAGTTGGCCCCGACACGCGCACCGTCCCGAGGTGTGACACGTCGAACATCGCCACTGACTTGCGGCAAGCGAAATGCTCGCTGACGGTCCCCGTGGAGTAGGAAATAGGCATTTCCCAGCCGCTGAACTCGACGAGCTGAGCGTCAAGGGATCGGTGTTGAGCGACGAGGGGAGACTGGCGCAGCGTCACCGGTGTCAGCCGATAGCGCGGCTGGCGCCGTCGGCCTCGCTGTCAAGCGTCGGCTCGGCCGGTAAGAGGTCGGCTTCGAGCTCGTTACGCACACCGCCGAGCGACAGCACGTTGAGCACACCTTGGCCGGTGTTGATGAGGTCGATGAGTTGAGGACCGTCGCATAGCGTCACGCTGCCGCCGTCGATCACGATGTGGGCAGCGGTGATGTCAGTTCCGACGTGCTCCCGGAGATTATCGAACACGGTGCGGACCTGTTCGAGTTTGATTCCGGCGTCAAGCAGCTTTTTAACGGTTTTGAGCTGCAGTAGGTCGCCGTAAGAGTATTGGCGGCGGCTACCTGACCCAGCGGCGTCGCTGAGCGACGGGCGGAGCAGGTCGGTACGGGCCCAGTAATCGAGCTGGCGATACGTGATGCCGACAATCTTCGCTGTCTGCGTGCCGCTCCAGCCAAGCTCCGCTTCGAGCTGTCCGGACGTTCCGTCGTGGTCAATGGTCATCTTGTACTCCTGGTTCGTCGTTCCCAACATCGCGAACGTGGTTCTCACTCCCCGTGCTGCTCGGTTGGCATTAAGACGGACGAGGTTTGACCGACGAAATTACGAAGATGTGAGAACGGAGAATCTACGGATCAAGACTGCGACCGTCAAGCTTTGATCGAGTGTTGCTGCCCGTGGGCGGGCCAGGGTTAGCCAAAATCACCGGGATCGACATGTTCGAGAAAGTCCTTGAACTCGTCGATGATCTCAGTCTCGTTGGGCTCGTCGTCGGTTTCGGACGCCCGGCCGTGCTCGTCAAGCACGCTTGAGTTCGCGAAAAGCGGCGCCCCACAGCGAACCGCAAGGGCGATGGCGTCGCTTGGTCGGCTCGAGACGGTGTGCTGCTGATCACCTGCACGAACATGCAGTTCGGCGTAGAAGGTGTGCTCTTGCATGTCGGTGATGACGACACGCACGATTTCGGCTCCCAGCGAGCCGAGTGTTGACACGAACAGATCATGCGTGAAGGGCCGAGGTGGTTCGACGCCTTCGAGCGCGTAGTGGATCGCTGAAGCCTCGGCATTGCCGATGTAGATCGGGAGGAGGCGGTGTTCGTCATTTTGCTCGCGTAAGAGCAACATCGGCGTGTTGGCCGGGACTTCGACTCGGACCCCGACGAGCTCAAGAGGAACCATCCTGGGCGACGTT
>Ga0213866_10002953_pt1 | contig 11741 bp, 1 predicted proteins | sample PICome_11_FD_160079 | JGI IMG/M metagenome (GOLD analysis project Ga0213866, IMG submission 160079) | Coastal seawater microbial communities near Pivers Island, North Carolina, United States - PICO284 | ecosystem: Environmental > Aquatic > Marine > Coastal | place: USA: North Carolina... | reverse complement strand
TTTAATTCTGAGGATTATGGTTACAATTTCTTTGTAGTTGACAGTTATATTGAAGCAACTCCATACGATAAAGTAGTATTTGACTTATCAAGTGCTGATAACAGTGGATTAACTACTAATACTGGTATCGCCAAAACAGTATCGGATGGATTTGGTTCTCTAATACATTTTGACAATTATCCTACTTTTGAGGTTAATCAAAAAAGATTGGACTTTATTATTGGTGAGAGATTAATTTCAGAGCAGGTAGAAAGAGATTTGTTTGTTTCTAATTATGATAGGACAACATTAAAAGTATCTGGAACTTATGAATTATCAGTTGGTGAGATAGTAGTAGGAAAAGAATCCGGAACTATAGCGACAGTTGATCAGTTACAAATCAACAGAGGAACATTTGATGTTGGATACTCTATCCCCAAAAATATTGGATGGACTGATGAGATTGGAAAATTGAGTTCAGATAATCAAGTAACTCCAAACAATGACTATTATCAAAATCTTTCATATTCTATAAAGAGTAGTAAAGAATATAAAGAGGTAGAAAAATCAATTAAACCTCTTCTTCATACTAGTGGATTAAAAGATTTTGCTGATACTGGTATAACGTCAACTTCAAATGCATCAGAACTTGATGGTATTAGTCAAACTACAATAGTGGTAGATTATATAGATGATCTTAGAGTAGATACGATTTATGACTTTGATTTTGTAAAGGACATTGATATTGATACTAATGGAAGATCTAAGTATCTAAAACTATTAAATACAAAATTAACCGATTATACTGAGAATATTGGAAATGATGTATTGGCAATAGATAATATTAGTAATCAATTCTCAAATTCTGATGATGAACCGACTATAACTTTAAATTTACTCAAATTGGATTCTTCATCCTCTTTCGAAAGTTTATTAGTTAGAGTTACAAGTCTTGATAAGAGTGAATCTCAATTCTCAGAAATAGTCATATTGAATGATGGAAATAATAGTTTTCTTGTAGAAAATGGTGGTGTTGTTAACAGAGATGGTGAGCAATATGGCGATTTTTCTATAGAAATAGATGAATTTAATGATAGTTACTTAACATTTGTTCCAGAAGATTCTTATAATATAGATTATGATGTAAAAACTATAAGAAATACTTTTGAAGGTTCCGTATCGGGTATTGGTACAACTTCTATAGGATTTATTGATTTAGTAAGTTCTACTGGATCTGCAGTTTCTGGTGCAACTGAGAGTATAGTATCATTCAATAATTCTGAATTTGAATCTCTTTATGCAAACGTTCAGATTATTGATGAAGTTTCTAATGATATGAATTTTGTGGAATTGTATGTAACATCTGATGGTTCAAATACTTATATTTCAGAATACTACTTTGATAGTGAAAGTGAAACATCCAATTTATCAAACAACTTTATTGGTTCTTTTGGTGCTAATCTTTCTGGGGGAGTTTTATCATTAAATTATACTAATACATCTCCTAATAATAATACTTTTAGAGCAAAAGTTGTTGGATTTGGAACTACTGCTACAGGAATTGGCACTTATAGATTTAAGTTAGATAGACAACCACCTGGAAATGAAAGATCTGCCATTTATAAGTCGGATTTTAGTGTAGGTATTGGAACAACAACTATTGTTTCATTGGATAAGACACTATTCGATTCTGTAAAATCTCTTGTAGAAGTTAGTATTGGATCTACAAAATCTGTTCATCAAATTATGATGTTGCAGAATAATAGCAATATTTACTTACAACAATCACCCATATTGAGTGTTAGTGATACTGAAATATTTGATACTGCCATTGGTATGGGCACATTTGGTGGAAATAATTCTGGTTCAAATTTAGAAATTGTATTTTACCCAGATTCTGAATATTCTTCAGAAAACACAGTTATTTCTGCATTCAGTCAATGTTTCTATAATGATTTAGATACACAAAATACACCACCAACATTAAATTATGGAAATATAGAAGAATCTATCGACTTACAATTCTATAATGCACCTAATGGTGATAGAGTTAATAAAACTAATTTCCAATTAACATCAGAAGGTGTACCAATTTTTGTTAAAGTATTCGATCCAGAGGACACAAATACTTTAATTTCAACTACAGGAACATTTAATATTAAAAATCACTTCTTTAAAGATGGTGAAGAACTAATTTACACTCCAAAATCAACAATTGTTGGTATTGCATCTACTGCAATGATATACAATGATCCTGTTAGTGGAGTGACGGATACTCTACCATCTACAGTTTTTGCAGTTGTAACTAATAGAAATTATGACCAATTCCAAATATCGACAACAAAGAGTGGAACGGCAGTAACATTCACAAACTTTGGTGAAGGAAATGCTCACCAATTTGAAATGCTTAAAAAGAATGAAAAGTCGATAATTGCAATTGATAACATCATTCAACATCCTCTTATTTTTACAAATGTATCCCATACTTTGTCTGGTTCTATTGGTGTTGGAACTACAATATTCAATTTAAGTGGAATATCCTCTATAAATCCATCGGATATACTAAAGATAGATGAAGAATATGTTAGAGTAAACAATGTTGGACTAGGAACCTCAAGCACTGGACCAATTACCAACACTGGATCATTTAATTTAGTCCAAACCGATAGGGGATTTGTAGGAACTTCTGCAACTTCTCACACATCATCAACACAGGTTAACATTTATAGAGGAGCATTTAATATTGTAGAAAATGAAATACATTTTGTAGATGCCCCAAGAGGAAATAGAACAATAGAAAAAACGAAAAATAATTTAGATTATGAAACTTCTCAATTTAACGGAAGAGTTTTCTTAAGATCCATTTATACTACAAATAAAATATATGATGATTTGTCGAATGAATTTAACGGAATAGGAAGAACATTTACATTGAAGGTTGGTGGTGCCGACACTACAGGCATTGGAACCATTGGTGGTAGTGGTATTGTTTTAATTAACGGAATTTTCCAACAACCAACAACTCCAAATAATCCTAATGGAAACTTCACCATATTAGAAGATACTAACGCTGGAATAAGCACTATTGTTTTTTCTGGAATTACTGTTCCCAAATCCGATCCTTTAGAGTACATTACTTCAGATAGTGATGTAAACCAAAATGAAACTCCAAGAGGTGGAATTATAGTTTCGCTAGGTTCTACCCCAGGTCTTGGTTTCGCACCACTTGTCGGGGCATCTGTTACCGCTATAGTTGGTGCTGGAGGTTCCATTGCTGGAATTACTACAGAAATTTCTGGTGGATCTTATGGTTCTGGTTATAATGGATTAACTTCTATTGGAGTTACTGTTTATGATTCCACTCAAGATGCTGGTGGAGACCCTGCAAGTATTACCGCAGTTGTTGGTGCTGGAGGTTCACTTTCCTTTAGCATTGGTGCTGGTGGAACAGGATATAATAATCCACAAATATTTGTAGCACAACCAACTTATGAAAATCTTTCCGTTATTGGAGTTTCTAGACTTGGAGTTGGAGCGACAACCACAACTGGTATTGGATTATCCATTAGCCTAAAGGTTGGATCTGTAGATGCTACTGGAATTGGATCAACATATTTTGGAGTAACTGATTTTGATATCAGTAAGAGTGGTTATTCCTTCCAAAGAGGAGATGTATTTAAACCTGTCGGTTTAGTTACAGATTCTAGATTGGCATCCCCCATCAATGAATTTGAATTAACGGTTTTAGAAACATACTCTGATAAATTTGCTGCTTGGGAATTTGGCGAACTAGATTTTATCGATTCTATTTCAAGTTATCAAGATGGTGTAAGGAAAACATTCCCTCTATTTTACAATGGCGAACTTATTAGTTTTGAAAAAGAATCCGATTCTAGAATTAATCTACAAAATTGTTTATTAATCTTTATAAACGGTGTTCTACAAGAACCTGGTGTAAATTATATATTTGGTGGAGGCACATCCTTCATATTTACTACTGCACCAAAACCAGAGGATAAGATATCAATTTATTTCTATAAGGGTTCTGCAGCAGACTTTAATATATTTACTGATATTAATGAAACTATAAAGAAAGGTGATGTTGTTCAGGTACTGAAGAGTAATGATTACCCAAATATTCCTTCTCAAAATAAGAGAACTGTTACTGACTTGTCATTCTCTGATAAATTTGAAACAACTTTATATTCTGGTCCTGGAATAACTGAAACATATAGACCACTAAGTTGGATAAAGCAGAAAACAGATAAAAATATAAATGGTGAAGTAGTTTCTAAGGCAAGAGACTCTATTGAATCTCAGGTGTTCCCTGTGGCAAATATAATTGGCGATTTATCAACTGTAGACACTGAAGTTTTTGTTGACAGTTCAGAATTATTTGGTTATGAAGATCCAGATTTAAATTCTTTTGATTGCTTAATAGTTGGTGGAATATCAACTGCTGCAATATCAACGACAACTGGTAATGAATCAATTGAACTTATAAAGAATTTTACAACAATTCAAGGAGAATCTGGTTCTGTTGTCGGAATTGCATCAACAACTACACCAAATCTTGCTATAGAGTTTACTTTAGATTCTTTGGTCGGTACTCAACTGCAGGTTGGATATCCAATTTATATCTTTAATACTTTAGTTGGATCTGGTGTTACTTCCATCAATTCTTCAGACAGTGAAGTCATTGGCATTGGAACTGAATATGTTGATAACATCTACTATGTTGAATCTTTGAATACTACAAGTGGTATTATAACTTGTCGTGTTCATTCTGGTTCTGATATCTCTGGAATAAACACTACAGGAACATCTGATTATCCTGTTGGCAGATATTCATGGGGAAGATTGTCGAATACTTCTGGGTTACAAAGGTCATCCAATCCAATTTCCATAGGTGTGACAGGAAATACTGTATCTGGTCTTTCAACATATCCAATTATTCAAAGAAGAAATGTTGGACTAAGATTTACAGGCGCTCTTCCCAAACTCTTATAAATATCTAAAAACGTATGTCAATATGGCTGCCGTCGTAACAGATCAATTTAGAATACTGAATGCAAGTAGGTTTATAGATTCGGTATTGGATGATAATAATTCATATTATGTTTTTTTGGGTTTGCCAAATTCAAGTGGGGTTGGATTTGGTAGAACTTCCGATTGGTCCACTTCTGATAGTGGACCACCAAGTCCAATAGACAATTTACAATATCTATCCCATTATAAAGACACTGGGATGTTTGGTAGGAGAGTTGCAAGCACCAATATTAGAAGAGTAATAAGAAAAGTTCAGTGGACAACAAATACTACCTATGATATGTATAGGCATGATTACAGTTATTCCAATCCAACTCCAAATTCTGGAACCAGTAGATTATATGATTCAAATTATTATGTAATTAATAGTGACTTTAGAGTTTACATTTGTATTGATAATGGTTCTTCCGGAGATAACTTAAAAGGAGAAAGGTCAAAGTTTGAACCAACATCTACAGTTCCACAACCTTTTACTGCAGGTTCTGATGGTTATGTTTGGAAATATTTGTTCTCAATTTCCCCAAGTGACGTAATTAAATTTGACTCTACGGAATATATTGTTCTTCCTAATGATTGGTCAACTTCTTCAAATACACAAATTCAAGAAATTAGAGAACAAGCTAATTCTGATATAGAAGAAAATCAAATTAAAAAAGTTTACATTCAAAATGGTGGAAGTGGTTATATAGGTGGAATATATGATATTTTAGGAGATGGTACTGGAGCAAAGGTCGAAATAAGTACCGATAGCAATGGAAAGATTACTTCCACAAATGTTACAGATGGTGGAAAGGGGTATACATATGGAATTGTTAATTTAAGAAGAATTGGGACTATAGCAGATCCCGCAACTCTTATTCCAATTATTCCACCATCTAAAGGGCATGGATATGATGTCTACACAGAATTGGGTGCTGACAGAGTTTTAATTTATGCAAGATTTGATGATTCTACCAAAGATTTTCCAGTAGATACAAAATTTTCTCAAGTTGGAATACTCAAAAATCCAACACAATATTCCGGTTCAACTATTTTTACTGGGTCAAGTTATTCTTCTTTATATGCACTAAAATTAGATTCCTCTTATACAGGAACTCCCACAGCGGGAGAAAAAGTTACTCAGATACAATCTTCTACAGAAATTGCAAAAGGATGGGTAGCATCATATGATAGGGACACGAAAGTATTGAAATATTTTAAAGATAGATCCTTGTTTTTAACTGATGGGTTGAATCAAGAGGACAGATCTGATACTGGAGTTAATGCTAAAATTGTTGATTTTAATAATACTGATAGTATTACATTTACCACTGCTTCTCAAGCAACAGTATCTGCAGGATTTACAGGAAATTCTGAGGGTGCAATAAATTTAGGAATGGAATTTAATGGCGGACTTGCAGAACCAGAGATAAATAAAAAGACGGGAGATATTATTTACATTGATAACAGACCCGAAGTAGAAAGAAATCTTAGGCAAAAAGAAGACGTTAAAATCATTCTGGAATTCTAAAAAAGATGGCACAAAAAACAGACTTAAATATCAATCCATATTATGATGATTTTGATTCATCTAAAAACTTTTATAAAGTCTTATTTAAGCCAGGATTTCCAGTTCAGGCAAGAGAATTAACAACTCTACAATCAATATTACAAAATCAAATTGAATCCTTTGGAAGTTACACTTTTAAAGATGGAACGGTAGTAATTCCAGGAAATATTGCCTATGATGGTCAATTTTATGCGGTTAAGTTAAACTCAACAGAGTTTGGTATTGATATATCTTTATATCTCGATAAATTTATAGGTAAAAAAATTATAGGTCAAACTTCTGGCACTACTGCAACTATACAGTATGTTGCACTTCCTAATGGTGCAGATGTAGAAGATCCTACAATTTATGTAAAATATGTAGATTCCAATAATAATTTTATCTTCAATCAATTTGAAGATGGAGAAGCATTATTCGCTGAAGAAAGTATAATTTACGGAAATACCACAATTAATGCCGGAACTCCATTTGCATCTCTCATTAGTTTAAATGCAACTTCTATTGGATCGGCAGCATCAATTGGTGAAGGAGTATATTTTATCAGAGGATATTTTGCAAATGTTTCAAAGCAAACAATAATACTTGATAATTATACAAATACACCATCTTATAGAGTTGGTTTGTCAATTAGCGAACTTCTTGTCAATGTTAAGGACGATTCTTCTTTATATGATAATGCCAAAGGATTCACTAATTATGCGGCACCTGGTGCAGATAGATTACAAATTAATTTAAAACTTTCAAAGAAGTTAATTACAGATACTAATGACACAGATTTTGTAGAACTTCTTAGAGTAGAAGAAGGTAGAATAAAATTCATTGAAAATAAAACTGAACTGAATAGACTTGGAGATTATATTGCAGAAAGAACTTATGAAGAATCTGGTCATTATGCACTAGAAAATTTTAAAGTATCATTACACAATTCACTCAATGATAAGTTGGGTAATGATGGTTTGTTTTTTGATAATCAATCTACAGAACAACTTAACACACCTTCAGATGATTTAATGTGTGTGAAAGTTTCTCCTGGAGAAGCTTATGTTGGTGGTTATAATGTAGAAAAGATTTCAAATACAATTATTGATGTAGAAAAACCAAGAGATACTGCTACTGTATCAACTGCAAATATTCCCTTTGAGATGGGAAATTTGTTAAGAGTCAATAATGTAAGCGGAGCACCAAAACAAAAAGAATCTATCGAACTTTATAATCAGTTTGCTGGTGGTGGAACTAAGATAGGAGACGCTAGAGTATATACATTCAATTTAACAGGATCTGCATATCAAAATGCATCTACAAATTGGGATTTATATCTTTATGACGTTCAGACATATACTTCCCTCACATTAAATACACCAGTATCTCCTTTAGGTCTTATAACATCTTCTTATATTAAAGGAAAAAATAGTGGTGCAAGTGGATTTGCCGTTGATTCTGGAACTGGTAGCACAATAAACATTAGACAAACTTCAGGAACTTTTTCTATTGGAGAACAACTTATTATTAATGGTATCGATGTTTCTGCAACAATTACATCAATTGTTGTATATGGAACTAGAGATATTAAATCCGTTTATCAATCTGGTGTTTCTGGATTCCCAACATTCACTGCAGATTCTTTACTAGATTCTATCAATCTTCCAAATGGTGTTGTTGGGGGAACTATTAGTGACTTAAATACTCTAGTAAGTCCTGGTAAGGATTTTACAGGCGTTAAGGTTGGTGACATCATTAGATATCAAACAGGATCTGGAGATGAAACTTTTAATAGGGTAACCGCGAATAACATATCATCTTTGACAATCGCATCTTCTACGAATGTTTCTGGTGTTCACTCAGGAACAGTAATTAATGGAACATATTCTCAAATTAAACTTGGAATTCCAGCACTAAGAAACCAAGATAAGGGATATCTCTATGCAGAACTTCCAGATTCTAATATTGAATCTGTAAATCTTTCTGGATCAACTCTGAAAATATCCGAACAAATAACTGGAGAGACAACAGATTCTAGCGGAGTTTTAACATTTAATTTATCTGCTGTTAGTGGAATCACTAGTGCGTTCTTTGATCCTTTTGATGAAGAAAGATACTCTGTCCATTACACCGGAGGTGGAATTGGTACAATAACTTCCGACGCACTTTCTATTAGTTCAAATACAGTTACTATCAATGGATTAACTGCAAGTCAATCTAGCATTGTAGTGAACACATCATTAACAAAGAATGGTATTCAGAGTAAAATAAAGAATTATACAAGAAGTGCAACTCTTGATGTTGTTTACTCAAAAAATCCACAATCTGGAGTTGGTATTAATACTTCCATTAATGATGGTCTAACTTATAATACAAATTATGGATTGAGAGTTCAAGATGAAGAAATTTCTTTGAATTTGCCAGATGTTGTTAAAGTTCTTGCAATTCACGAATCTTTAGATGAAAATGCATCAACATTAGATCAAATTCAATTCTTTGATAGTTCTATTGTTAGTAATGCGATTATTGGAGAAACTATAACAAGTTCTACAAGCAACACTGTAGCAAGAGTAGTTTCTAAACCATCTTCACTCGTTCTATCTATTGTATACTTAAATCAAGATAGATTTGTTGCTAATGAAACTGTTACATTAGAAGAATCTAACAATACTGCTTCACTTCAATCTGTTATTAAAGGTTCTTATAAAGATATTACTTCATCCTTTACATTAAACAAAGGTCAAAAAGATCAATATTATGACTATTCTAGGTTGATTAGAAGTTCTTCTACACCAATACCATCAAGAAGATTAAAAATTGTATTTGACCATTATACAATTCCCGCTTCGGATGATGGGGATGTATATACTGTATACAGTTATGATAGAGATAGATTTTCTGAAGATATTCCTACCATTGGACCCAGAAATGTAAGAGCATCTGATACACTTGACTTTAGACCAAGAGTGTCTCAGTTTACTGCTACCGATAAATCTCCATTCGATTTTGACTCAAGAAGTTTTGGCGTATTACCAAAACTTATATTGAAACCAAAAGAGAGCTCTCTGATTGGATATAAGTATTATTTACCAAGAATTGATAAAGTCTATTTGGACACATTTGGAAATTTTGTTGTTCAGAAAGGAATTTCTAGTACAAATCCAAAAGTTCCATCAAATAACAATCCCAATGGATTAATGGAACTGGGAACTATTACACTTCCAGCATATCTTTATGATCCAAATAATGCAACAATATCACTCGTTGATAATAGAAGATATACAATGAGAGATATTGGTAAACTTGAGGATAGAATTGAAAATTTAGAAAGAGTCACTTCACTTTCTCTTTTGGAGGTTAACACACAAACACTCCAAGTTCAGGATGCACAAGGAAACACCAGATTTAAAACTGGATTTTTTGTAGATGATTTCAAAAATGATTCTCTCATAAATTTAAACGTATCTTCGATAGAAGTTGATACCGATTCCCAAGAATTGGAATGTATAGTTAGTAGAAATACTCTTAAGGGGCAAATTGCACCTTCTACAGATATTACTGATGAGAATTTAGATACTTCAACTAACTTTAGTTTGTTAGATTCTAATGTCCAAAAAACAGGAAACGCTATTACACTTAAATATGAGAGTGTTGGATGGATTCAACAACTACTGGCAACAAAAGTTGAAAATGTAAACCCATTTCATGTTGTTTCTTATAATGGTTTTGTAAAATTATCTCCATCTAGTGATAGTTGGGTTAGAACTATTAGACTCGCAGAATCTAATACTACCGTAAGTAGAAGAGTAATTGATCCAAGCAAAATAGGAACAACGGAAACTAGTGTTGTTTCAAGTGATGTTCTCATCTCTTCTGCAGATGAGCAATATATGCGCTCCAGAAATACACAATTCTCAGCAAATAATTTAAAACCACTCACAAGATTTTACCAATTCTTTGATGGAAATGGTAGTGTTGACTTTATACCCAAATTATTAGAAGTATCCAACGATTCAACCCTAGTTAATTATGGAACTGTTGGATCATTTGAAGTTGGAGAAACTGTAATTGGATATAATAATGGCGAATCAGTAATTACTTTTAGATTGGCGTCTGGTAATCATAAAGAAGGACCTTTTAATTCACCATCTACAACTTATAATATTAATCCATATTTGAAATCAGAAAATCTCCAAGCAACATATACCCAATCTTCGAAGGTTTTAAATATCGACACTTTTGCATTATCGGAAGAAGCACAAGGTAAATACTCTGGTTATGTTAAGAATGGAACAAAATTAGTTGGACAAACTAGTGGGGCAATTGCATATGTTAAGGATCTTCGTCTTATTAGTGATAATTATGGCGATCTTTTAGGTTCTTTCTTCTTAAGAAATCCACACACAGTTCCAGCGCCTGCTGTTAGAATTACAACGGGAACAAAAACTTACAAATTAACCAATAGTTCAACTAATGCTGCTCCCATTCCTGGAAGCCAATTACAATCAACTGCAGAAACATCTTATACTTCCGAAGGTAGAATTGAAGTTCGTCAGACTCAAACAGTAACAACTATAACAGAATTTTATGATCCTTTAGCGCAGTCATTTAGTGTTGGCGGAAATATTTCTACACCAGACTTAAATGGTCAGAATGATGATGCCAATGGCGTCTTTTTAACCGCAGTAGATCTTTTCTTTGCCAATAAACCTTCTGGAAACGATCCAGTAAGAATTGAAGTTAGAACTGTTGAGTTGGGAACTCCAACTAGAACAATTATCGGAAATCCAGTTACACTTAGACCTGGAGATGTAAATGTATCAACAAATGGGGAAACCGCAACAAGAGTAACTTTTGATTATCCTATTTTCTTAGCACCTGGACAAGAATATGCAATTGTTGCTGTTGCGTCAACTACTGACGAATATGAATTGTGGATAGCAGAGATGGGAGAAAAGACTGTAAATACGCAGTCTCTTCCAAATGCAGAATCTGTAGTTTATTCTAAACAGTTTGCTCTTGGAAGTCTATTTAAGTCCCAAAATGGATCTATTTGGACAGCAAATCAATACCAGGATCTTAAGTTTAAACTTTATAAAGCAAACTTTACATCAACTAATGGAACTGCATTCTTCTATAATCCAACGTTAGACGAGAGTAATGGATATGTTGAGAATTTAGGAAG
>Ga0213866_10002952_pt1 | contig 11742 bp, 10 predicted proteins | sample PICome_11_FD_160079 | JGI IMG/M metagenome (GOLD analysis project Ga0213866, IMG submission 160079) | Coastal seawater microbial communities near Pivers Island, North Carolina, United States - PICO284 | ecosystem: Environmental > Aquatic > Marine > Coastal | place: USA: North Carolina... | reverse complement strand
GGATGTAGTTAAAACTCCCCCAGCTTCAGCTGGAGAAGGTTTTGTCGCAGGAACTAAGCAAGTTCAGTTGACTGCTGGAGGGCAAATCGCTCAAAAGAATGATAAAACTATATGGGTGTGCGTTGTGGATCATAAGTCTACTTTAAATAATGCTCCAGAAAAAAAGAATGGACAATGGGTTGCCGATCAATGTTCCAAGAGTATAGATGCATGCAGATTACGGTTTAGGTCTGGTTATACCAAAAATAATACGCTAAGATTTGGAGGTTTTCCCGCCACAGAAGGTTATGACACAGATTCTTAACAAAATTAAAATACATGCCCTGAGCAAACTTCAAGAAGAAGTTTGTGGCTTTGTCGTCGAACTAGATAAAGAAATTTTTATTAGAGAATGTAAAAATATTTCCCCAACTCCTGATAAAAAGTTTGAAATACATCCTGAAGCATATTTACAAACAAAATTAGAGTCTGATATTTTAGCTATATACCATAGTCATCCAAATTCAGAATCTTTTTCAGAAACAGATAGGATAATATCTAGAATTAATTGTTTGCCAAGCATTTTATATATAAACGAAAAAGACAAATTTGAAGCTTTTTACCCAGATCTTTGTAAGGAATATAAAATACAAAAAATAAAGGAGATTATTGATGGTTGAGGTATATTTACATGGCATTTTTGAAGAAAAGTTTCGTTCGAAATATAATTTTGAACTAGAATCTATAGCTGACGTATTAAAAGCTATAGATGCTGTAGAAAGTAATTTCATGAGTTTTTTAGCGAGAAATCATGATCAAATGGAATTTTCTATCCTAGTTGACGGAAAAGTTTTATCTCTAGAAGACGCTAACAAAAAAGATATGAAAAGAATAGATATTTTACCTGCGGCAAAAGGAGGTTTATTTTGGTTTATCGTTGGCTTAGTTGTATCTATTGGAATTAGCGTTATTATGGCAGCCAATTCTGTTCAGGCGCCAACTATGGATAATGCATCGACGCAATCAGCGAAGACATCCTCTTACTCTTTTAGGGGAGAAACTAACGTTGAAAGTCAAGGAAAGCCTGTACCCTTGGGCTATGGTAGATTGAGGGTTGGCAGCAATGTCATAGGCAATCAAACATGGAATAGGAACTTGTTTAGATGATAGATGTAAAATTTTACGGCATCCTAGATAAAACTCTAGGGAAAAGAAAGTATAAAAATTTAGAAGAATTAAAATTCTTTACAAAATATAATGTATATCCTTGTAAAATTATAAAACAAGAAAGAGGTTACGCAGTTTTGCCTTTAGTCTCTGGAGAGGGTGGAGGAAAAGGGAAGGGCTCTCCTCCTACGCCTTTGTTAAAGCCTCCTGCTCCAGATGAAAACTCTTTGCAGAGCTTTTCTCAATCTGAAACCCTAGATTTAATATGTGAAGGGCCGATTGAAGGTTTTTGCGACTCTAATGGTAATTTGATCACAGATAATCGAAATATCGCAAAAGGGGTTTATTTTAACGGCACTGTAGTTCAAAATGCCAACGATACTTATAACTATAGAAGGCTAGCGTTAAATTACGCAGTCGGAGATCATAAAGGTATAGATCCATACTCTCAAACTCATAATTGGTCTCGAAGCAAAATTTACAATACTCAGTCAATTAAGCAGAAACTTGTTGGGCCAAATATGGCTTCTACGGATGACGGAGCTCCTCGGCTTTATGGCGGAGGTACTCCAAATTTTGCAACCATGACTTCTTTATTGCAACAAACAGGAGAATCAAAAGTAAAATCAGACTTTAATGCATCTTCTTGGTTTCAAAAAAATGGAGCTCATATAGGATATTTTTTGGGGGGGCAAGGCGGTTTGGATAACGCAATAAAGTACGGATATGCAGCAAGCCAAGTAGAGCATGGTTCGGATATTAGAACTCACACATCAACACGAGATTTTACTGCATGGAGTGCTGGTCATTCAGAATTTACAGAAGGAGGCTTTCCCGTTTCTCATACAATCAAAAATAGTGAGGTTGATTTTGCATATATTACAATATCTGTAGACGATTTAAAGGACACTGTAGATCATGGAGCTGGAGCTGGTAAAGTGGGGTTAATGACAACAAGTAGAGAGCATAAGGTCGGATTTCAGGTTGAGATAGGGACTAATGGACTAACAGATGAGGAGGCTCGGTCGCCTGAATTTGTAGCGTGGCTACGACATCATGGACTTAATCAAAGCTCATCTAATCCTCGGAGGTCTATCACTAGAACTTATTTTGTACAAGGTTTGGTCGCTGGTAGTAGTTATTTACTAGATGTGGGTAGGGCTAGCTTTGGCGCTGATGGGGAAGTAATATTTGGAGAAGACGGTGATTTTGATGAAGGAATGAACGCTATTGATGATGGACAAAATCCCGCAGCAGTTTTTGACGCCTCTGACATGGAGGCTCTTAAGCCAGACCAATCCCTGCCTCATAATTACGCAGCGTCTCAGGCCGAAGCTGCGTTAGGCCTTAATAGATTTCAGCAGTTTGGAGAAAATTCATCTTTAAGGGATTATTACGAAAGAGGGATGAAGACTTTTTTTATGCCAATTAGTGACGCAAACAACGCTTTTAATTGCTTTAAAATGCCCCCTTCTACCGTGACCGTCAACGGAGATAAAATTTCTAAAACAAGATACATTAAAGTCACGAGAACGGGTAGAGAACTCATATCTCCGATAATGAGTGCAAAAATTAGTTTAGATAGCGTTACAGAAATTATAGATGAAAAAATAGCTTATCCTTACAGCGCAATTATCCAGCAATCTTTTAATTCTAGATATTTTTCAGAAAAACCAGAAAGAACCTATCATTTAAGGCTTAAGAAAATTTTAATACCATCCAATTATAATCCAAATAATAGATCGACAGTAGGAGCTAATGTATATAATGGAGCTTGGGATGGAACATTTCAATATGCTTGGTCCGATAATCCAGCATGGATTTTGTATGATTTGATGACTAATAATAGATATGGGATTGGAGCTTATTTAGACATCAATAAAATTGATAAATGGACTCTTTATAGAATAGGCAGATATTGTGATGCTGTAGACGACGCTGGGAATTTTGTAGGTGTTGATGATACGTATAATGGAAAAGAGCCTAGATATTCAATGAACGTATTAATTTCAGAAGAAGAGGAGGCTTACGAACTTTTAAAAACTATCGCAGAAACATTTCATGGAATAGCTTATTGGGACGGTAGAGGGGTTTCTATCTCTATGGATGGCGGTGGTAATACCATCACTTATGATGATTTTTCAAATTCTGCGAATTATGTAATAGGAACCAAAGTCGAGTTTCCGCGTTCTACTTTTAACATATATGAAAAAATTGCAAACGGCGGAGTAGGTATTAGACCTGGAGTTGATCAAGACTGGAAGAAATATTGGAATAAAATACCAGGAATCGAGGTTGATGAGCCTGCTATCAACTTTACCAATACGAATGTTGAGGGAGGCGTTTTCTCATATTTTACTAGCTCAAAGTCTACAAGATATACAGTCGCCAGAGTTGGTTACATGGACAAAACCGATAGTTATAGAAAAAAATATGAATACGTAGAAGACAAACAGGGCGTAAAAGAATTAGGGGTGATACGCAAAAACATTGAGCCATTAGGATGCACATCAAGAGGACAGGCTCGAAGAATGGGAAGATGGTTTTTCTTAACTTCTTCTATAAATACAGAAACAATCACTTTTTCCACAGATTATAGAGCTTTGTTTTTGAAACCAGGAAATATTATAGGAGTAACTGACACTCTTAAAAATACAAATCAATCAATAGGTAAAATAGTTGATGTAGAGAGTGATGAAATACTAGTATTAACGCACCCTGTTTCTCTAACGGCTTACAATCAGACTACAAGGCAAAATAAATATTATGATATAGTATTAGGTAATATTGATCCAAGTTACAATATGGATTTTTTAGATAATAAAGGATCTGTTACTGGAGAAGATATTGCTAGTTTGAACAAAGCGCAAAGATTACAAGGAACAGTTTTTCCTGCAGACGGGACAAGCACAACTACCAACAGAATTAAAGTTAAAGATGTTAATGGGAGCGTTTTAAAATTTACTAGCTCTTTATTGGATAGCTACGACAATGGATATAATGTAGTGTCAAAAGGCACAGATTGGGCTTTAATTAACCCAACCGATGGAGGTGAGTATGCCACCGATTGGCAAGAAAGAAAATATAGAATCCAGGCGATAGAAGAAGAAGGTGAGGGTAAATATAAAATAATCGCTGTACTGTTTGATGAGGAAAAACTATCGTCCATGGATCAGACTTTTCCAATAATATCTTCAAATTACGAAATAACATTAGGAGATTCTGCTGAAATTGCAAATGCAACACCTCCAATTGTAGAAAAATTTAAAGAAACTAGCTCGTCAACGCTTACTTTTAAAGTTAAATTCTCAACCACAATAGATGAATCTAAATTTAATAACATTACTAACAATATTATTTTAGCTAGCCCAAGTGGTACTCAGACAACTCATAATAATTCAAGCAGAAATGGTGGGGGAACAAAGGAGTTTACAATAAATACTGGGATAGCAAAAACCGCTACCGCAGCCTCTGGAGTGTGGACCGTGTATGTTACAACAACTGGAACACAGGTTTCTACATCTCAATCAAAAAGTTCTGCCGCAGGAATACTATCAAGGGTAATAGCTGACGCTAGTTATAGTAATAGCCCTCCTGGAGTTTTAAATATTGGAGTGCTTAATGAAGGGGGAGCCAGTAAAAGTAGTTATGTAACTATTGATTCTCCTGGTTTAAGTTTTGATATTAGCTGGGAATATCAAGATATTGATGGAGCAAGAACGCAGTATGATAACATCTCATCAATAACTTCCAGTAGTCCATTTTTCGAAGGATTTAAAATAGGTTTATGCCCTGTAGATAGAACGGGAATAACAGCTAGCAGCCCTGGAACCCCAAATACTACTAACGTAAAATGGATTCATGATGACAGTAATTTGCTTACTAGATTAGAGTTTAACTTTAATTATGAAAGAAGGTTTGATAAACTAAGTGATGACAATGGCGTTGAGAGTTTTTTGTATAATAATCTACAGGATCAACGAGGTATAGCAGTAGTAGTTCAAGCAGTAGCAACAGCAGGCAGTAGTAGGAGATATAGCACTAGGCAAACTTTTATTATGTATGACCCTCCAGTTGTATATAATCCTATTGTTACTTCAATCATTCCAAGATTTACGCCAAAAACTGACATATTTTATGATTTAAATAAAGATAAAAAAATAGCAGTCATATTAACAGATGAAGAAGGCAATGAATCTCAATCAGAAACATCAGAACATGGGAAAATACCTGATGGTGCAAAATTTGATTTTGAAACTGAAGCATCTAAAAATTCAAACGTGCCTTCTAAAATATATTCTGTGGATGAAGCTTTGACATTATGGACTGAAATCAAAAATAATACCATCAATTCTAATGTTGTCAATTCACGAAGTAGGAAAATAAGTCGATGGACTGGAGGTAATGCTCAAACAGTATACATAGACATATCCTATGATAACATTAAGCTTGCTGCTGAAGCATGGGAAGAGTATCAATATATAGATCCTAAATATGGCGATCAAGTTGATACTCATTGGGAAAATTTTGTTATTGTAAATTATGCTCATCAAGAAGAAATTTCTGACGCAGAGATGGTAAGTGAGTTGGGGGATTGGAGTACTGAGGATATAGTCTATAATGATGAGAACAAATCAATTCTAAGAAAAAATCTTCCCGAAGGAGCTGGATCTAATACATTGTCAGCATTTGAATCTTTATCTTTATTCGCTTCAGGTAGCTTTTTTAAACCTAGCTCAACGGATCCAAGTAGACATTTAGAAAGCTCAGCCATAGGCTATATGCAAGTATTCATAGGAAAAGATAATCCAGATTATGAACCTGCAGAAGATAATTTATTTAATGCTTTAGCAGGGGCAAACAAAATAGTCGTTCCTTATGATGATGAACTAGAAAATGGAATTAACTACGATAATGATTTTTATATCAAGCTTAAAGTTTGGGACTATTTCACTTGGAATAATTCTACATTAGACCATTTAAGTAAGTTAACAGAAATTTCCCCTCAAGAAATTGATTTCGGAGTCACTGGATTTATGGTTATACCTGAAGAAGATTTGGCGGATTTGGCAGAAGGGGCAGATGAAGACGAAGCGACAGCAGAAGACTTGGGTCATGCTTTTGTTAATACTTTTGGCGACGAAAGATTAATGGGAATGAAGCAATTTAGAGAAGGTTTGATCATAGGAGGTACGGAAACTTGGTCATCCGCAGACGGCGCTCAAAATAACCCAGACTCTTTCGTAAAGTATCCATTAGGAAATCATACAGATTCATACCAAGGTACTCCTGTTGGTATAGGTCAATATAATTTAGAAAATCTCACAAGCAAAACTTATAGAGACTTATTAGGGGAAGGAGACAGTAGTAACGAATTTGGATTAACTCAAGGTGAAATAAATAATGATATGCTTGATTTTCATGTCAATATTAAAGGTATGAATATTAGATGTATCCCTGGTGACGATGGAAGCTACGATGGCGTTGGAGGCATGATTTCAGGATCAACTTTAAAAACTAATGGTTTTGAAGCAGGTGAAGTAGTAACTTTTGCTCAAGAACCTATAATTGGCAATTCTCCAATGTCAACTTACTTCTCTGAGGGAGATGGCATATCGGGAAAAATTGATGAAGCTTTAAATAATACAACTATTTTCGATGAAAAAATACAAGATACAAACTTTACTGAAAATTTAGTCATATCTGGAGACTCTAGACTAAAAGTCGAAGACGGTAATCTCCATATAGAAGTTAATGGCATATGGTATAGGATTGAGCCTGATGGCACATCTTAACTTTTAAATGTAGATTCTATATCTTGTAATAGTTTAACTTTTTCTGTTTTAGAAAGGCTATTATATTTCTTTTTTAACTTCTTGAATACTCTTTTGTGCTCTGCCGAAGAGCCGTCATAAGAAATTAATTTTTTAATTAATAAGGCTTTTTGCTTATTCACTTTTTTCTTCTTCTTTAGGAATTAAATTATTCAATGTAGAAATAAGAGAATCATATTTATCAATTTCTTCGATAATTTTTTTAATTGTTTCACTCAAATCCCCATGCTCTCCGACGCCTACAGGCGAATTAAGCATTACATTTAAGTCTGCAATTTTTTGATCTCTTAAGCCAACATATTGAGAATAAATTCCTCTAAGATAAACTTCTTTCATTATAACTTTCCTCCTTCTGAATATTTAATACATAAACAAATGCAGTAAATTGCTGCACCAATTAAAATCAAGTAACCTTCAAATTCTGAATTGTCCATGTATATAATTATAGTAAAAAAGTTTTAAAAAGTCAAGAAATATTTTCATTTATCTATATTCATGCCTTAATAATCTCCAGCGATCAGAATCAATTAGCTTTGATCCGTCATTGATTGCAAATAACATATCCACAATTTCTTCTACCGAATCATAAATATATTTGTGAGGTAGCATACCAAGCATCCAAAGTGGAGTTTTTGACTTGCCGCCTTCCATGCTTATAAAGATTGGTTTCTTCATTCTAACAGCAGTTACAATTTCTTCAGCACTGCCCCAAGAGGCTACAGAGGGAACGAGATGAGCAATAATAAAGTCGCTTCTGTCCACTAAGTTTAAATCATATGCCCTCACAGTTTTCATTCTTTGAGCTGCCCTATCGTATTGTTTAGTTTTCATCCAATTTTCCATTTCAAGCCTCGACGCTTCATCTTCCTCTACGTCTTTCATAAATGGCTTTTCATAAGGGTCAAAACAAGTTACATTGATTTCAGAAAGCTTTTGAGTAACTTCAGTTCTCCAATTTCTTCCGCTAATATATTGCATATGACCGACTAGATAAGTTTTAGTTTTTTCTAGAATATTTTTCATATTATAACTATAATATATATAAACAAATTTGTCAAGAAAAATGAATAATAGTACGCCAGAAGAAATGAATTTAATAACGATATTTATGGATGTAAGTAAAACTCCAGAGCAAACTTGCAAGGAAATTGATTTTGAAGGCTGCGAGCAAATGAAAAGAGATTATCTTTCCGAGGTTAATACTCCTGGCGGATGCTCATCATGCAGGAAGGCTAGCGTAAGAAGAAAGTATACTTCTTTTATAAAACCAAGAATTAAAAAATGATAAATTATTTATTAATTTATATAGCTTGTGTTTTAGTTATATCTAATATTATTGCTGTATTGGAGTATACTAATTTAAAAGTATATGCTCTATCATTGTTAATAAAAGAAAAAATATATACATTAGATGATTTGCACAACTATATTATAGATAATTGGGGAAAGCTTGGGGAGCTATTGAGTTGCCCTTTGTGTTATGGCACTTGGTTGTCTTTATTTTTAGGACTATGGTGTTCTTGGTTTTTTGATTTAAATATTATTTATGCTTTGCTTTGCATGTTTTCAATTCCTAGTTTTGCATGTTTAATTAATAAAAAAATAATTTAAATTGGTGGACGTGGCGGGAGTCGAACCCGCGTCTTTAAATTTTCTGTAGATATACATCTACAAGTTTAGTTAATTTTTTTTACAGTTATGATATTAACATCCAACTTCATGTTTCAATTATTTACAGTTTGTGAAACAAGAAAACTTTTTTCTGTTGCGCAGATTGATGACCCCGTAATCCCTTTATCTGCGTCAAGGGTTACGAGGTAGCAGAACTAAGCTGCTAAAGCAAGCTTTTTAGCTTTAAGGCCGAAAGCTTTAACACGGTTTTTGTTGCCATGTAATTGTTTGCACCTTTTTAAGGAGCCAGATGCAACTCCTACTTGCAGTATACTAATCCAATTTAAATCGAATCCAGTACACGCCCATAAATTTATCAAAGAACTCTAGAAATTACACCTAATTAAGATGCATGTAGAGCTTTCAGTAAAGCCCTTGCTTCTTTAGGTGGAATATCTGAAAAATCTGACCAATTTTTAGTATCAGCGTTTTTATATAAATCATTTTGCCATAACTCTCTGAGTTTATTTTTGAACTCACTGTAGTTATGAATCCCAAATTTATCTTTTGCTAGACTTGCAAGTATTCCAGCAGGAGAGATATCCGAGTTTGATTGAGCTTCAGTTTCTCTCTGCGTAAGATTCTGTTGAGTGTTGTTTGATTTGTCGATTTCATCATCTCCAACAATATGAACGTTTAGAAAGTTTCTGACGCAGCGAACAAACGCTCTATTACAAGCAATAGTTTCCAAGAATTTAGTTGCAAAACTACTCGTATTATTTAGTGTTGCATTGGCCATGTCTTCAAAAACAATAGGATCATTATTGGTTTCATAATTTGCTAGAAAAGTAATTGAGCAAGACACGGCTACATGATCTTCTTCGCATTTTACGGTTTTGTAATTAACTGAAGAAAATCCCCTGAGTTTTGCAAGTTCTTTTATGCCGCTTAATTTTATTAAAAGTTGATGGTCTGCGAGACCTTCTATAGTTTTAGGGTAATCTTTTCCTCTAGTCTGAAACCAAGATCTGTTTGGGAATAAGTGCTCGTCTTTGATCATAGCCCTCCAATTGATAGAACCATCGTCATTAAATTCATATTGATGATTCTGTAGTAATCCGTTTTCATCTCTAGCATAAAGTGTTGGACCAGAGCTATTATCTATTTTTGTTTGCTTAGTTGTTTTTTTCATTGTTTATATATAATAACATATATTATAAACTAAGTCAATTACTTTTTGAAATAATTCTATAATGATCTGACTCCGACCAGAATAACTCGCTGTCTACAACCTGATTTACTCCTGAAGAGCTTTCTAGGTCATTTACAGCATGCTCAATAGAAGGATATTTTTTACCATTAGAGAAGATTAATTTGCCTGAATAAAAGAATAAGTCTTTATTATTTAAAATATTATCATCAGGCCTATTTTGAGATAAGACTTCGACATTCCAATCAAAGTAGTATAATCTAAGTTTTTCTATAGACTCATTTGTTTTTCTGAATAAACTAATATTTATGCCAAGTTTTTTAATAGTCTTAAAGTATTGTTGATTTTCTGAGATTACTTCTTCGCTACAATCATCTGGTATTTGAAAATGAATAACCTGCAAAGAACTTTTAATGGCATTAATTAAATTTAGATTGATCTTTCTATCTGTAATTAAATTGACTTTGCGACCTGAGGCCCAAGAAACAATATGGTCATCTGATTCTTCGTAGTCCACTCTCATTGTAATAAATGAATTTTTTAGAAAATCAGGATTGGGTGAAAAATTAGGTATTACTTCAAAAATTTTGTTGTCATAAAGCTGGCCTATAAATTGTGTATGTTGATTCGTTTCAAATGGAATTTTTAATCTTTTAAGTATAGCGTTTGCTATGTCTTCGGGCTTAATTTTGTCAATTGATTTCTCTAACTCTTTAGAGGAATAAGAAAATTTTTCTGTTTCACACAAAATATCAAATTTGTCTTTGTTCCAGAAGGGCGCAGTGCAGGAGGGCGGAATCGGTCCAAATAAAAGCACTCCAGGAGTGTTAAAATGGGATGCGATATTTGAATAAAAAATATCAGAACCTATGAATAACTCAGATCTATTAATTATATAAGCGCCTTGATGTCTAGTCTGTATATGCCGAAAGTCTTCGCAACTTGGCAGTAGCTGATCTTTAGGCGAGCCTATTTGGATAATTTTAATATCAGATTTGTCGAGATAGGGTTTGATTATATCAAATACGTCAGACCAATAAGAGTAATTAAATGAACTGATAGAATGGTCATTATTAACGCATATAAACTTATCGCAGCCTACTGGAATAAAATCTTCCTGAATGAATGCTTCTGCAGATTTAATTCCGCAATTAAGAGAAAAGTGTTCAAGTATGTGCATATTCTGTTTTATATTCTATTTTATCTCTTCCTTGATGGCAATAACGAAATGCTCCTGAAGAGGCGTCTGATGGGTAATAGACTACATCAAAGAAATTCTTACCTTCTTTTTCCCTTTCTAGAGAAATGCAATCGAAAAGATCTTCCGAGACGGGTAAACTTTTATATATATGCGGATTGCCCTTAAGTATATCTAGACTATTTTCAGGCGCAAAGAAATATATATTATGATCTGTGTATAATCTATTTATTGAAGGTAGTAAGGATGTGCAAAGAAATGTTTCTGTAGCGTTTTCGTTTATCACTATAGCAATTTTTTTAGAAGTATCTTCACGTAGAATTCTATCAAGGGAGTCTACAATTTCTTGGTTTTCTTTGTTTGCTACTGAAATGAAGTAGTTGTGAATACTTTCTCTTGAGCCTCCTTGCTGCATTTTTGCCATCCAATGCTTGACGCCGTCATCATTTTCATTAACATCTCTAATTAAAATATTTTTATATAAGTCTATAATCCATTCTAAATTATCTTTTATTTTTTGCAAGGGATAATTATTGTTTCTTTTTTTATTGTGCGGTTTAATATCAAAGTTATATTCGACTTCAGGGCAAGAATCAATAAAATTTTCTACTTGCTTACCTATCACTTCTATTGAGAAATTTTTTAAAACAAACTCGCGGGCAACTTTACCTTTTTGGCTTAAATCTTTTTCATTCATTTTATAAACTTTATTTAATTGTTTATAAATACTAAAAGTATCTGTA
>Ga0213866_10002951_pt1 | contig 11744 bp, 12 predicted proteins | sample PICome_11_FD_160079 | JGI IMG/M metagenome (GOLD analysis project Ga0213866, IMG submission 160079) | Coastal seawater microbial communities near Pivers Island, North Carolina, United States - PICO284 | ecosystem: Environmental > Aquatic > Marine > Coastal | place: USA: North Carolina... | reverse complement strand
AGAACCACTGTTTTTAAAAGTTAGTGTTATTTTATGTACGTCCATTGCTGTCATTTTTTGTTTAAGTCTAATAAACATCAAATGATAACCGCCTGGTTTGAGATGTATTTCTCCACCTGCAGGAATGATTAAACCATTTTCCAGAGAACGCATTTTCATTACATCCCCTTCCATTTTCATTTCATGGATCTCACTTTTCATTGCAAAATCTGCTGACACATTAATTAAAATATCTTCAGTCTTTCCAAGATTTCTAATTGTTAGATACCCACCGGTTACTGGATGATTTGAAGGACTTTCTTTAATCCATGGGTCTTCAATTACAAGTTGATTAAATTTGATAATATCAGTATATCCTTTGCTTGAAAAACCAAACAAAATTAAAAAAATTAAAAAAATATACCTCATCATAGTTTCCCTTAAATAAATCATTATTTCACATATAATGAAAATTAGCGTATTTCAATACATTTGACATTTTTTATAATTTATCGCACTAGATAATTATGAATATCAGACTTGCTCAAAAATCAGATCTCATCCATTCACAAAAGATTATAAAAACTGCGTTTTCAAATAAAGAGAACAAAATTATTATAAAACTTGCTGCAGACCTCTTCAAAGAAACAGATATACATCTAATCAAGTCATTTGTTGCTGAAATTAATAATCAAGTAATTGGTTTTATCTCATTTAGCCCAATATTTCTTAAACCTGATACTGAAATCTCTGTATATATACTTTCTCCAATTGCTGTCTCTCCAGAACATCAGAAACAAGGTATAGGCTCAAACCTCGTTGATGCTGGAATAAATATGCTCACTAAAGATGGCGTTAATGTTCTCCTGGTTTATGGTGACCCCAGTTACTATGGAAGGTTTGGGTTCAAGGAAGAGATTGGACGCTCATTCGTGCCGCCATACCCACTACAATATCCATTCGGTTGGACAGGTATGATGTTGAATGAAACTCCTATTCCAAACACATCAATCAAGTTTAAGTGTGTCACTGCACTATCAAAACCAGAATTATGGTGATTTTATAAACGACTAATTAAATAAAATATTAAAAATCTAATAAAACATAAATGGATAATGGTCTACCATTCATGATCTAAAGTTAATGTTTAGTAGACTTATTTAACATTTAAATTTTAAATTAGAAAAAGTGTACAGCAGCCCCCTACTCTATAATTATAGTGGGATAATTTGTGGAGCAAGATTAACAGCGCTCCACTTTATCATTTGAAATCAATGGCTTAGGGATTTCATTGACTGGCACTCCATTACGAATTGGTCTCGTGCATGGTTTTTATTGTGTCGGTTGCTGTTGGTTTCTAATGGGATTACTTTTCTTTGGTGGCATTATAAATTTATATTGGATTGTAGGTCTTATAATCTTTGTTGCTATCGAAAAACTGCATGAAAAAGGTGCAATATTTGGAAAAATTTTGGGATGCTGCCCTAAACTCTTATGTCTAGCATTTTTCTTTAACTCGTAGCTATAAATTAGATTAGCTTATCAACTGTTTTAGATTTACTTTTCATAGATATTTAAAATTCCCTTTAATACATGAATCTTCAATAAAGATATTAGAAAGTAATTAAATATAAATTATTATAGTTGATTAAAACTAAATAACTAGTTATATAGTTTATTATTATGATAGATAATGTGGTTGCTGCAAAAGGATTTAACGCTGTTGGTTCAAAGTCTAGATTAATTGTTTTAACAGAGCTGGTTAAAGTTGGTTCAAATGGACTAACAATTGGAGAAATTCAAGAATTAGTTAACATCCCCCTTTCAACTCTGGCTCATCATCTCGATCATCTAAAAAAAGCAAATCTTATTCACCAAGAAAAAAAAGGGAGATCAACTTATAACTTTGCACAATTCAACCATATTCAACAATTGACAGATTACCTTCTTAAAGAATGCTGTATAAATGAGAGAAAATAATGAAAGCTCTAATTTTAAAAAATATCAACATAGAAAATTTTAATTTTAAATCAGTTTGGACTATAGTTTTGTTAATACCATTATTGGTATTCATCTTTATTCCAGAGGATTTTAGCGCAATTATTACTTTTGCTTTGAAAGCTTTGATGGGAACTATCCCTTTTATATTATTTGCAGTTAGTTTGGTAGCTTATTTAAAAGCAAGTGGTGCTGAAAGTTTAGTTTCAAAAGCTTTTAAAGGTAAAGAAGTTAGAACTATTTTTATTGCAACTCTTGTTGGTGGACTTGCTCCTTTTTGTTCATGTGAAGTTATCCCATTTATAGCAAGTATGCTTGCTTTGGGAGTCCCACTTTCAGCTGTAATGGCTTTCTGGTTGTCATCTCCATTAATTGATCCTCCAGCATTATTAATCACTGCAAGTGCATTAAGTTGGGATTATGCTATTGCAAAAACACTTTCTGCTTTGGCAATTGGATTAATTGGTGGTTTTGGTATTTATTTTTTATCAAAATTTGGAATGTTCTCTCATCCATTAAAACAGCAAAACAAAAATAGTTGTGGATCTTGTTGTGGTACTACAGACCCTTTTAACCAAGATCTTGAATTAAAATTTTGGAATAAAACTGAAAGAATAAATATATTTAAAGGAGAATTCACATCAAATGGATTATTTCTATTGAAATGGCTATCTTTGGCTTATCTAATTGAAGCATTAATGGTTCAATACCTATCAGCACAAGTTATAGGAAATTTCTTGTCTGGTGACGGATTCTCTTCAATTATAATTGGTGCGTTTGCTGGTGTACCAGCTTATTTAAATTCATATGCAGCCCCTGCAATTGTATCTGGACTAATCGAACAAGGATTAAGTTCTGGAGGTGCTATGGCATTCTTAGTTGGTGGTGCAATTAGTTCTGTTCCTGCAATGACTGCCGTTTGGTCTTTAGTTAACCGTTCAACATTTATTGCTTATCTTGTATTTGGTTTTGGTGGGGCTATTTTATGTGGTATAGCCTTTCAAATTTATATGAATTTTTAACTTCGATATTTATTTTGTCTGAAATGACAATGGATAATAATTAAACTAGGTAAGTCTTCCATGGACCACGATCAATGGGCTTGACCACCCCCTGATCATTGATAGATGTTAATTAGGGAAAGGGTACAGTAACCCCCTACTTTACAAATATTTTGTGGGATAAATAGTGGGATAAGATTATTAGCATCTTATTTTATTATTTAAAATCAATAGCTTATAAATTTCTTTGGCTGACACCACATCAACTACATTAAAAAATTCTATTTTCTATTAAGTGATTTCAAATCTAAATATCAAAGATATAAATATTATAATTTACTTAGTTGTTAAAAAAACTTTTTTTTGCTGTTTTAGAAGTTTGATAAAAAGTTTCTAGTCCAACTTTACTCAAACAGCTTTTAGTTTTAGAACCTCCTCTATGAATAATGATATTGTAGTGAGGAATATTATTCATAATTCTCTCATCTAAGATTTCAGCACAAACATCTAAATTAGAAACCAAATATAATTTATCACCAGTTTTCATGAGTTTTCTACATATGTTAAGAATAAATTAGTTATATAATTATTAGAAAGATTTTAAATGGAATAATCTATAGAACAGTAATTTTAATTAAATACAAGTTTAATATATTTTATTTTTTATAAATTAAATAATAGATTAATAGAAGAGTATATATATTTAATTATTTACAATCATTATTTAATAAACCTTTTAATATTGAGTAAGTTAATGTCTTCATTTATAGGTTTCTGCATAATTATATTTGTAAGAATTTCTCCTGATTTTGGTGCCATCATTAGTCCATGATGTGAATGACCAAAATTTACATATAAACCTGGCTGATTTGGAACTGATCCTATAACAGGAATACTGTCGGGAAAACTAGGTCTCCTTCCCATCCAAAAATTTGTCTTATTAAGATTGATGTCTGGAAACATTTTACGGGCAATTTTAATTAGAGTTTTTTCCCGCTTAAAGTCAGGTGCTTCGTCAATTGATCCAAATTCTGCTTGTCCTGCTACTCTTACACCACCTTCCATAGAACTTGCTATAACTCCACCCTCAGGATATACAACAGAATTTAAGATCTCAATTCCAGGTTTACTACAATGAACATGGTATCCACGTTCTGTGATTAGTGGAACGTCTACCTTAATACTAGACAATAATTCTTTGCTCCATGCTCCTGCTGAAATCACAACAAATTTAGTCTGATATTCCTTTTTTTTTCCTTTCAGAAACCAAGTCTCACCATTTCGATGAATTTTAAGTATATTATCTCTAATTAAGTTGGCTCCTTGTGCCTTTAGTTTATTTACAAGAACAGTACACAATCTACCAGGTGACAGAGTGCGAGCAGTATTATAAATAACAATACCAGCTTCAAACTCAGAAGAAATAGATGGTTCGAAAGAACGTAAATCTAAGCCTTTTATAATTTCTATATTTGCACCTTTACTTATACGAATTTGGGTTCCTAAATCTTTTAACAAAGATTCATTAGCTTTTGTAACCAATTGCAAATAAGAGCTATCTTTAACTAAATTTTCATGACCTGTATTTTTAAGATATTTTCTATATAAATCGATTGATGGAAAGCATAATAAAGACATTGCGTCAGCAATAGCTCGAGTATTTTCTTCTGTACCTTTAGATAAAAAATTTAATCCCCACGGAATTATATTGGGCCATGCTCCTGCACGAACTGACAATGGTCTCCATCTTGTTAACATTAATTTGGGTATATTTTTCCAAAATCCAGGCATACTGTGTGGAAGTATTGACCAAGGTGAAATAACTCCTGCATTACCGAAGGATGTTGCTTGTCCAGGATTACCTTTATCAATCAAACGAACGCGTAATCCACTCTCTTGAAGTGATAATGCAGAACAAATGCCTACAATACCTCCACCAATAACCGTTACATCAATAAGTTTCATAAATTTCAATTGTAGTTAATAAAAAATTTAATTTTATAATAGTTCATTTCAATTGCTACAAACTTAAAAAATAAAAAATATTTTTGAGTTTTTTAAGATATAATAAATTTACACATATAATTATCCTATTATTATTATTTTTATTAAAGTTACAAAATTTTAAAACTTATCTAATAAATACATTGAGGTTTTTTTAAAATGTCTAACCCAATACTTTCATATTATATTTTTGACAACAAGGGTGGTGGTAAAATCATTTTGGATAATGATATAGCTTCCTTTTTTGAAGATGAGGCTTTTTCTTGGATACATTTAGATGCGAATAATTCTGAGGATATAAAGGGTTTATTTATTAAAAACAGTATCACTGTAGATCCAATAATATTGGAAGCACTTCTCGCAGAAGAAACAAGGCCCAGGATAGAAATAAATGGAAATACTGCACTTATTATTTTAAGGGGTGTAAATTTAAATGAAAATGAATTACCCGAAGATATGGTTTCTATTCGCCTTTGGATTACAGAAAATAAAATTATAAGTGCTCGTTATCGAAAATTAAAAGCTATCGGTGATATTGAAGAAAATATTAAACTTAATAAAGGTCCTAAAAATGTTGGGGATTTTGTTTGTATGTTAATTAATGCACTTTTTAAAAGAATTGAACCCTCTCTTATAAAACTTGATGATGAAACAGATTTAGTAGAAGAAAAAATTTTAGATAACGCAGATATTAAATTAAGAGAAGCTATAATAAATATTAGAAAGAAAGCTATAAAATTTAGAAGATACATGGCTCCACAAAGAGAAGTAATTTCACAATTATGTGTTTCAAATTTTACTTGGATTAGTAATTTACAATTAAGGCATCTTCAGGAATCAAATAATAACATGATTAAATATGTCGAAGATTTAGATGCTATTAGAGAAAGATCTCAAATAGTAAAAGATGAAATAGCAAATTTTTTATCAGATAAGATGAATAAAAACTTATATATACTTTCTGTTTTAACTGCCATCTTTTTGCCTTTAGGTTTTTTAACAGGATTAATGGGTATAAACATAGCTGGAATGCCTGGTACTGAGTATCCAAATGCTTTTTGGTTTTTTAGTTTATTACTATTGATTATTACAACTATTCAAGTCTGGATATTCAAAAAGCTAAAATGGTTTTAGTAATAAAAACCTTCAATTATATTTTGAATGTTATTATATTCTAAACCTGAATATAATTTTATAGGTATAATAAAATCATGAAAGCTTATTGGGTAGCACGTTCAAAAATAATTGATCCTGTTAGATATAAAAAATATACAGATCAAGTTCCAAAAATCATATCTAAGTTTGGTGGAAAAGTTTTGGCCAGAGGTGGAAAATTTAAAATTCTTGAAGGCACTGACAAGTTCCATCGTTTTGTAATTATAGAATTCCCAACTTTAGAAGATGGAGAAAATTGTTGGAAGTCTATTGACTATCAAGATGCTTCTTTTCATAGAAAAAATGGAGCAGGAGAAGTTGATTTAATACTCGTTGAAGAAGGTGATATTACTCAGTAATGATCAATGCCATTCTAAGAACTACATATCTTTTTAAGATTATTATAATTTAATAAAAAACCAGTTGTATTAAACCTAAATAACTTTTTCCCCTGATTAATCAAGTTTAATTCTAGTGTAAACTGATTGGTTTGTTCAAGTTTTTGTACAAAAAATATATTATCTTTCATTAAAAAAAAATTAGATTTCCAGGTTCTGGGATTGTAAAGTTCAATGCTTTCTTCAATTTTGTCATATTTTATTTTGACTTTAATAACATTAAATATTCCCTCGGTTCTAGAAAATTTAATACTAGGTTTATTATTAAATCCAAAAAAAGATGATAAATTTTGTTTATCATCACATTTAAACATTATAGAACTATAGGTGTTTTCAAATGGAGAATTCAAGGGTGGGTTTGACAAGACTTGTTTACTAACTAAAAAATACGTTTTATTTTGATTAGTCTCATTAATATTTTCTATTATTTTCCAATTTTGTTCACTATTAGCAGAAAAGCTAAAAAAAAAGAAGCTTAGCGCCATTAACATTAATTTCATTTTAGCTCTTTCAATATAGGTAAAAACTGTAATCATTATTATAGGTTGATGTAAAGAGCAATATATAGTTTCTATCCAAATAAATATATTAAATTCACATTTCTAGTTTTTAAAAGTAAATTTTTTAAAATTTAACTTTGAATAACTAAAGATATGTAAAAAATAAAAAATAATGTATAAAAATACTAGATTTAAAATAATTAAATATGAAAAATATAATCAATAAAAATTTATTATCTTTTAGAGATGAGCTTCATGCAAGGCCTTACATTAAGTTAGGGAATAATTTAAGAACTTTTCATTTTGCTTATTTAATAAAAGAGAATGATGAAAAAAAAGCTTGGAAACATCTCAATCAATTCTTAATAAATGAGGGTTATGATGGATTGCCAAGCGAGAACTTTAAATACTGGGTAGCAGAAAACAGTGATTTAATAATAAGATATGAGTGCCATACAGAGTTTATTTCATTAACATTAATCTACCCAAATAAAATAAACATTAAAAATAATATTTTATCTAATTTATTTGATATTGATTTTTTAAATGAGTTACCTCTTAATTTTTTAAAAAACTTTCCTGGTCAACATTTTTTATCAACTTGGATTGAGATGACACCGAACAGTCATGATTTCAAACCAATTGATATAGAAAAATATTTTTATCATGATAATTTTGCAGGATCTAACGTTGCCGAAGATGGTGCAAATATTTTTATGTCATTTAAATCTGATGTCACTGATTTTTTAAATTCTGGATTTAGAAGAGTTTTAATTCAAAACAAAAACCTAAGAACTAGACGAACAGGAAGATTGCTGCAGAGAATTGTTGAGTTGGAGACTTACCAGGTACTCTCTCTTTTAGGACTTCCAGAAGTGCGTAAAGAAACTTCTAATTTGAGTGAACTTGAAAAAAAAATTACTGAAATAACTAAATCAGTCTCTAAAAATGCCAAGTTAAATTTAATTAATAAATCAAAACAATCTCCAAACTATCAGAGCGAACTTAACCAATTATCATATGTTGTTGCTAAAATTGAGGAAATTGCTTCATCTACAAATTATCGTCTATCTGCTACTTCTGCATATTATAAACTTGTTGAACAAAGGGTTAAGGATTTAAGGGAGGAAAGGCTTGAATCATTTCAAACTAATAACGAATTTCTCAGCAGACGATTACAGCCAGCAATTAGAACATGTGAAGCTTTTTCAAGAAGATTAGAAATGTTGGCTGTAAGGGCGCAAAGAGCGGATAATTTAGTTAGGACTCAAATTGAAATGAGAATTCAAATTCAAAATAAAAATCTTTTAGAATCCATGAATTTAAGAGCAAGAGCTCAACTAAGGTTGCAAGAAACAGTTGAATCTTTGTCTATTATAGCAATAACTTACTATGTAGTAGGATTATTAGGAACTCTGGTTAACCCCATAAACTTTGATGATATGGTGTTTAGTAAAGAAGTTTTTTTAGCGTTTTGTGTACCCATTATTCTTGTATTAGTTTGGTTTATTGCAAAATTAGTTAGAAAAAAAATTAAGATTTAATTTTTTTTTTATTATAGATTTATTATATATTTTAAAATGTATTATTTTTCTTTGGGATTTTATCTATGATAAAAACAACACTTGCAGGAAGTCTTCCAAAACCTTCTTGGTTGTCTGAACCAGAAAAACTCTGGGGTGAATGGAAATTAAAAGATGCAGCCTTATATGAAGGTCAGTGTAAATCAGCTATATATTGGCTAAATTTTCAAGAAAAAGTAGGCATTGATATTATATCCGATGGAGAACAATTTAGAAAACATTTTGTCCATGGTTTTTTAGAAAATATAGAAGGGATTGATTGGAATAAAATGACTACAATGGGTATCAGAAACAATCGATATGATGCTCAAGTACCTACAGTAGTTAGTGAGTTGCAGAGAGTTAATTCCGTTCATGGAAAAAGTGTAAAATATTGCTTGGACAATTCAGACAGTAATTTTAAATTCACATTACCTGGACCAATGACAATTTGTGATACTATAGCAAACGGATATTATTCCTCTAAAAAAGAGATGGCTCTAAAATTTGCTGAAATTCTTAATGAAGAAGCCCTGGAATTAGAAAAACTTGGTGTTCATACAATCCAATTCGATGAACCAGCTTTCAACGCTTTTACAGAAGAAGCCTCTGAATGGGGAGTTGATTTATTAGAAATAGCTAAATCTGGCTTAAAGTGTAAGACTGCAGTTCATATTTGTTATGGATACGGAATCAAACAGAACATTGAATGGAAAAATAGCTTAGGATCTCAATGGAGGCAATATGAGGACTTTTTTCCTACTTTAAACAAAAGTTCTATTGATCAAATTTCACTTGAATGTGCGAACAGCAAAGTCCCACTAGAGGTTCTATCATTGTTAAACAAAAAAGAAATACTAGTAGGTGCAATTGACGTTGCTTCGTTAGAAATTGAAACTCCTGAAAATGTTTTTGAAACATTAAAGAAAGTTTCTAATTACGTTCAGCCTCAAAATATCATTGCATGTACAAATTGCGGAATGGCTCCAATGCCATTTAATGTTGCTGAAAAAAAAATAAAGTCATTAGTTAATGGGACTAAGTTATTTTCAAAATATATTGGTCATTGAATCGTCTAAACTTTAACAAGTAATTATTTATTGTATAAGTTTTTGCAAAAAACTCCTATATTATGAATAGCCTGTTCAGCATCCTTTAAAATATGAGCATTACCGTGCCATCCATGAAACATATCCTCCCACACCTCTATTTGTATGTCTACTTTTGCTTTCTTTGCTTTTTCTACGAACCTTTTACTATCATCCAACATAGTTTCTGCAGTACCAACTTGAACCAAAATTGGTGGCAAACCTGATAAATTTCCCAAAAGAGGTGAAGCTAAATGAGAAGGCTCTGAACCATTTGCAAGATAGAGACTAGACATTCTATCAAGATATTTTTTACTTATAATTGGATCAATGTCTGCATTAGTAACCATTGTGACACCAGATTGAGTTAGGTCTGTCCACGGACTTATCGCAACAGCTCCTAATGGTTGAATTTCATTATTATCTTTAAGTTTTAATAACAAAGACAAGCATAATCCTCCACCAGCAGATTGACCACTAACTATAATATCTTGTGATTTAAAACCCTCTTTTAAAAGCCATTTATAAGCAGTGTAAGTATCATCAATTGCTGCTGGAAAAGGATGTTCTGGAGCTAACCTGTATTCTATAGAAAGGCATTTAACTTTGGCTTGAGCTGAAATTCTTGCTACAGTGGCTCTAGTTGAAGCTATCGAACCTCTATAATACCCACCACCGTGAATAAACATAAAAACTTTATTTGTATCTACATCACCACAGGTAATCCATTCAGCATAAACATTATCAGCAAGTATTCTTTCAAAATTAGTATTACTGGGTAAAGGGATTTGTGACCCAGCTTTTTCGGTTTCCTCACGTAATTGTTCTATAGTTTTTTTATCTGTGTATGGATTTTTTCTTTTAGCAGCTATTATATCTTCAAGTACTTGATTATTAGTCATATAAAACACCATTTCATTATTTAATTAATTATATCATAATTATTATTAATAATTTTAGTTAATATTTTATTATTCTTTATGTCTTAAATATTTAAATAATTTTTTAAAAAATATAGGAAAGACACCAATTACTATAAATAAAATTATTAAGGATGGTGACATTATATCAGTCATTGTTTTGATTTCAGACAATTTGGTACCAGCATAAACGTAAAGTGAGGTTGCTGGTAACATACCTAATTGACTAACCCAGTAAAAAGTCCAAATTTTCATTGGCATTAATGCAGAAAGATTATTGACTAAAAAGTAAGGAAATAAAGGAGTCATTCTTAATGCAAATAAATAATAAACACCTTCTTTTTGGAAGCCAGAATAAAATTTTGAAAGTTGGCTTTTATAATTATTTTTTACATAATCATGAGCAATAAATCGAGCCATCAGAAAAGCTAATGTTGCCCCTATTGAACTGCTAAATGATACAATTATTAATCCATTTAAAAAGCCGAACAAAGCACCACCTATTAAGGTTAGTCCCCCTGCTATAGGTAAAGATAATGAAGTTATAATTATATATACCAATCCAAATATAAAAAATGTTAAAAATGTATTTTTTTGATAAAATAATAAATAATTTTGATATTGAGATTTAATATTTTCAATTGATTTATAGATATCAAAATCTAAAAACATAAAAAATACTGTTGCAATTACCAATGCAATAAACAAGCTGATCTTTAAAAGATTTAGAGACATATATAATAAAATCTATATTGATTTAGCGGTTTATTTTTTTTCTTTAATTCACTCATTTTATTAACGAATTTTAATAACTGTATCCTCTGGCAGAAACAGGCCACAAATCTTTAACTTTTCCATCTTTTAAAATAACATACCAATCATGCAAATTACATGTGGGATCACAGTGACCAGGAACTAAAAATAATTTATCGTTTATTTTAAAAGAATTCTTAGGATCGTAGATTACACCATGTTCATCAGAACATTTTATATATTTAATATCTTTCATTAAAGTTTTGGGTAACCCACTATCAACTGCGATAGATTTTAACCCAGCATCTACAATTGCATGTTTATCTAAAGCAACTGACATAACTGAGGATAAAACAAAAAGAGAATTTTCAAAATAGTTAGTGTTA
>Ga0213866_10002950_pt1 | contig 11745 bp, 7 predicted proteins | sample PICome_11_FD_160079 | JGI IMG/M metagenome (GOLD analysis project Ga0213866, IMG submission 160079) | Coastal seawater microbial communities near Pivers Island, North Carolina, United States - PICO284 | ecosystem: Environmental > Aquatic > Marine > Coastal | place: USA: North Carolina... | reverse complement strand
TTGATTTGTTGAAAAAAAAAAGACGTTTCTGTGATGTGTGTGTGAAAAAAAGATACGAAATTCTTGATGGGCACTTTGGGGCTCAAAAATGAGTGCATGCATCGCTGCTCTTAAAAGCCACGTCATAAATTTGAGCAACCAGTAGAGTAATCATTTACTCCTTCTCCGCTTGAACACACAAAACAACGCGCGGTCAACGTCGACGCAACACAGAAAACAACAACAACAACAACAGCAGATAATCATGCGCGCCGCGTTATCTTTAACGTCCTCCACGTCGACTTCTTCGTCCTCGTTCGCGTCGAAAAGAACAGCGACGAGAAAATCAGTCGTCCGATGCGCGAACGCGCCCGACCTGAGCGATAACAACAACAAAAACAACAAAAAGAATAAGACGAAGAAAGAATACAAACCGCAAAAGCCGAGGCAGAGAAAGGCGAGAACGGGCGCTCCTCCTCCGCCTCCTCCGCCAACCGCGAAGGATTTAGAAATGATGAGCAAATTCGATGACATAGAAGCCGCAGGTGGTGTTAAATACGAAATCTTTGCGAGAGCGAAAGGCCCGAACCAATGGTTTCCAGTCGGCCCGATGGTCGTCAAGGAAGAATGGATGATTGGGAAAGAATTATGGAACGCGGAGGAGCCGTTAAAGAGAGCGGCGTTACAAATGTACCCGAAGTTGGCCGCCGCCCCGGCGTTTGGCAAGTTGGAGTACGGGTTTCGCCGAGCCGATAAGGAGAAGATTAGTGAAGAGGAAATCAGACAAGGCCAAGGTAAGGTGAATCCTTTCGATGATGTCGAGTTGTTGAAGGACAGGTCGGAGTACGACGGCGTAGCTCCGGAAAAAACTTTGTTAGAGAAGTTCAACGCGTGGATGAATCCATACACGAATAAGTAAGCTCTATTTTTTAAGCTATTCTACACCTACCTAATTATAATAATACGTGAGAAACAAATCAACTGTTGGAACACACCGTCGCTTTCCCGGTGGCGTGTAACAATCGCCACGCGTACGCCTCTCCTTCCCAATCGTGCCATACCCAACTTGCCATGTTTTTACTTCCCCTACCTCCGTATTGATCTGGACCTTTTGATTTACCTTTCTTGGCGCTAAAACTCGTGATGCCGTACAAGGATAAATGGTCGCACATTCCGGCAAGCAATAAGATCCCGTGGAATCCGGATGTGCCCTGTTTCCAGTCGCTAAACGGACCAAATCCTAACCGCATTAAATCTTTGCGCATGGCGTTCATCACGTTGACTTCTTTCTTGATGTAAGAGTCCGATATTGAACTCACTTTAGCGTTTGGAATGTTCTTCTTACACGCTCGTAAAAGCTGAGCTTGTCGTCCGGGATGCCACAAGATTAAGCTCATACCTTTGGCTTTCCCTCCTTTCTCGGGCATTTTACCTTTCCCGCCTTGGCTTTTCGGACAGCACGCGTGTCGACTGCGCAAATGATTAACCATTCGATAAGTCGTTCTCGTGCCAACGTTTGATGCGAGTTCAGCGGTTAAAGTCATCACGTTGAAACGCATGACGACGTCGTGTTTATCGATAGCCTCTCCGTACGCTTTTGATTTCAACAACGTCCCCGCGTTGCCGACGACTGCGCACGAGTTGTACTTCTTCTTCCCCGAGTTTGGCAGCGCGTGAATGAGAGACGTGGACGGTAACTCCGCCGCTCCTCGCATGGCGTCTGCACCACACTTTGAAATATCTTTTATGCACATTTTCACCGCTCTCAATCCTGGCGATAATTCGTTATCTGGAATCGCGTCAACTCGTACGGCTTTATTCTCGTTTTCGTTTTTGATTTTACCCCAAATTCTTTCGCACCCAAAATACCCTTGGGAGTATTTACCAGAGATTGGAGTGGTACCCGTGCCACCTCGTCTTCTCCCACCTCGCGGTGGTCGAAGCGCGAGAGTGTTCCTTCTTTGTACGCTTTCTACGGGAAAATCATTTTCATCGCCGTGCTCTCCGACAAGTGAAGAAGATGTTGTCGCATTGTTGTAACTCAATTGTAGCATCGCTCTCAGCATCCTCTCGTTTTCCTCCTCGTCGTTGTCGTCATCGCCACTGTTACTATCACTCTCTCCTACCGCTATCAAATCCTCATCGGAAGAAGAAGATTTCAACATCTTTCTCCTTCCCCACCCGCCTCTTTGTTTCTCGCTATTCTTCGCTAAACTCTTCCTGTGCTTCTCCGCTTCGCTCCTCGCCTTCCATCCAAATCCAGACGTTTGCCCTCCGCACCACCTCGCGTTGTGACTGACTTTCACTTTAAACATCGAATCTTCGTTCTCTTCTTCTTCGCCCTCTTCAATTTTTCCATCGCTTTCCTCCTCCTCTCTTCTCTTCTTCCCTCCGGAAACGTACGGTCCTTCCTCCCCCTCCTCCTCGGCATCTTCGTGTTCGGCTAACGATTCCGCAACCTCTTCCTCCGTCATCGGCGCCACGTCGTCGGTTTCGAACAAATCCGAATCCCTCGAATCTCCGTGAATTTTAATCCTCTTGATTGATTTCGTCGGCGCGGTCTGCCCGGTCTGGTCGTAGAATATCGTCGATTTCATCTTTTGGAAGATATCGTCAAAATCGAGAGGCAGCAGGAGCGACGACGAAGAAGAAGACGACGAAGATGAGAAGAACGTTTTCGTCGTTGTCGCTAAAAAGAGCAACGCCATCACCACCACCAACAACAACGATGCGAGCGATGCCGTCGATGTCATCCTCATCATCATCGTCATCCTCACCTCTTATTTAGAGAGAGAGAGTTGTCCCCCTGAAAGAGACGAGATACTTTTAACGAAGAGTCAAGATTGTGTGGAAACGCTTCTCTGCCTCTTCTTCCAAAAATGTCGGCATTTTCAAAGCACACTTTAACGGGGGTCGCGTTTCCGCCATAAAAAGCGTCAAGAAGAAGAAGAAGAAGAGAGAGAGAGAAAAAGCGAGAGAGATAGACACAGATAGAATATATATATATTTATATCATGGAGAGTGCCACCACAACCACTGCGAATGGCGGCGGCACGCGCTTGCGTTCTGGAAGAGTTTTGGGAAACGCCGGCGGCTTCACTTCTGCGGCCGAAGCGAAAGCGGCGCTGTTATCTGGCGGAGGAGCGTCGTCGTCTTCTCCTCGAGTCACGTTCAGCGCTGAAAACGAACAGCTTTTACTGAGAGGCATCACGGCCGTGTTCGAGCGGTGGGCCGCGCTGACCATGGCGGTCGTCAACGAGTGGGGCGGTTACGAATCCAAGGAGAAAGCGGAGAGTTTGCGACTGGAAACGTTGGATTTTTTGCTGAAAGATTCCAAGAAGGACTCCATCGAAGATTTTCTGTACGATTGCATCTGCGAAGATTTCAACGTTCAGTTGGAAGACGAGTCGCACGAGGAAGTCGGAAAAGTTTTGAGAGCGATGCACGAGGAGTGCGGGAGAGGAGAGTCGAGCTTGGTGGAGAAGATTGAAATGCAAAAGTTACCGAAGGACGCGATGCGGTTTAGAGACGCAATTGCGGAGGCGGATATGAGGAACGAAGGATTTAAGATGGCGGGAGTGGACGAAGAGATGGACGATGGAGACGAGAGCGAAAGTTCGAGCGATGAGGAGATGGACGATGGAGAAGGAGACGCGGAGGAGCTAGCGGCTGGCTTGAAAGGGATGGGGAAGAAGAAAAACGAACCGGATGCCGACGGCTGGACAACCGTTTAGTTTTTTTTAGTTATGTTTGTAGCAGATGTATAGATTTTCTTGTGATAGTTTTCTGTAGATAGATCCTAAATATTATACTGCCTATATTTTGAGTAGATTTAAAGCGGCTCTTCGACGACGGAGATGATTTCTTCCTCTTCTTCTTCGATGGTGACGATTCCTGACTCTTGGTTTCCATAGTCTGCGCCCAAAATCTTCTTGAGCATACCTTGGTACTCGTCGCTCTCGATTTTTCTCTTCTTTTCTTCCATCCATGCTTCCCATTTCTCCTTCGTTTCTTGCTTTGCTTTGTCCAACATCGTTGCTTGTTGGTTTTTGATTCTCTCGTCCTCTTCTTCGAACTTTTTGGAGTATTTTTTCAAATTCTTCTTGATGTCCGCCTCTTGCGCCTTGGAGAGTAAGCTCTTTCCTCTCGGACGCCACAAGAATTGGAAGAATCGTTCTCGCGTCTGCTTGTATAACAAACGTCCGTTAAACGTCCAGACGTGGTAACCGTTTTCCATTTGGTGCACACCAGTCACGGCAGTCGTAACAAATCTTCCAGTTGGGTCCCACTCGACGTCCGTTGCCATGAAGTGTTCGCACGTCGCCATCGTTTCCATCTCATCGACGTTGAAAAACTCAAACTGACCGTTCATAGTTTTCAAACCGGCTAACACGATCATTGACCCGTCCGGGGACCAAAACAAGTGGTTCGCCGTTTTAGACTTCAAAGTCTTCAACAAGTGGACTTTCTTCGCGCCACCTTCGGCTTCAATCATAGAGTAGAAACTGACATCGGGTCTCGCACCGTCGCCGTGGATAATGGCGAAGCGGTGACCTTTGGGTTCCCACGCAAAGGCGACAATCTTTTCCGACTTATCTGGCAAAGCGAGGACTTCCATCGGACACATGGGTTCGCGCAAACGAAACAATTCAAAACCACTGTACGTGCTCTTCTTCGATTTCGTGTGATGGTCGACTTTCACCGCGAAATAGTCACCTTGCGATTGCCAGTACATCTTCACGTCGCTGACGTTGAACAAGTTCTTCGATCTGACTTCTTCTCGAGAAGGTAATCGCGTCAATGAAATTCTAGCCGGCACATTCCCACTGTTTTGCTCCGGCTGAAACGTCGCTAAAATTGGCTCTCCAGGGGACCAGCAAAATTCGGAGACGCCAGGGAGCTTCACCGATTTTTTATCCAAGAGCGTCATCTCCGGCGCTTTGTACACCTGAACGGCATCTTTCGCCAAGCGAGCGAAAAACGCAGGCATCTCTTCCTTCTTCTCTTCTTCTTTGTTATCAGTATTTGCGCTACTAGAGGTTACCACGTCTTCCGATTCTATGCCGTTCCATTTGAAAATAGGCCACACGAATCCTCTTTGGTTAGCGCTTGCCAAGAAATCTTTTTGCGCACCAGAGAACTGTCTCAACTTTTGTCCGGTGGCAATGTCAAAAAAGTTCACCACTACCGATGCCGGGTTCCCGTGCGACGGCTCGTGCGCCGAGCCTGAACACAAGTACCTCTCGCACGGAGAAAATTCGATGAACTGCACGCCCGAGTGCGAAAACTTGGCCAATCTCCCAAAACTTGACCCTCCCCACAAAGCCACACCTTGTCTGTGCACCGTCGCCAAATACGTCCCTCTCGGGGACCACTGCACGTAACTCTCCGTCCAAAACGATCTCTTGTACTCTTCTACTGCCGTGCTTTTTTGCGCGTCGTTCCAAAAAATCTCCGTCTCGTCCCCGAAACGGCAGACAAACTGATCTCTCCCTCTCTCGTCCATCATCCAAGCCTGCGTGTTTTCTCGCTGCACGTACGGTTTCGGCTCTGGCGCGACGTACTCGTCCGGAATCTTCGCATACTTTTCAAAATCGTCAAACTTGCTCACTTTAAATACGTGCGCTTTATCCAACTTGTACCCGTCGGTTTGCTCCACAGCCGCGTCCGCTTCCGCTTTCGAAGAAAACTCGATAAAGGCGTACCCGCACGACATCTTTGTCGAAGGGTCCATCGGCATGTGCAAACCACCGTCTCTGATTTGCCCAATCTGACCGAAAATCTTCGTCAAAACGTTCGTCAATTTCACGAATTTCGCCTCCGGCACTTCCGGGAGGTTATCGACGATGATGGCTGTGCTCACGCTCTCATCTTTGGCTGCATCTTTCCCTGCGCCAGCTTGTTGCATTAAATCCTCATCGTCGGACGGGATGCCGTAATTATCCTCCGAGGGAGGTAAATCTATGGAATCTATGTCTACTTTATCCCACTCGACGTACCCATTCTGTGCGTTTATTGAACAATTGAAAGAGAGAAAGAGAGAGTGAGAAAAGAGCGCGTAAGATTTTCTCCAGCCGACAAAGACACACGGAGGAAAGAGAAAATGTGGTTTCGAAACGCCCCCACTCATCGATGAAGATACGCGCAAAGTTACGCGCATAAACGAGATCAAATCGAAACAAGCGAAAAGAAACGTACCGGTCCGCGAGGGAAAGATGCCGGGATCTCCAGTTGTACCATTTTTGATGCTACCTTTATAGCGGAGAAAGTATGTGAAGACAGCCGGTTTTTCGATCGGGAAGGGCTTTTGCGAATATAGTTTAGGGTTTCTAGGTTGTTCAAAGACCCAAGCGCAGGAAAAACTACAAAACACATTTATTATTATTATTACACGCCGCCGCTTTGCTACTATTATTGGCACTATCTAAAATCACACTCGAATGACGAAATTCTCCTCGACTCTTCTCTCCAACGCTCGAACGATGTACGTTTCAAACGCGTCTCGACTGTTACCGGTTTCTTCCATGGGTAAGTGCGCGGAGTTTTCGAGCGCGCGGAACGACGTTTGGAAAACCGGAAGAGAACTGTCCGTCTCGATGCTAGTGCTATTATAACTATCGTTGTTGTCATTATTATCACTCAGCGACCGCTGCTGCCTGGACGATGAGATCCTTTTCAGAGTATCGTGCAAGTCTCTCGCTTTGTTGATTGGGGTCGTTTCGTCTTTCTCTCCGCAGCAAATATCAACGAAGTTTACATTCAGAGACTCTTCGCACTCGAGGACGAGAGCCGCGTCGTCGCCGAAACCGCCGCCGCCATTCATCGAAGCGCGAAATTGTTGTAGTAAAGCCTTGTCCCAATTTTCGGCCGCTAATGGACGCGTATACGCTTCTCGTGCTTGAGTGGATAAAGAAGCGTACGAGCCTTCACCCGTCTGGACTTGATTCGCGTTTCTCCGCGTAAACGAACGCACCAAATTCAATCCGTAATCGTCGTTGTTAATCAACGTTCGAAACCAAAATAGTTTTGCGAGACGTTCTGGAGACACGCTGTTGCTTTGTTTCGACCAAGGCGAGGGGGTCTCTTTCATCGACGAGGAGGGCAAAGACGGTTTTGGAACAAACACGGCTGGCGAGATGAACATCATTCCGGCCACGTTCAATCGACTTTCCTTCTTCGTCTTCAACTCGTTCATTTTTAACGCCATTTCCATCGCCACGTTCGTGCCCGCAGAATGACCGACCAGAATGACATTCTCAATCTCTAATTTTTCCAAAAACTGTACCATCAACTTCGCCTGCCCGCGCTTGGAATACGCAAACTCGCCGTTTTGCATCGGCCTCGACGTCAACCCGTACGGCGGTCTGTCGATTGCGATGCTTCTCACGCCAACGCTCGCTGCCACCAACGGCAACAATCTTCTGAACGAAAACGTAGACCCGTTCGCGCCGTGCAAAAAAACAATCGCACTTTGCGGCTTTAACAGCGTATTTCTCGGGAAACTCCCCCCCGGCGGTTGTGACTCTTTGTAATGCACCTTCACTTGCTCGATTCTCGCCTCGGCGTCTCGTTCGTTCTCTAGAAACACCTCCAAAAACTTTGAATCCTCGTCCGCTAACTTTTCCACGGGCATGGTATCTCTCAACTCCTCCGGTTTCCCACTTAAAATGGGTTCTCGAATCAACTCATCGAAATCTTTCCGCGCTTTTTTTTCGATGGAAGAGGAGAGGGCGTTGAACAAGTCGAAAATTTCCGCGACTTGGTTGTTATTTTGCGCCGCCCGAACCCGCGCGTTCCTGCTTCTTCTTCTTCTGTGGGCAGAGGAGGAGGTCGACGCGATCGGAGAGTGGTGGTGGTGGTGGTGTGCGCGCGATGTGCACCCCCGTTCCATTCTTTATCTTTTAGTAATAACAACGTTACGTGTAAGTGTGTTGTGAGAGATATTAGATATTATTTTATGACGTCGTCGTCGACAAAAAAAACTCTTGCGTGTGCGTGTTTTTCGTGAGAAAACGCACGAGTTTTTACGCCTCTCACTCACTCACCTCAAAAGCTTTAAAGAACGAGAAGAAGAAAAGAGACCCCGCCGGGAGAAGAATATAAGAACAGGCACGCAGAGAAGAAGAAACAGTTTCTCACATTCGATTGAGAGAGAGAGATGTCGTCGTCTTCCGATAAAACAACCGACGACGACGACGGTAGTGGTGGTAACAAATACGCGCGTGAGATGGTGCGATTTCTAAACGACAGTTGGACGCCGTACCACGCGGTGTTGGCCACGGCGAAGACGCTGCTCAAAAATGGCTATCGAGAAATCTCGGAAAAAGACCGATTTTTAGACGCGGAATTGAAACCGATGGGGAAGTATTTTTACACGAGAGGATTATCCTCCGTCGTCGCGTTCGCGGTTGGTGGGGAATACGAGCCCGGGAACGGTTTTGTTATGATTGGCGCGCACACGGATTCACCGTGTCCTAAACTGAAACCGAAAACGAAAGTCGCGCTGAACTCGCAGACGGATTTGATGCAAGTGGCGGTTCAACCGTACGGTGGTGGGTTGTGGCACACGTGGTTTGATCGTGACTTAGGCGTCGCTGGGAGAGTGGTTTTAGCGGACGAAAAGAGCGGGAAGGTGGAGCATAGATTGGTCAAGATTGAGGAACCGATGTTGCGCGTGCCAAACTTGGCGATTCATTTGAATCGGGACATATACACCGAGGGGTTCAAGGTGAACTTTCAAACGCACATGGCGCCGTTGTTAGGGTTGAAACCGAAAAAAGAAGGAGAAAGTAGTAGTGACGATAAAGGTAATAATAACGGTGGAAATAATAACCATCATCATTCAGAATTTTTGGAGAAACTGGCGAAAGCGTTGAACTGCGATCCGTCCTCGATTCGAGATTTTGACTTACAATTATGCGATGTGCAACCGTCGCAAATTGGCGGTTTGAACGGGGAGTTTGTCTTATCTGGGAGATTGGATAACTTGGCATCGTGTTATTGTAGTTTAGCTGCTTTAGTGGAAGCGACGACGGAGGAGAAATTGAAGAAGGAGAAAGGCATTCGAGCGCTGTTGCACTTTGACCATGAAGAAGTTGGGAGCGCGAGCACGACTGGAGCAGGTGGGTCGTTGACGGATGAATTTGTCGATCGCGTGACGAGCGCTTTTGGGAACGGAGACGCGGACGCGTTAGCGACGGCGAGACGTAAATCATTCTTGGTGAGTGCGGATATGGCACACGCGGTGCATCCGAACTATGCGGATAAACACGAGCCAGGACACAAACCGAAATTTGGCGACGGTGTGGTGATTAAACACAACGCGAATCAGCGGTATTCGACCGATGCAATCACGTCCTTCATGTTTAAAGAAATTGGCGAGAGACGAAAGATTAAATCGCAAGAGTTTGTGGTGCGTTCCGATTTGGGGTGCGGGAGTACCATCGGTCCAATTTTGAGCACGAGAAGCGGCATTCGAACCGTGGACGTCGGTATGCCGCAGCTTTCGATGCACTCAATTCGCGAGATGTGCGGCACGGAGGACACGAGATTATGCGTCGAGCATTTCAGAGCCGTATACGAGGACTTTTTCGAAATGGACGAAAAAATGATCGTAGATGGATCGATTGGACAATTATGCCGTCCGTGCGATCGATTTGAATCTTCACCCTCCGTGGGAGTAACACCCTTGTCCGATGAAATGAAGAGCATGTCTGCCCGAACGTATTCGTCGTAAAAAGAAAATAGATACATTACATTTTGTCATTCATCAACTCAATACATATACATTCATTACTATTATGCAAGCTAGATCAAGCTAGGTACTCCTATTTTCAATTACCTCCCTCATTAACTGATCACGCAACACCCGCCTTCTGGATTACTCCCCCCGCTGCTTCCGGTGTTCTTCTTCAGCGTATCCGCATTCAAACTGAAAGCGATGACAGAAATATCATCCATTGGTTTGCCAGAATAAGCTCGATCGTCCCAACTTAACATGCAAAGTTTCTTCGACCCTTTTTGAACGTCAGTACCCGAAATGAAAGCCGCTTGCTCGTTCGTTCGCGTGTCCCACAAACCGTCGCTAGCGATTATGACCATGGCGAAAGTATCGTAATCAAACGATATGTTTGTTATATCCGGCTGCGGAAGCATAGAGCGCGGGGAGTTTCGATCACCAATCGAACGAGACATTCCATACGACGCTCCCGAGGGACTGAATAAACGTAATTCAGAGAGTTTTGAACCAGAGGGATCGTCAGAAACGAATTGACCGATGAAGGAAATGCGTTTATCTGCGACTTTATACGCGTTTGGATTCTTTGCATTCTCGTCTGGGTCCACAGTTTCGCCGTTCGTGGTATTACTCGCGTCTCCTTCACTCTTCACTGCTGCTATTTGGGATAACTTTGAACCTAATATTACGCTTACGCTTGCAGGTATGTTATCCATGAGCGAATGGTCGTCCTTCGACGACGTGGAGTTGTTATCGTCTTCGTTTCCGTGGTGTTCTTCTTTTTCTCCACCTCGAGTCGAAGTAGATCGAGGACTTCGTTGGCTCCTTCTTTCTCCTTGTACGTTCGTTTTTCCACCTCGCAAGCTTCCACCTCGACTCGTCGCTCTCGAACTGCTCGGCGAATGCATGACGTGTTCTAAATCTTGAAACCGTGCGAATGAATTGCTCCCGTGAATCGAATCGTAGTGTCCTATAATTCTTTCCTGTTCCTCCGGCGAGTTTGGTTTGTGATCTTTCGTAGCGAACACGACCTCATTTCGCGCATTCTTCACCATCGCTCGCGAATCTCCCACGTTTACAAACTTTAAAAACACTCTCTTTTCTCCAAACATGACGAAGCACACGCACAAAGTCGTCCCGCTTGTCGTTTTCTTCTTAATCTCCTCATCTAATTTCATGCACGCGCGTTCGATGGCTTCGTCTAAAAACGCCGAAAAGCCCGTCGTACCAGACACCGGGGCATTCGCTTTATCGTCCACGTACTGCTGGTTTTCCACCATGGACCAAAATATATCGTTGGTATACGTTAAGAATTTCTTCGCGCATCTCGCTCCGGCGTCTTTCCCGCAGTGCGAATCAAAGAGCAGGAAACACCCGTCGCAGATGCCTTCAATTTTCGACAAATGGCAATACGCGTAGTCTTCGTTTTTTTTACACGGAATCATCGAGATGGCGTATTCGAGCTTCGAGCCCACTTCCGGCGAGACGTGCTCCGCTTCCGAGAAGTCGCCAGACGCCATCAGGTCTGGCTTCGGAGACATTTCCCCCCTCTTTTTTTAGAACGCGAAATGTGTGTAATATATATCCGCACTCGCCCCAAACGACGGCGATGACTGTTGTCGTTGAAATGATGAACTCCAGCCCGCGCGCGCGCAAAAGAGAGCTCGCTTTTCCGCCCAGTTTTTTAAAAAAGCACGCGCTCAAAACAACTCGGCTCCGACGATGTGAACGCGTTTAAATAGTGCGCGTGTATATTTATGCGTGTGTGTGTGCATACACGCACCGCGTGCAAAAGTGAAGAAATAGATATCCTTGTGAAACCTGGAACCCGTCAAATCCGCAAAACAAAAAGCGACGTGACGTTCCCCAAACGGCGTTTTTGCTCCCAATTAAATTCAATTAAATTGCACGCTCGCACTTGGGCCGGGGGTGCCAACTTTTCAAATTTTTACACGAGGGGAAGAGCCGACGCCAAAAAATTCAAAAAATAAGAAAAAGATTTCGTAGTGTACCATCCTACACTACGACAC
>Ga0213866_10002948_pt1 | contig 11757 bp, 9 predicted proteins | sample PICome_11_FD_160079 | JGI IMG/M metagenome (GOLD analysis project Ga0213866, IMG submission 160079) | Coastal seawater microbial communities near Pivers Island, North Carolina, United States - PICO284 | ecosystem: Environmental > Aquatic > Marine > Coastal | place: USA: North Carolina... | reverse complement strand
TCAAAACGGCATCTTTAAAGGTGGTAAAAAAAAGAGAACGAAGGCTTTAGTTCTAGGCATTTATGAATTTACGATTTATAAACCTTCAGAGGATGGGCTACAAACCATAATTAGCATTGACAGGCTTGTGCCACTAGAGGGTATTTTTCTTTCGCCAGAAAAAGTGCTTATCGCCTTTTTTTTGGCAGACAGCTATAAATGTATTTTAGTCAACTCTGGTTCTGATGCTTCATTTTATTCACTCGTAAAAAATCAAATAACAACACTCAATAAAGTTGAAAAACCGGGATCCATACCCATATTCTTTTTAGCAAAACTCATTGATTTTTTGGGATACCGTCCTTTAATACCAGAAGAAAACCCTCATAGCTTTGACATCGTTAATGGTGTTTTTAACCCCAAAACACCTTCACTAAACACTGTTACTAAAGTAGATTTGGTAAAAGACATCTGCTTTATTTTTAATAACACTGAAGGAAAAATCACGAATCCAAAAGAATCATTTGATGTTTTGGTAAGTTTTGCAAAAACACACATCAGTGGTTTTAATTTGAACAAATCAATCGATGTAATTAGAGATGTTTTATATAATTGATTTTCTTTTAAGCTTAAAAAACTCTTTTAATATCTTTTGACAGTCTTCCTTTTTTATTCCATTTACGACAAGGGTTGATGGGTGATATAGGGAAGGTGAAAATAGTCCAGCCCCTCTTTTTTCATCCCTGGCGCCATAAACAATTTTATCTATTTGAGACCAGTAAAGAGCACCTGCACACATCTTGCAAGGCTCAAGGGTTACATACATTGTGCACCCTTTTAAATATTTAGCACCCAAAAACTGAGCGGCTGCAGTTATGGCCTGTATTTCTGCATGTGCGGTAACATCTGTCAATTGTTCGGTTAAATTATGTGCACGAGCAATAACTTGTTTATTACTGACGATTACTGCCCCAACAGGAACCTCGTTTTTTTCAAATGCCTTTTTAGCTTCTAAAAGAGCCTGCTGCATGAAATAATCGTCGTTGTATGGATCTATCATTTTCACAAGGATAATTATTTTATTATTAATCACATTGCATTATGGACAACTTTTCAATAAATGTGCCATGCACGTGTATGAAATCTTGTTACTTTCGTTTTATGAATGTGTTAGATTTATTTTTCTGTATTTTCTTTGGTATCGGAGCGTTTTATGGCTGGAGAAAAGGATTGGTTATGTCTATTTTTCAGCTGATTGCGGTCGTTCTAGGCTTATACGTTGCTTTTCACTTTTCAAACCAAATTGCATTGCTTTTTGTCTCTTCGAACGATGGAATCATTATTCCCCTCGTCTCTTTTTTATTGGTTTTAATAGGCGTTTACTTTCTTGTAAAACTAGGGGGGCGCTTATTTGAGAGGTCTGTAAAGTTTGCGTGGCCCTCAATGTTAAATAATCTATTTGGGGCGATTGTAGGGATATTGAAGTGGGGGGTTATGGCTGGGTCATTATTTTTATTAATTCAACCTATAGATGCTTCTAATAAGTTTATCTCAATTAAAACAAAGCAAGACTCTTTATTTTACAATAACACAGTAGGGTTTACAAAGACCATAATGCCAGGGATAAAAAACACCCTAATTCTTGGGTATGATGCTGTTGTGGACTAATCCTGACTCTTAGATGAAAAAGTTGATTTTCCTTTTCGTTTTACTGACCGCACACTCTTGGTTTGCGCAAAATAGCCCGCTAGAGTTGAATAAAAATAAAAAAGGGCGAATTGTTCGCTCTGGAACTTTTTTTGGTGTTCAAACTGGTAAGTTTTGGGTTGGTGAAATTGGTGTAGAAAGACAGAGTAAACAATTAAAAATAAAAAAACCCAATACTCAGGCTTTGTTTTTTGCATTAAATTACGACCTTGATAATGCCGTTATTGGTTCAGATTTTGGATATTGGTTTAAAACGAGTAATCTTGGGTTTTCCTATGGCATAAAAGGCGTTTTAAAATCAGACTTTTCTTCTTTTAAATATGGGTTTGCTCCAACAATTGGATATAAGGTATTACAGCTTCATGTAAATACAGGATATCATTTTCTTCTACCAAACAGAAGAACAGACGCCTTTGATCTTAATTATCTTTTTCTTTCTGTAAGGTTTCTCTTGGTTAATGACCTTGAGGTCAAAAGAAAGCGAAAAAAGAAATAAACCCCAAACTACGTATAAGCACTTAATGGTTGAGATACGATTACGTATTTGTTGTTTCGTATGCTTGTGTATTTTTCATTCTGTTGTTGTGTTTTTCTTTCGTGTACATATATATAGGTGCAGATTTGTGTCAAGAAAACAAACAAACAACAAAACACACGGATATGAAAACTTTAACAAACACAATCAGAACAACAGCAGTAGCGGGTTTATTTTCAATGGCTTCTCTGCTTTCTTTTTCACAACAAGATTCTAAAGTATGGTTAACAATAGAGAACACTAATAATGTTCCTGTAGCGAATGCTTCAGGCGTTCTTGTTTCAAATGATGCTTCTTTTAATACAGCGATTTCTTCTTTAAATATTACATCTGTTCAGAGAGCTCTTCCTTCTTCAAGGACAGCTTCTTTAATGAAGGTTTATGAGGTAAGCTGCGATTGTGATGTTGTAGACTTATATGCTACATTATCAAATGAAGTAAGCGCGGTTTCAAAAGTAGAATATGCTCCAGTATATGAAACACTTGAGACTCCAGACGATTATACTTTATCTGTTTCAAACCCTTGGTCTCTTGATTTAATTGGTGCTGAGGATGCGTGGAACATCACTAAAGGAGATTCTAGTGTTGTTATTGCTATTTCTGATCAGAACTACTGGGCGAAGCCTAATAATATTCACGAAGAACTTGTAGGAAAATTTGTTCACTATGATGAAACAAACACTGCTTCTCAGGGTCACGGAACTGCAGTTGCTACTTTAGCTGCTGGAGCAACAAATAATACAATGGGGAAAAGTGCTATTGGATACAACAGCTCTCTAGCTCTTTACAGAATGAACTACAATGAAGTTCTTGATGCTTCTTACGCTGGAGCTAAAGTTGTGAACCTTAGCTGGACTTCTGGGTGTGATTTCAATCAGTACCTTCAAGATGCTATTAACGAAGTATACAATAACGGAACATTCATCGTTGCTTCTGCAGGAAACGGAACAACTTGTGGTGGTCCTGAAAACTTGGTTTATCCTGCTGCTTTTGACAATGTATTTGCTGTAACAAGCATTGGAGCAAGTGACAACCACGAAAGAACGATTGGAAACCCAAGCACAACACACCAGCACAATGCTTCTGTAGACTTAAGCGCTCCAGGATACCACGTGCCTATCACTGCTGCTCCAGGATGGTACTTGACAGGTTCTGGAACTTCTTACGCTTCTCCTATTGTTGCGGGAACTGTTGGACTAATGATTGCTGCTAACCCTTGTCTTACAAATGTTGAAATCGAGTACATCTTAAAGAACACTTCTGTTTTCATCGACGACTTAAACCCTGCTTATGCTGGATTAATTGGAGAGGGAAGGTTGAATGCTGCTGCTGCTGTAACAATGGCTAAAGACTTTAACAAAATGTTCATCAACGCAACTTCTTTCACTGCATGTACTGCAAACAGTGGACAAATCGATGTTGATATTGTTGGAGGAAATGCTCCTTTCACTACTGTTTGGTCTAACGGTGCTACAGATTTAAGCCTTGCAAACCTTGCGGGTGGAGATTACACACTAACGGTTACTGACGCAATGGGTTGTTCTAAAGACACTACGATTACAATCGATGATATTACACCTACAGTTTTTGTTGGAGATATTCAACATGTTACTTGTAACGGATCTGCTAACGGAGCAATCGATATTACTGTTCTTGAGGGAACTCCTAACTACATCTTCGAGTGGGACAACGGAATGATGACTGAAGACATCTCTGGATTAACTGCAGGTACCTACAGATTGAAAATTACTGACGGAAACGGATGTAGCGTTTGGGGAAGCTTTAACGTAATGGAAGCACAGCCTTTAACAGCATCTATGGATGTTATTCAGCCTACAACAACTACTGATGGTGACATTGACTTAACGGTTGCTGGTGGTACTGCTCCTTACTCTTACACTTGGAATACTGGTGATGTTACTGAAGATCTTTACGGAGTATCTGCAGGGTTTTATCAAGTAACTGTAATTGATGATAACGGTTGTGAAGTCGTTGTTGAGGAAACAATACAAAACTTAAGCACTGCCAACATTGAAAACCTTGAGTCTATGAATATCAATGTATATCCAAACCCAACAAGTGATTACGCTAACATTACTTGGGATAACAATGAGATCACAATGCTTACTGTAGTAAACGCAAACGGACAGGTTGTTGAAAATGCAAACGTAGACCTTCAAAACAACTACCAAACACAAAACTTAAACGCTGGAATGTATTTCATTAACCTAACCGATAGAAATAATAATACAAACACTCAAAAACTTATAGTGAGATAAGTCTATCCAAAAAACTGTTTTCTATCCATATTAAAGCCCTCTAAATAAGAGGGCTTTTTTTATTCAAGTATTTTATCTGCTAAAATATTACTCAGCTTGAAATAACTCTCTTGGGTCCAGCCAGCCACATGTGGGGTTATAATGACATTTGGCCTATTATTTAGATCTATTAAAATTCTATTTGAGTTACTTATGTTAAAACTTTTACTCTCCTCATCTAAAACATCCAGAGCCGCTCCTCGCAAAATACCTTCATTGAGGCCTCGAATTAAGTCTTTGGTTTTTAAAACTTTTCCTCGAGAGATGTTTAAAACCCAAATAGGGCGATTAAAACTCTTAAAAAACTGATAATCAGCAATATATGTGGTTTCTTTTGTTAAAGGAACATGAAAGCTTATCACGTTTGATTCTTTAAAAATCTCTTCCATACTACTCTCATAAATACCTTTTTTACTAAAACCATTTACGTATTTATCGTAAACCAAAACCTTTACCCCAATGCTAGACAATTTCTCTGCGAACGCTCTTCCGTTATTTCCATAACCAATAATGCCCACACATAAGTTACCTATTTCTATTCCCCTATTCTTTTCCCTTAACCATTCTCCATTTTGAATATCACATTGGGCTTGTTTGAAATTATTTAATAGACTCAATAAAAAACCTAAACAATGCTCAGCTACCGCATTTCTGTTTCCTTCTGGACAACTATAGACCTTAATCTTTTTCTTTTTGCAATAGTCCAAATCTATATTTTCTAAACCAGCCCCAGAGCGCGCAATAAATTGAAGATTGCTAAAATTTCTCAAAATCTCTTCATTTAAAGTTATTCTTGAGCGAAGAACTATTCCCGACGCATCCACAATCATTTTACTCAGCTCATTGAGTGGGCTGTTTGTACAATCAACACATAAATATCCTGCATTAGTTAACCTTTCTTCAAGAATTGAATGGACGGAATCGAGAAAATAAACTTTTTGCATTTTTTGAAAATATCAGCAAAGATAAATTTTTAAAGAATTAAATAATCTACTGAAAAAAAACAGCTTTTATATTTTCAATTTAAGGGCGCCTCTCCGTTTTTTTAAGACACACACCCTTGTCGCTGGTTTTATTGCTTTAAATCGCTTTAAAACGACTATCTACCTAAACAAACCAAAAGAACAGATATATCACTAGGTGTCACGCCAGAAACTCTTGAGGCTTGACCAATTGTAGCGGGTTTGATTTCAGATAATTTTTCTTTTGCTTCTGTACTTAAGCTTTTTAATTTGTTGTAATCAATATTTTCTGGAATGGACACTTTTTCTAAGCGTACCATTTTTTCAGCTTGGTCTTGTTCTCTGTCAATATACCCCTCATATTTCATTTGAATTTCCGTTTGAGAAACAACATCTCCATGCTCTCTTTCGGCAAGTTCTGCCTTCTTTTTGGCGTCTGGAGAATACTGTAATAGGTCGTCCAAATAAACTTTTGGTCGTGTGATTATAGAAGACAATTTCACTTGTTGTTTAATCGGGGAGGATCCTTTACTTTTTAAAAATGGATTAATCACACTCGGCGCAATACCTATTTTTTTCAAGTCTTTAATAAGTTGCCTTGTTCCGTTTATTTTTCGCTTAACTGACTTATAAGCTTCTTCACTTGCTAAACCAATTTCTCTTCCAATTGGGGTTAAACGGATATCGGCATTATCTTGTCTTAAAAGTATTCTATACTCCGCCCTACTTGTAAACATTCTGTACGGTTCGTCAGTACCCTTCGTGATTAAATCATCAATTAATACCCCAATGTAAGCCTCGTTTCTTGTTAAAACAAAACTTTTTTTGTTTTTAATCTTATGGCTAGCATTAATTCCTGCTATTAAACCCTGACAAGCAGCCTCTTCATAGCCAGTTGTACCGTTTATTTGACCCGCAAAAAACAAGTTTTCAATTTTTTTAGTCTCTAATGATTGATGAAGTTGAGTTGGTGGAAAATAATCATACTCTATAGCATAACCTGGCCTAAACATTTTAGCTTTTTCAAACCCAGGGATTGTTCTTAATGCTTTTAATTGCACCTCTTCGGGAAGAGAAGTACTAAATCCATTTACATATATCTCAATAGTGTCCCAACCTTCAGGTTCGACAAAAATTTGGTGACGATCTCTTTCCGAAAAACGATTGATTTTATCTTCAATACTTGGGCAATAACGGGGGCCTATACTTTGAATTGCTCCATTAAACATTGGAGACCTATCAAATCCTGTCCTAAGAATTTCGTGTGTTTCCTTATTTGTATAAGTAATGTAACAGGATCTCTGTTGTTGTAATGCTTTGGTATTAGAAAAACTGAATTTTGATGCCGGACTATCCCCTTCTTGTTCTTCCATCTTTGAATAATCTAGGCTCCTACCATCAACTCGCGGCGGTGTGCCTGTTTTCATTCTTCCGGATTGAAAACCTAAAGAAACCAACTGTTCAGTAATCCCCGTTGAAGCTCTTTCTGCTGCTCTCCCTCCACCAAATTGCTTTTCACCTAAATGAATTAAACCATTTAAAAAAGTGCCGTTAGTTAAAATAACCGTTTTTGAAAGTATTTCTATTCCTAAAGCTGTCTGAACTCCTTTTACTACATTATTCTCGACAACTATACCGGAACACATGTCCTGCCAAAAATCTATATTTTCTGTTTGTTCAAGGAGAAGCCTCCACTCGTTTGAAAAGACCTGTCTGTCGTTTTGAGTTCGAGGAGACCACATGGCAGGACCTTTAGACCGGTTTAACATTCTAAATTGTATCGCGCTTTTATCACTAATTATTCCCGTACCACCACCTAAAGCATCTATTTCTCTAATAATTTGACCTTTCGCCACACCTCCCATTGCGGGATTACAGCTCATTTGAGCTATGGTATTCATGTTCATTGTGAGTAATAAAACCTTATTACCCATTTTCGCAGAGCAATAAGCGGCTTCACAACCCGCATGACCCGCACCCACAACAATTATATCATATTGACTAAGCATCCTTTTTTTTCACGTGGAACAAAATTACAGCAAAAGAATTATTATGAGAAATTGTTTCACGTGAAACCTATCATTTTTAAATATTGATTTTCTTTGGAACGCATTATTTTACATTGCGCATCCGTCTTGTCATTATAACCACATAAATGAAGCAATCCATGTATAACCAGTCTAGACGTTTCGTTAAGGAAAGTCTCATTGTTTATTTCACTATTATCCTTTGCTCGATCAACACTAATAAATAAGTCACCACTAATTTCTTTCTCATCATTGAATGAAAAAGTTATGATATCTGTGTAATAATCGTGATTTAAATGCGCTTTATTTATAGATAACAAGTAGTCGTCAGAACAAAATATGATATTAATATATCCTATTATAAAACCCTCATTATCAATAAGTTCTGTAGATTTTATAGCGCTTATTTCATGTTCCTTTGATAGAGGAACACATTCCTCATAAAAGAAATGTATCATTTACTGAAAAATAAACTCACTTCGTTTCCCTCACCAATAAATTCCACTTTATCTGCTAGGTTTTTCATTAAAAAAATACCTCTACCGTTTTCTTTTAAAATATTATCCGGTGATGTTGGATCAGGTAGATTATTAAAATCAAAACCAGGTCCTTCATCTTTAACCGAAAAACAAACGCTATTAGAGCTATCTAAAACTGAAACATCTATTTGTAAGCTATTATTCTCTTTATTCCCGTGTTGTATTGCATTGTTTACCGCCTCGGTCACCGCAATCAACACATTACCATAATCTTCCTCATTTACACCAACACTGGTACACACCTTATCAATGAGCTTTTCAATAGTAGCTATGGATTGGTAGTCTGAGGTTAGTTTTAAAGTTTCAATAACATTATACTCTTGATTCATAATAATTGAAAAAACTTAATTATCATCAAAATATTCATCTGCTTTCTCTTTATAATACCTTTTGTATAAAGGCTCAGCATAACGTAATAATTCAATTTGTTTTAATTTCTTTTTATTATACTCCTCAAATATAATTTTGTTACCATTTTCTTGATTTTTTCCACTTTTTGATTCTCTTTTCTCTTCAAACCCTCTCTCAAGAATGGCTTTTTCACTTTCTAAAAGCCTAGTAATTATATCGTGCTGTCTTTGTATTGTTTCCTTGTTTATATTTTTATTGATAATGTTTTTTTGTTGCTCTTTTAGTTCTTTAATTAAAGGATTAAGTTGATTCCCTTGTCCTTGTCCTTTTTTGTTTAATTCATTTCTTAATTGTTCTAATCTTTGTCTTATAGCAGATTGCTCAGCGGCCATTTTAGCTAAACCTTCACTCCCTAATTGACCTTTTCCGTTTTCACCTTTTTTTTGAGTATTACCACCAGGTTTTTTTCCTCCATCCTTATTTCCTTTTTTTAATTGTTCAAGTTGATTTTTTAACATTTCCTTCATGTCTCCTGAGTTCATTTTGGGTCCAGCTTTTGGTCGCCCTTTACCTCCTGGCTTATTACAGGACCCTCCCCCTTCCATTTGAGATTGCATTTGAGATTGCATTTGTTGTAAGACCTCATTCAATAATAAAGCAAGGTTATTATACGAGGTCATAACCAGTTGTTGATTCATACTAACCTTGTTTTTTTTACGGTCTCCAACAGCTTCTAAAGTTTTATTTTGACTAAATGATATTGAGTTAAGTTCCTTATCAATAAAAGTGGCTAAAACGGGTTGACGTTTTGCTAGTGACATTAGACTATCCTTAACTATTTTCGTATCATCATTTATTCTTCTTTGAACTCGTCCATATTTTCTAAAGGCAGGATCGTTAATTTTTACCCTAATAAACTTATCCATTAAAGACTCCTGTTCAAGACTTAAGATGATTAATGACTCAAGAATATTTCTCAACGACTCCATGTCTTCTTCTTGCTGTTGTTGATTTGATGAATTCTGCATTGAATTCAACTTTTCTGCCAACTCTTCCATTTGTTTAGATGCATTATTTTGACTTTGAGAAGATTTTTTTTGTTTATCATTTTCAATTTGATCTTCAGCTTTATTTAACTCCTCATCTATTGATTCTTGTTCTTTATCTGTATCATCTATATTCATTGGATTTTGAAGCTCATCATTTAATTTATTGAGTTCTTTTAATTTTTCTTTTATTTTTTCAAAATCATTTGAAATTTGTCTTTGTTTATCAATATTTTTTTGTTTTTGATTAGCTAACTCTTCTTGTTTTTTTGAGAGTTCTTTTAACTCCTTCTCAACATCATCTATTTTTTCATTTAACTGAAGTTTTTTCAACATTTCTAATGATCTATCAAGTTGATTTTTCATATCCTCTGAAGACTCTTTTAAATCTTCCATGTTTTTATTTATCTCCTCTTTATCGTTTGATTTTAACAACTCTTCAAGTTCCTCTAGGAGCTTTTTGAGTTCCTCATCCATTACCTCATTTAACAACTCTTCTATTTGATTTTGTTTATCTAAAAGCTCTTTATCAATTTCTGATAATTTATTCTTTTTATTTGTGCTCTCATTAAGTTTTTTTTGTACCTCTTTTAACTTATTCAATAAGTCATTTTGTTTTTCTTTTAAATTATTTAATTCATTCAAATTATCCCATTTCTGGTTGTTATTGTTTTTAATTTTTTTATTTAAATTTTCTAAATCTTTTTGAAATTGTTTGGTTTGATTCACGATATTATTTAATTCATCCCGAACACTTTCTTGTTCCTCATCTCTTATTTCATTTACTTCATTTAAATCAGGAATCACAAAATAAAAAACGCTACTTTTTGTTGTTTTACTTCCGTTAATTTCATCGTTATCCGAAACACTAAAAAAATAACTAATTTCATCATTTAGCTTAATATCTTCTCTACTGAAATCAACAGAGAAATCAAAGCTATTTTTTGTGCCTTTTACTTTTCTTACATTAATTATCTGATTTTTTAACGATCCTTTGTTTGATTTTATCTGATAATGAAAGTTCAAAGATTTGAGGCCATAATCATCTAAAACTGTACCATTAAAATATTTTATTGAATTATTAGCGCTGTCTGTTAATTCTTTAACTGAAATTAAAGGATACTCATCTTTTACAATATTTATATTATACACTAAACTGTCTTTTTGATTGGTGTGCTGGTTAATTAATTCAAAAGATAATACACTTGAATTTGTCATTTTTTTACTAAACGAAAAACCTCTAGAATTAAATTGAAACGTATTCGTATCTAATTTAATATTGACCTCTTTAGTGTTTTTTGTCAAGCCTTTCCATGATAATAAACTTCCCTCTGGAACAGTGATGTCAGTTGCATTCGTAATTGTTTTCTTTTTAAGTCCAATATAACTAGGGTAGATTACCTCAACATCCAATTTACCCAGGATGCTTTTTCCTAATACACGAATTGTATACTTTCTACTTTCATACTTTTCACTTGAAAAATAAAAAACACTTCCATTTTTCGGCTTTTTAATAACTGATTCAAAAATATTTGTAGCTGTTTTATTCATAATAAAAGAACCATTCTCAGAGTTTATATAAATCTTATTTGGTAATTCGTTTCCTTTTAACTCTAATACGATATCTACATCTTCTCCTTCATTGATGGTTAGATCAACGTTTTTTAAATAAAATGAAAAAGGCGCTTTTACTTTAAATTCTTCAGAAAATTTAATAATCCTAATTGAACCTTGCGTAAATAAATTAGGCGTGTAAAGAATTAAAAAAAAGAAACAAATTAAAATAGGTACAACAACTTTTAAATATTTTTTAGTTTGTGAATAATCTATAGCTTTATTAAAACTAAATACATTTATCTGGTTAATTTTTTGAATAATACTTGCTTCTAGTAATGCATAATTATTTGTGGAATCTTTTTCGTAAAAGGAGGAATTTAATTGTAGTAGGTTAGTTAGTTTGTCTGAAATTTCAGGAAAAAAAGATCCTATTATGCGTGACGCGTCAATAGAAGAAATTCCATTTTTGAATTTAAGTAATTTTAGTAATGGAATTAAACAGAAATAAAATACAATAAATCCATTTATCACTACAAAACTCAGCAAGAGAAATAAACGCATAAATGAACCGAATTTTCCAAAGTATTCTAGAGAAGAAAATAAGCATAACGAAAAAATAAAGACACTAACTAATAAAAGACCTCCTTTTAGTAATTGATTTTTGTAATATTTTTTTACAAAAATATCCAGCTGATTGATTATGTCTTCAATTTGCGTCATCTACATAAGATACTAA
>Ga0213866_10002947_pt1 | contig 11758 bp, 6 predicted proteins | sample PICome_11_FD_160079 | JGI IMG/M metagenome (GOLD analysis project Ga0213866, IMG submission 160079) | Coastal seawater microbial communities near Pivers Island, North Carolina, United States - PICO284 | ecosystem: Environmental > Aquatic > Marine > Coastal | place: USA: North Carolina... | reverse complement strand
TTGAATGTTGATTTTATACGGAAGCGAAACCTGCTCACAAACACCGGGTAGGTCTTCGGGGGTGTTACGATTGCTCGCCGTTGTAGCGGTGTCCTCTTCCAACAGAATACCGTTACCGTGTACACCCTCAAGCATGTTAGTCAACGAAGGGCTGGTGATGTGTTCGCCGTCCTCCAAACTGTCTGTAAAGACCCCGCTACCCGTCATGGATGCTTGGTTTGCCGCTGTGTGTCCCGATAGTGGATTGCCTGTCATTCTTGTTCCCTCAATACTACTGCTGGAATGTGTTCTTTACCTGCAAGAAAATGTGCCGATGTTCTGTGATGTCCGTCAATAACATATTCATTACCGTGACGGTCAATATAAACAACAATTGGATTATCCATTAAATCTCCACTCATGTATTTTTTTGCATTCTCCACTCCTTCTCGTCCATATCGGCCTCTCAATCCTTGATGTAAAGCCTTTTCATTGTACATAGAAGCATATGGTAGTGGATATTTGGGATGCCAAGTTTCAACATGTTGGTCATCATTGAACGAGTCAAGTGTTTGTTCATCAGCCCCCATAGCCTCTAAATGTTCGTAAGCATCTTCTTCGTTATAATCGTAGGGAGGTATTTCTTGCTTTAACAACAACCATGCGGCATCCATAGCGTTCATCATGCCACCTCAATTGCAATTTGGATTTTGAGTTCATTTGCTGATGATTTAGTTATGGGTGAAATCGTGTACCGTGCCACGGGCGTGAACTCGCTTGTGTCACGGAATTGGATGTACACTTCCTTGATTTGGTCAGCAAATGTCGTATCGTAGGGCAGTTTAGCCTCAACGAGCAGGGAGGTGTCATCAACTACCGTGATGGTGGGGGTGAGGGTAACAGCAGGGCGACCCGCCGAGCCATCGTCTGTGGTGGCTGGTGTGCCGTCAAAGCCCAAAATGACCTCGTTGATGTTGCTGGCGAGCGTGTCAAGCAGAAGACGCCGCATGTAGTCACTAATCGGCATAGATGTTCCTCCGCTCCCTCGTCTTGTTCACACCGATGGGCAAGCCGTTCTTGCCGATTTTGCCTCTATCGTGCGTTCCCTTCACACCACCGATGAGGTATGCCGTGTTAAATACTCCTCTTTCTTTAACCACCGATACGATACGCAATTCTACCTTGCCGAACAAGGCCAAGTTCTGTTCTACCACCTGTACATAGGTGGCGGGATTGCTGTCGTTTGCACCCACGCTACTGCCTTCGGCCACGCCCTGTAGGATGCCTTCAATACCCGTGTCAAGGTTCATCATCGTAAGGTCGCTCATGTTCTTCATCGGCATGTGTTTGATTTCCGTGACGACCTTGTTGCCGCCGTCATACTTGACCGTCATACCGGGACGCAGGTTGAGCAGGTTGAGGTGGCCACCACTGGATATGGAGCCACGGATGAGCGAGCGTGATTTGAGTACCTGTCGTGCGACACGACGGGCGGCGTTGGTGGTGCGGGCGGTGTTGTCCACGATAGGTGCGCTGTCCTCCCGCACTTCCTCTACCTGTCCTTCTACATCGTCCACCGTGACAATCACCAAGTCATTGAGAGCCAACGGCTGGCCTTGCACAGTGACACGGTTGGAGATGTTCTCAATCGGGTTATCGGTCTTGGCACCGAATCGCAAGTTCTTGTCCACGAACACGCTTGCCTCGCTGAATGTGATGGGGATGTACAGCAGGTTGCCAAAGCGGTCAAGCAGGAGCATACGGCTGTCGTGACGGCCAAGGAATCGCAGGGCGGTCATGAGGTTCATGTTGTTGAAGTCTTGACCCACGAAGCGTGTGCTGTGCTTGCGTGCTGATGATGCGGTGACATTCTGTGGGCGTGAGATGTTCACGCTGGTTGCGCCGCTGTTGATGGACTCGCCAAGACGCACAGCCAAGTCTGTGGTACGCAGGCCCACATCTACAGGCTGGCCGAGTTTGACGGTGCGACCAGTGAAACCGATACCGTCCAGCGTTTTGCCCTTCATGTTGCGTAGGTTCACCAGCACACCAAACGATGATGATTCAACCGTGTGCGGCAATAGGCGTTGCGCTGATGCGTCTGCGTTGTAGATGAGCATGGGGCTGTTGGTGCTGGAAATTAAATCATCAGCAAAGAAAGGGGCAGTATTGAGTGAATGGCCGGGGGTGTTGTTATGCGACAACTGGATGTACGATTCGCCCTCAAGGATGCGGTAATTGCGTTGCGGCATCACTTGTAAATTACGAGTGTTTTTCTTCTCTACCGTGACCTTAGCCTTGTTTGCCTTCTGCACGCTTATGCGACCGTGATGAATGGCGTTGTCCACGAATACAGGCTTACGCACATGGGTCATGACCTCATCTGCGTCAGTGCTGTACCGACCAGTCCTTGTGTTCTTGAGGACGGTCATTGCGATTCCTCCTTTGGAGGCCAATTAAGCAACGGTTGGTTTTTCCATTCAATCCACTCTTGGTCACGCTTTTGCTGTTCGGGATATAGGCTTTCATTCAATTCCGCTTGTTCACTTGTTCTTCCAATTCTTACAAGTGCTTCGGGTGGAATGTTTTGTGGAATTGCATATGAATTGAAAATCTGCCTTTCCCCGTACTCATCGGGAGAATACGATTCATCCAAATAAGCATCGTTAAGCCTATTACCTCTTATTCCCCATACATCCATCGCTCCTGTGCGTGAACGAGCCGACACCTCACCACCCATATCGTACACCATCCTTACGACTTTCTCCATGTTGCTCGTAGTGGGTTCAATGTTGTTATTAAGCATCCATGCCCAAACTGCTTTTTCGGGCATACTTTCACCATGATAATGCTTCCACCCCTTTGTTGGTAAAGCCTTCATACCCTCGCTTTGAATTTGTTTTCTGCGAGGCTCTTTTGTGTAGCGTGCACCTCTCACCGGCCCGTAAGAACTGGGAAAGTCGGGATGATACTCACCCAGTTCAGTTTGGCGTGAAGCCTTGAGAAAACGCCACGCCTTCTCAAACACCATCACATTCCCTCCCATATACCGCTTGGTTTAGTCCATACCAATTTATCGGGGTCAAGGTTTGTTTGATGTTGTGCAAAAGATTCTTCAAAATCCATTGGTGCTGATTCATACTCAATACCAAGTAAAGCAGGTGAAGGGTCTATAGCCATTCGGTTAATTGGTCTTGGTAGTTTTCCACGATAACCCATAACCATACCTACAGGGTCACTTGATGCCGCAAAAGCCGATGCACCCTCATGTGCTTGAGGTGTATTTCCTTTAGCCCACCACGACCCCCTTCCACTAATTGGGAAAGGCGCAATGTCTTCATACGGGTTGTCATGCCATTTTTCAGCATGTTGGGGTTGCACGCCTTCACTCATGTTTTGAGCAACACGCCCACCATGAATACCCCTAAAGGCTGTTACAGGCTCCATACCGGGATAATCTTCTATGTAGTTGTACAACTTCATTTGCCGTGAAGCCTTGAGAAAACGCCACGCCTTCTCAAACACCATATCAAGCCCTCAGCAGTTCCATCGCTTCAAGGCCGCTCCTTTGGGTGTCAGTTTACCTTTCTTGCTGGTCGGGCCTTTGACACCCGACATGCGAGCGCAAAACGACTTACGACGCTTTGCCTTCTTTGAACCGGGCTTGAGTTTGCTCGGCTTGGTTGTCACTGGCGGCTTGAGGTTCGCACCCTCTTTACGCTTAGCGGCGGCACGACCCTTGGCATTCAGCCCACCTTTACGGTGGTGCTTGTTTGGGTTGTAGCCATGGAATGGTTTTTCCTTCTTGGCTTTCATCACTGCAAAGGCTAATTCAGCAGGAGAACAACAATCACAAAACTCGTAATCCATCACGAAGCATCACCACTGTGGTCATTTGAATTGTAGGTCACATCTCCTTTATGGCCTTTGGGATGCAGGGATTGGGAGAAGCGGGGCTGGACGGTGTAATCCATGCGCTCTTCCTTGCTCTCACCCTCTTGATGGGTGCGGCGGCGAGCGGCATCTGCACGGTAGTGTTGCAGGGTGTTTTCACTCATCACGACACGAGTAATCTCGTTGTCCAATAACGATGAATCAAATCCACTGGCGGCGGTGCCGATAATCTCCGGCCCCGTACTTACTGGGTTGCTGTCGCTTGAAGAAATGTCCATAACATACAACGGAGCGTATGGTGGGTTACTGTCGGGATTCGTGCTACGAATGTAGTTCCCACTGCTTGCTCGTCCGTTGCTTACCTCGTACACATACATACCGTATTTTCCACCAGCCGTAGCACCGAAGTAATTGCTACCGTACTGCGGGCTTGACGAGTGTAGGTTAAGGTTGGAGCGGAACATTTCAGCGTGTTGTTTATCCAGTAAACGAACTGGTCGTAGCATGAAAGTGATGCGCTTATCGGTGAGGTTTGTTTGATTACTTGATGCGTCAAACACGCTGGTTTCGTATGGGTTAGCCGTTTTGTTGCTACCGCTAATGCCACCCCATCCTGTGTCGTCTATGGGCGACACGAAGTTGCGAGTTTCTGCAAGGTATGTACCGCCCAGTGGATTGAAGTTGGAGGTATGGGAGAAGCGCATAACACCACCTTGTGGTTGACCACCGAAGTTGAGTGAAGTAAGGTCGTAGTTTCCAATTGTTTGCGAACCAGTTTGCATACCACCTTGCACAATGACACGCTGGCCCACACCACGGTCGGTGTGTAGGCTGTGAGCCTCGGTGTTGATGGCTATAAGGTTGTCATCCACACCCTCTACATTCTCGGTGTCAAGGCCGATACGGGGCGCACTGCGGCTTACAGCATCCTTGTGTGGAGAGTCACCGCTCACTGTTTCAACACGGTCGCTTACCACGGCTTCGGGCTTCAGCAAGCCGTCTTCTGCGATGTCAAGGCGTGCGCTGATGCCACGGGGCACCTCGTCAGCCTGCAACACATCGTTGCGGGCACGGATGTAACCATCGTTCATGTTTGGTTCAGCAGTGTGATGGGACAGTACAACACCCGATGCGTGATACGGCTCGTCAAGGGCTGTCAACACATCCTCGTTGAAAGCGGTAGGGTATCGCAGACCACGCCCGTGGCCGTCATCACCGACACGGTGAGCGTTAGTGGGCATGTACACATCCACAAGTTCAGTAGCATCGTCGTTGTTGGTATCGTTAAGTCGCCCACCGAAGCGTGGGACAGTGACACCCGCACCAACAGTTAAGTTGCCGTCGCTTCTGTCAATCAACCCCTTCATATTGACAATCGGCCTTCCGCTGTTGTAAATTCGTCGGTATGGTGTACGGCCGTTTGTACGGTCATATTCGTACACATCGGCGGCATCCCAAGCGGGGCGAATACCAAAACCACGAACAGGGTGACGGCGTACATCCTCACCACGGGTGTTGCCCCACCAATCTACCAAGTAGTAGGCTACAGCCTCGTCCAACTTGTGAATTTCCTTACCTTCACTATCCCCCCACCAATCACGAAGCACAGTGTTCTTGTTTCGTAGCGTGCGTACAGGACAACCGAATGGACGAGCAACACGCATACCATCGCTGTAGCGTACCTGCCATTCGGGTTTATCTACACCAAGCATACCGGAGAAGTTAGTCTGCCGCTCCATGATACCAATTTGTGCGTGCGGGTATGCACCAGCCGTTGGGTCGCTGGTTTCACCACCGCCGTATGTCCATGTGGTTTCAGCCTCGCTTTGCACAAGCGGGCCGTGTGGATAGCCCACGACATTGTTCGTAGTAATTACAGCCGCCTCACGGAATGCACGCATACCATACAACGACCACTGTGGTTTGTTATACGGTTGGCGTAGGCCAATACGATAACCGAATGGTCGTGTGCGGGTAGGATTGCTGATGCTATCGTAGGAAGTCTTGCTAACGCCACTGCTCACCGTGTACGAACCGTCGTCATCAGCGTCAGTCCACACAGGGCCGTCAAACGAATAATCTCGTGGATAGTCCCATGCGGCGGAAACATATCCATACCCGTCAAGACGGCTGATGAGTGGCCCACCACGACTACCACATGGCCAGTAGTGATTGAGGTTGGTCTTGGTTGTCGCATCGGCTGAGTCAGCCTGTCCACCTTGTGGGACAAATCGGTTTGCAATCAACAATGAATTTCCATATGTCGTGTCTAACACATCGGCGGTACCCAAATCACCTTTACCATCAATTAAAATTTCGCTACCGATTGGTATAGTTGCTTTTATGTCTTCTTGCGTAATAATTGCGATTACTGATGTACCAACATCGGTTGTATATGCTGTACCATCAATAATGATTTTTGTTCCAACTCCTAAAGAGGAATTTTGCGTATCTGTGTTGATTCTGTTAGAGGGAATATTAACACTGGTGACTAAAGCGGGTTCTCCCGGTGTTCCAGTATCTCTAACAGCATAAGGTGGAGCAGGAAACCTACGGTCAAATGCAAATGGGCCAAGACTGGCGTAGTAGGCCGCATCGTGGTAGTGTACAGTCTCAAAGTGTTCGGGCATACTGTTAAGTGGCTTCTTGTCCACAGCACGGTCAGTGAGTGGATTGAGCCATGTGCGGCTGGAATCCGAATAGAAGGTGTGGGGTCGCCCAAGGTTGGGATGCCAAAGGCACAGGAAAGCGTCGGCCAAGTGTAGGCTGTTGGTGTCTCGGCTTCCCTGTAGCATCTGCGGTAAAATGCGAGTCACCATACTGGTCTTGGAATCTGTGAAAATAGCACCAGCAGGGCGGAAGTCGTAAGCACGGGTGAGGCGCAATTTTGTGCCAGCAGTTAGATTGCTGGTGAAAGAAGACTTGGCTGTGATGGTAAACTGCTTTGGTTTGTTCATGTTGGTTGCATCGTACCCACTGCGCTCAGTGTAGGTGTGCGTGCGCCGCACACCATCTGCGTCCGTGTACTCCAACTTGTTGCCGTAATATGGCTTCTGTGGGAAACCACGAGCGTCATCTACGGTGATTGTGGTAGAAGCCACACTCACTACGGTACACACCGGATTAAGGCTGATGTTCTCAAGCACCTCGTGATACAGGTCGGGGTACAGGCTTGGGTAGCCTGCGAGTGTGATTTGACAGGCGATGCTACCGGCACTGGCTCGCAAGAACTCGTAGTAGTTGTCAAGACGGTGATGGTTGAGATGACGGAAGCCCGTAGCGTCAGCGTGGTCGGGGCCGAGTTTGTGTACAATGCTCCACCATGGAATGTTGGTGGTCATACCGGGTGTTGCACGAGCGAACATCTGTGGGTGATAGGGTAGTGAACGCTTGACGAAGGCGGGGCTTTCAGTAGCCTGCACACCCAAAGCGTTGTACAACATAAGCGGTGGGATGTTCGTGAATTGGCTACCATGGTCGGGGTCGTGGTCAAGAATGAGTTCATTGATGAACACCTCACACCCACGCACATCAGCCATCGTAGCCTCAGCCAATACAAGAGCGACCGCACCTGTAGCACTGTCGGGTTCACGCAGACCTACAACGAGTGCTACTTGCTGGCTGGTCAATTCATTAACGGAGCCATCGGGTAGTGCTGTTGCTCCACCATTGGCGTGGTAGCCAATGAACTGCGACTTGTGCAGGTTAGGTTGAATGACAATTTGATATGCACCTACCTCGCTTGGGTCGGGGAAGTGATGACGCAGGGTGTAGGTAGCGGCGGCTTCCAACACAATGGTGTGACCACCAGCGGCATTGACCACGCCAGCCTGTCCCTCGGATGCCAGTACACCGTAGCCATCACTACGAATCTTGGACTCAAACATCAACGAGAATGCTCCACCGTGAATATCACTTGGCCCACTGGGTGTGGCTGTCAGCGCACCAAAGGTATGCAAGGTATCGTAGCCGTACAGGTTGTTGGTGAGTGTAGTGGAAATGTCGGTCTTGAGGTCATCAAGGTCTTGCTCTTCCATCAGTGCAAACTCATGTGGTTTAACCGTAGCAGAACGGATTGCTCGGTGTTTATTGTACAACCCTTGGTAGGCAGGGTGGGCGAAGTGACCGGGGAGCATAGCCATGGTGGGATTGACAAAGTGGTGCCCCATTCGTGGAAGCGATAACGGAGACAGTTGAGGCTCTTTGTACACATCGTTACACAGTGTTGCGTCCAGCGTCAAGCCGTCCACATAGTTCGTGTGTACAGTATCGGGACTGTTGCCACTCACTTCAGCATGGTCACGCAGACGGCGAGCCGCAAAGAAGCGAGTGCTACCAGCGGGAATGTAGTATGAAGGCACGACCTTGAGTGTGGTGATAGACGACTTGACCAATTCAGCAAAGTCAGCATCTCCTACGCAACCTGTAAAGGTAGAACCGGCGATACCCGTAAATGATGCAACTCCACCTCGGTCGGTGGTAGGGTCGTACAGACGCAAAAATCCACGATGAGGTGGAGCAGGGTCACGAATGTATTCACTGAACAGGGAAGCATCGGGAGCGGCATCAACGGTAAGGGTGGTGCCGCTGTACGATACAGCCGTCAATTCAGCATTCGTTACACCGCCAGCGTGCGTGTAGTAAGTTGGGTATCGGTGACTGTGCGTGTTGCCGTTCTTGGTAATGTGGAAGAACAGTGTGCGGTCGTGCAATTCGTATGATGTCTCAAGTGGAGCATTGCCCGTAGCCGACTCCCAACCAGCGTAGGTGGGGTCGGGGAACGAGCCTTGGCTGATGTGTTCCCAATTGTGGTCGCTGAATGTACCACCGAGGCGTGGCCCTTTCGTATCATCGGTAAACAAATGTTTGATGCTACTGCTTGACATTGGGCGCATCATACCCCCCGTGCCCATGCTTTCGTTTTGGTAGGCTTGCAGGCGGTCAAATCCAGCACGCACGAGCAAGTTGCCGGGAATGCTATCGGGATGGGGCAGACGCACTTTGAGGTTAGGTTCTACGCCACTACCTGCGGTTGCGGGTGCAAGCCCTTCTGCGCTACGGTCGGACACGGCGTTGAAGGTGCGAATAATTGTACCGAATGGCGAGCCACCCTCAATGATGTGGACTTGGCCCGTGTCGTCTTCAACTTGCATCTCTTCAAACTGCAATTCCTCATTAGGGATAGCCAATACATTTCGCAACTCATCGGGATGTGCGGCGGCGATTTGTGGATGTGCTAATTCCTGCGCCTGTATGATAGGGAACATGGCACTGTTGGTTGTTTCAAACGAGAATCGGTTAATACCGTACAGTTTCTCACCTGTTGTGTAGGCAGTGTCACTGCTTACCCGTGTGACAAACGGTACAGCACCAAGTCCACGAGCATTGACAGCGGGAAGCGATAGGTTGCCACCGTCCATACGCTTCCACACGATGTGTTCTACGGAGAAGTTCTTGGCCGGTGAGCGTTGATTCATCTTGAAAGCATTCGTGTCACCAAGCCAGTAGTTGGCATCGTCACCATATCGGTCAAGTTCAGCACTGGTGCTGGTCTTCATGTCAGTGATGAGGTTACGCTCAACATCGGTAGCATCCTCCAAAAAGAAACTGCCGGGGCTTTGGTCAAGGTCAAAGAACAAATCACCCGTCTTTGCATAACAAGGCTCAGCATTGAACAATTCTACATCAGCGAAGACAGGGCCGCTAAATTGGAATGGGGTAGAAGGTATGTCATCAGTGGGTACACCTACAGGCTGAACCACCAATGCCTCAATGTTCGGCCCACCGTGAGCGGGTGCAACGAACCTGTCCACGCCATGGATGCGCTCGTCCCACTGTGCGGTGCCTGCAAAGGTGATGGCTGTAGCGGCGGATATACCATCAGCGGTTTTGTTCACAACTGCCAACCAGTCGCCTGTAGCGGTGATTCCATCACGGTCACGCTTTGCCACCAGCGGGAACTCAGCCTCGTATGAAATCACAAGGAATGCACGACCAAACACACCTTGGGTGTGATGAAGCGCACGGGGTACAGCGTCCTTGTCAGCGATGTGCAGTGGGTTAGCGAAGTAAGTTGAGTCCTCCACATCATCGTAAGTTGCCGCCCCTGTCGTAGTGTAGTTCCACGAATAAGGAGATGTCAAAACCGAATCCAAATTGCTTCGGTTGTTCAACGGCCCGCTGGCTTCGGGGGCGTTACGCATGGGTGTGAAGTGTGGTAGGTGGCTGAAGGTGCTCATCGCACTTGAGGCTGGCCCGTAAGGTGAGAAGCCTAACATGGGGTGCCAAGCACCCAAACCAGCCCCGTAGCCTTCAGTTCCCACCTTGAGTGAGTTGAGATATGAGTATCGCTCACCAGCCCACCCCATGGCACCTGTGGGTCGTGTGCGGTCAAGAGCGTCAACAAGGCCACTGAAGTGAACACGAGTCATGTGGTCACGGGCTGTGGCGTTTTCGTTGTTGTAGTAATGAACACCCGACTTGCTCCAAACGAAGAGTTTGGTGGGCAGTGGGTCGGGGAGAGCAGGAGGTGGTGGGGGGATTGGGTTAAACGATGGGACGGTGATTGGAGATGTGCCAGCGCATTTGTCGTTCCATGATGTGATGTCCTCAAACTGTGCTTTACCCGTGATTCGGTTTGGTGCAAGCCAAAATCGCACTGTCCATGTGCCACCATCATCGTACACTTCACGAGAATGATACGGCGCAAAGGCTGGACAAGGAGCGGTACCGTGAACAGGTCGTCCACCATCATCGGTACGAATCCAACCACATGCAGGGATTTGTTCAAGCGATGCTTGGGTACCACCACTCATTGTACCTTCTATGTAAGATTTAGAAGAAGTAGCGGTGTCGTTCACATATACCCCATTCCAAGTTGTTTCAATCCACCCGTAGCGGTCTTGGCGTTGAGCGTTACCCATGCTCGGCATAAAGGTGCCACCCATGGCTTTGAGTGCGCCCTTGCCGGGATTTTCGTTGATGGCTTGACCGATGATAGTCGCCAACTCTTCACCGTTTTGACAGCGTGTACCGTCCACAACGATAATCTCACGATTGAAATCACTTGCATCCTCACCAAGCAGACCATCAAGCACCACTGTGGCCATCGGCCCGGAAACACGGAAGGCTGTAGGATGAACGAGGTTGCCGTTGATTTTACTCAATTGGAAATCGCTTTTTTCCATCTGCGGATTGAAAGCGATTTGATTATCCAACCACGACCCACCGGGGTGATACCCACCATCCATGTGGAAGGTCATGTCAGCACTCATCGCAATACCGTAGTAGCCGATAGCACAGTGTTGGTAAGGGTGAGCCTTTTTGTAATCACCCTCGTTGTTTCCAACTACCTTACCCGCTACAGGATTGATGAAATGTTGTCCATAGTGATAACCATGTTCGGGGCGTTGCAGAATGCCGTAGCCGCTTCCTCCCGTGTCCCCAATGTTTGGAATACCTTGCGCTGGCGACCAGTTGAGTGTGGTGTTCCAATGGAAACGCTGGCGATTGGACTGGTAAGTGCTGTTAGGTGGCCCATATTCACCATTTGAATTGGTGATTTCATTCGGTAGATTTTGACCGGCTGGTACTTTGCTCCATGTATTACCTGTGGTCACAACATAGCCGGGGTGAGGCTCACTGTCACCAAGTGTGCCGGTGGCTGTCTCATTGAATGGGAAGGCTTGACCGGGGCCGTAGATGAGGTAAGTGGTAAAGTAAGGCGTATTGGTCTTGTGGTCGGTATAGCGTGCCGTTTGATGTGGCATACGCATGACCAACGGGACAGGTCGTTGACGCACGATACCTGCATCATAGCGTGCGGTTACATGGTCGGGATTTGATAATAAGTCCGGCAATGCGCCTACATCAAGGTCGGGAGACA
>Ga0213866_10002946_pt1 | contig 11763 bp, 8 predicted proteins | sample PICome_11_FD_160079 | JGI IMG/M metagenome (GOLD analysis project Ga0213866, IMG submission 160079) | Coastal seawater microbial communities near Pivers Island, North Carolina, United States - PICO284 | ecosystem: Environmental > Aquatic > Marine > Coastal | place: USA: North Carolina... | reverse complement strand
TGGCGAAGCGGTTAGGGGCAAAGAAGGTGATTACGCTCATTACCAACTCAGCCTACGCTGAGCTGGTGGGTCAAGAAATCGACATTGCCATATCCCCTCAGCAGATCACCATTAGCAGTCTGCTCACCCACGTTCGAAAGGGCGATATCAGCACGGTCCACTCACTGCGACGTGGCGCCGCCGAAGCGCTTGAAATAACGGCCCATGGTGACCCCAAAACATCGAAAGTTGTAGGCAGACGACTCGATGAATTAGACCTACCACCGGGTGCGACAATAGGCGCGATCCTGCGCGGCGACGAGGTCATCATTGCCCACCGCCACGTGGTGGTGGAGGAAGACGATCACGTCATTCTATTCCTCACTGATCCATCAAAAATCAGTCTAGTAGAAAAACTATTTGTCGTCGGTGGTAGCTTCATCTAATGAATATTGGGCTGTGCATTCGCATCGTAGGCCTATTGCTCATGCTGTTCAGTTTAGGAACCTTGCCTTCCATGGTTTTGGGTTGGGTACAGGAGGACGGCACCGCTGAGGTATTTGGGCAAGCCTTCGCTGCCACCGCAATTTCGGGTGTTGTTTTATCGCTGCTAACCCAGCGCGTTAATTCGGAGTTACAGATTCGTGATGGCTTTCTTGTAACAGCCGCCTTCTGGATCGTTCTCGGCCTCTATGGATCTCTGCCGTTCTTGCTGAGTGACGCTATCGAGGTATCCGTTTTCGATGCCATCTTTGAGTCAGTTTCGGGGCTTACAACAACGGGGGCAACCGTTTTGGCTGGACTCGATTCACTCCCCCAGTCCATTCTTCTCTACCGGCAGTTGCTGCAGTGGCTTGGCGGCATAGGGATTATCGTTTTGGCCGTGGCCGTGCTGCCCATGCTGGGCATCGGCGGTGTGCAGCTCTACCGAGCTGAAAGCACAGGCCCCGCGAAAGACAGCAAATTAACACCACGAATCACGTCTACCGCGAAAGCACTATTTTCTATTTATCTGGGACTGACCGTTGCCTGCGCAGCGGCATATTACCTTGCTGGCATGTCAGCGTTCGATGCCATAAGCCATGCCTTTTCGACGATCGCCATCGGTGGCTTCTCCACCCATGACGCCAGCATGGGTCATTTTGATAGTGACATTATTTTACTTATAGCCTGTCTATTCATGCTGATCAGCGCCGTCAACTTTGGCCTTCACTTTGTCGCGTTCTCTAAGCGCAACCCAAGCATCTATCGCTTCGACTCGGAGACTAAGTTTTTCTGCTGGATGGTGCTTATCTCCGCAATCATCACCTGCATCACGTTAGTGGCTATGGATACTCTCCCAGCTGATAAAGCCATTGTGCATGGCCTGTTCCAAACCGTATCGATAGCAACCACGACCGGCTATGCCAGTGATCAGTTCGCTACCTGGCCGTCCTTTTTACCGATATTCCTGATCATGCTCAGCGTGATGGGCGCCTGCGCTGGCTCAACAGGTGGCGGCATGAAAGCCATGCGCTTTTTACTTATTTTTCGGCAGGGCTTGAGGGAGCTTCGACAATTACTGCACCCTAACGCTGTCATACCATTAAAACTAGATCACCGCCGGGTGCGACCCGAAGTTGTTAGCGCAGTCTGGAGTTTCTTCGCTGTTTACATGTTCTCGTCGTTCGTTCTAGTGCTATGCATGCTCGCCACCGGACTCGATTTTCTATCCGCCACCAGTGCCGTGACTGCCGCTATCAACAATCTTGGTCCGGGTCTGGGATCCGTAGCCGCCAACTACGCGACAGTGACGGATGCGGGCAAGTTGATTTTGTGTGTGGCCATGCTGCTAGGACGACTCGAAATCTTCACGCTACTGATTCTCTTCACACCAACTTTTTGGCGACCTTAGGTCAGACTGAGTTACTTCAGGCCCCGCGACTCCTTGATCAAATCATAAGCTGTAGTGATGTTCTGTGAGCGCTCTGTAGCCATATCAACCATCTCCTTTGGAACGCCGCGAGCGCTCAATTTATCCGGATGATTCTCACTCATAAGACGGCGGTAGGCCTTTTTTAACTCTCGATCATCAACATCGGGACTAACACCAAGAGCCTTGTAAGCATCGGCTAACTGACTCCGCTGGGGTTGGTATTGTTGACGTTGGTGCTGACGCTGATCACCAAAGTTCGCCTGTGCGCCCACCATACTGATGATGCGCTGCAGGGCCGCATCGGAAATGCCCAGCGTTTTGGCCACTCGAGAAAGAGCGTTGCGCTCAGCGGTGTCCAACCGACCATCGGCTAATGCCATAGCAACCAAAAAAAGCATGAGCGTTTGAGAGGTTTGAGGTCTGAGTGACGCCGTCCTTCGAAACCGCAAAAGCTCAGCGGATGGGTCAAAATCGGGCTCCGCCCCATGCTTAAAACGCTTAATTGCCGAGGCACGCTGAGAAGGCGTCAGCCTAAGCTGTGAAAACATGGCTTCAGCCTGTGCGATCTCGGACTGCGATATCCGGCCGTCCGCCTTAGCTATGAATCCCAGCATGACAAAGGTGGTATCAAAAAATTCTTGCTGCAGCGCATGGAGACCATCAGGGCCTGTCATACGAATGGCTCTTACCAGCCCGGAATCAAACAAATGCCCAACAAAAAAACCGACCAACCCGCCGATGACACCTAGCGTTAAAAACCCGAGCAGGCTTCCAATAATTTTACCTGTGTAAACATTCATCACGCGGGACCCTTCTGTGACGGTCGTTTGACGCCGTCGTAATGATTGACCACGCCCCGTGGCAACGTTCTAAAGCGTTTATATGACCATTGATACTGAGCGTCTCGCCCAGAAATCAGCGTTTCAATATCTTGGTTCATCGCCCGCAAGGCGAGCTCCAAGTCCTCGTTATAGATGTCCAAGGATACCGGCAAATAAACCAGCTCCCATCCACCCTTCACCCGGAATACGCCTGCGAGTACCGCTCGGGCACCAGATTTCGACAACAGGTTTGCACAGAGACTTGCGGTGAAACACTCGATGCCTTTAAAGGGTACATTCAAACCGCCCGACTCATGAGCGGGGACTTGATCTGGCAAAATACCCGTTAGCCCACCACGTTTAAAATGTCTAACCAGCTGGACCAATCCTTTAGGGGTTGTGGGCACATAGGCCCCACCCGGGCGCTTTCTAGCATCCAACACCACCTTGCCTACAGAAGGTAATTTCGGTGGCTCAAACAAACCTAAAAAATCGCCTTGCGTCACCAAGTGGTGTGGCAATACCTCCCAATTCCCGACGTGCGGTGCCAAAACCAACACGCCACGTTCTTCAGCCGCCGCCGCTTCAAGGTGCTCAATGCCAACAATGCGAAGTTTAGACATGACGTAGGCAGATGAACGTCGCCAGACATGACCTAATTCGGCGGTTAAGGCCCCCTGTTCTAAAACAGCCTCTTTAACTAGGGCCTCTTGCTGGTCGCAGGAGCGCTCCGGGTAAGCCAGCTCAATGTTTCTTCGCACAACACGAACCGTGTGGGTATTCATACGGAACGCTACACGCCCAAGAGAGCGACCCGCTGACCGCGCCACTTCGAGAGAAACGAGTGACGATAGGCGTAATACCGATCGCAACGCCATTAAAGCAAGCCCGTCTTTGAGTCGAAATTTTATGGAATTGTGATTGTTTGGCACTGAGATGCGCTTAATTCGCCTTGGATGCTCATATTATGCCAGTGCTGGCCACTGTATACTTCACCCTTCGGTATTTCGGGACAGAGAAGTGGGTTCATTAACTTTCCAAGAACTAATCCTAGAGCTTCAAAGCTTCTGGGGAGAGAATGGTTGCGTGATTCTTCAGCCGCTCGACCTCGAAGTAGGGGCTGGGACGTTTCACCCTGCAACCTTTCTGAAAGCCCTAGGGCCCGAAAACTGGAATTCGGCGTACGTACAGCCAAGCCGCCGTCCACAAGATGGCCGTTACGGCGACAATCCCAACCGATTGCAACATTACTATCAGTTTCAGGTCGTAATGAAGCCATCGCCCGCCGATTTTCAGGAGCGGTATCTCGATAGTCTTCGACGACTGGGCCTCGACCCGCTGGAGCACGATGTCAGATTCGTCGAAGATAACTGGGAATCTCCGACCTTGGGCGCATGGGGCCTTGGTTGGGAAGTGTGGCTCAATGGTATGGAGGTATCGCAGTTTACGTACTTCCAGCAAGCCGGGGGCTTAGAGTGTCTTCCAGTGACCGGTGAAATTACCTATGGCATTGAACGACTCGCAATGTATCTACAGGACGTAGATTCGGTGTACGACCTCGTCTGGTCTAAAACCCCGACGGGCACCATCACCTACGGCGATGTTTTTCACCAAAATGAAGTGGAAATGTCGACCTTCAATTTTCAGCAAGCTGATGTTGACCATCTGTTCGCCTATTTCGAATTTTGCGAAAAGGAAGCTGAGCGACTGGTTTCACTCGAACTGCCATTACCTGCCTACGAGTTTGTTATGAAGGCATCGCACACCTTCAACTTACTAGACGCTCGGCATGCCATTAGCGTGACCGAGCGACAGCGCTATATTCTCCGAGTGAGAACGCTGGCCCGGCTGACAGCGCAGGGTTATGTCGCGTCTCGCGCCAAAGTGGGTTTCCCGTTAGCAGACACAGATCTAGCGGAGGCGGCGCTTAAAGCTCTTGCAGAGGAGTCTGCGACATGAGTGCTCATACGGTCTTATTCGAGCTTGGCACTGAAGAACTCCCGGCAGGTGAGTACGAGTCAATGGCTAAAATTCTTGCCAACGCCGTGGAATCGGGCCTTGAACAACAGGGGCTCGCAATGGGCGAGGTCAGGGTGTTTGCAACAGCTCGACGACTCTCGGTTCTGATCGACAACGTTCAGGAGCGCGCAGATGATACGGAACAAGAAGTTCTAGGCCCTCCGGTGGCAGCAGCACGAGCTGATGATGGAAGCTGGACGCCAGCGGCTATCGGTTTTGCAAAGAAACAGGGAATGAGTCCTGACGAACTGCAAATAATAGGCACCGAGAAAGGTGACCGCTTAGGTATTCGTAAAATAGCCGAAGGGGTCTTATGTGCTGACGTATTGCCCGAGGTAGTCACTCAAGCCGTAAACAGCATTCCCGTCTCTAAACGCATGCGATGGGGTAGGGAACGACATGAATTTTTGAGGCCGGTGCAATGGCTAGTATTGCTCTACGGCGCCGAAGTTATTGAGGTCTCTTTATTCGGGCTTACATCCGATCGTGTATCACGAGGCCATCGGTTTCATGGACACTCATCTGTCGAAATCCCCAATGCCAACGTCTATGAGGCAACGCTCAGAGAGCAGTTTGTTATCGCGTCGGTGGATGAACGTAAAACGCTCATCAAAAACCAAATCTCGCGGCTGGTATCTCAGGATGAACGGGTTATCGTGGATGAAAACCTACTGTCGGAGGTGACCGGACTCGTCGAATGGCCAGTGGCCCTCCGAGGTAGCTTCGATAAATCATTCCTGTCGGTACCGAGGCAGGCGCTCATTTCGTCGATGCGTGAGCATCAAAAATACTTTCACATCGAGAGTCCTGACGGGGACTTGGTCCCTTCTTTTATTACGATCTCAAATATAGAAAGTACGCGCCCAGAATCCGTCGTTTATGGAAACGAAAAAGTGATTCGTCCACGACTAGCCGATGCGGCGTTTTTCTTCGATACCGATAAAGAAACGACGCTGGCTAGCAAAGCCCTACGGCTTGAGCGTGTTCTTTTTCAGCGTGATCTTGGAACATTGGCGCAAAAACAGGCCCGTATTTCTGACGTGGCACAACTGCTTAGCGAGCAACTGGGCGCTGATAAGGCCACAATACAAGCCGCTGGCGGTTTAATAAAAGCCGACCTCGTATCAGACATGGTAGGTGAATTTCCCGAGCTTCAAGGAATAGCAGGTCGGCACTATGCGCTGCACGATGGAGAGTCAGAAGCCATCGCCAATGCCATTGAACAACATTATTGGCCGAAGTTTTCGGGCGATCGATTACCCGACTCCCCAGAGGCGGCGGCCCTAGCTTTAGCTGATCGACTCGATACATTAATTGGTATTTTCGGAATAGGGCAAGTACCCACGGGATCAAAAGACCCATTTGCACTGCGCCGAGCGTCACTTGCCGTTATTCGCATTCTTCTTGCGTTTGCACCAAGTGCAAGCCTCGAAATGATTTTGACGACAGCTAAAAAGTCTTTCCCCTCTGACGTTTTAGACGAGGGCGTTGTCGATACCGTTAAGGCCTATCTTCTTGACCGATTACCCGCACACTACGAAGACCAAGGGGTATCAGTCGACATTCTGCGAAGTGTGACAGCGGTGGGTACAGAAAGTGTCGGCGATATTGATTGCCGAAGTCTTGCCGTCGCACAATTTGCTGGATCGGATGCCGCCAATGCGCTTGCTGCTGCAAATAAGCGTGTCGCCAACATACTAACGAAGGTAGACGAGGCTCTTCCAGCTATTGACCAAGGGCTGCTATCGGAACCAGCTGAAGTGGCGCTGCACAGAGCACTTACAGAGTCTCAAGCCGCATTAGATGCGGCCGTTGCTAACAACGATTATCCGAAAGCGCTATCTAACTTGGCCAAGCTGCGTGAGCCCGTCGATGCTTTCTTTGATAACGTATTGGTTAACGCAGACGATGCGAGTGTTCGTCTAAACCGCTTGGGGTTGCTTAAAGAATTGCGGGGTCAGTTCCTAAAAGTTGCTGATCTTGCGGTGCTCGCTAGATAAGGCTCGCTTATTAATGTCACTGGATACCGTAGTCGTTGCCCTCGCACTCATCTCAGCCAGCGCTATTGCTATCGGTTTACTTGTTCGGCATCACGGTACGTATCGTGAATCGGTTGCCGATGCGCTCGCGCGAGGCGACGTCGCCAGAGAAGAGATCGAGACACTTAAAAAACAACTTAACGACCTAAACCAAAAGCTCATCGACAGTTCAGGACGCGAGGAAGGGCTCAAGGCGACACTTGCCATCAAAGAAACTGAACACACCGAAAAAATTGCGTTATTAGAAGACGCCAAGAAAATGCTTCGGCTTGAGTTTGAGAAGACAGCCCAGGCGCTCGTCAATCAGGGCGAAAGATCACTTTCCACGCGCAATCAGGAATCATTGAACCAACTACTTAAGCCACTTTCGGAGAAGATCGACGGATTTCAAAGCAGAGTTAATCAAGTTCACAGCGATTTAACCGGCCAGAATGCTGCACTGAAGACGCAAATCAAGCAACTCCACGACGTGGGTCAAGAAATGTCTTCAGAGGCAAGCAACCTCACGCAAGCGCTCAAAGGCGACAAAAAACTGGTTGGTAATTGGGGTGAGGCACAACTGGAGCGAACACTGGAACTTGCTGGGCTTCGACGGGGAGAGCATTACGAGGCGCAGCAAGCATTCAAAGGGGAGGATGGTCAGCGACTTCTGCCTGACTTCGTTATCTTCTTACCGCAAGACAAACACGTCGTGATCGACAGCAAGGTATCTCTTGTTGATTACGAGCGAGCCATCACGGCTGAAAATGACAGCGAGCGAGCGCAGAGCCTCGCTGCACATGGGGCTGCCGTGAAGCGCCATATCGACCAGCTTTCAGACAAGGATTACGCCAATCTTGCCGGTCTTCAAAGCCCCGATTTCGTCCTAATGTTTATGCCTGTAGAGCCTGCCTACATCGAGATTATGCGCACACAGCGCGATCTTTTTAATTACGGGTATCGAAAAAACGTCATTCTCGTATCACACACGACGCTTATGCCCATCTTGCGAACTGTCGCAAATCTTTGGATGGTGGAGCGCAGCAATGTAGAGGCTCGGGAGATCAGTGATCGCGCTGGCGATATTTTCAACGCAGTGTGTTTGGTGGCTGAACGCATGGAGAGCGTAGGCGCCTCTTTGTCACAAACCACCAAACGCTACAACGAAGCCGTAAAGAGCCTCGTGGGTCGGCAGGGACTGCATGGGAAGGTTGATCGGTTCCAGACATTATCAACGCGTGTGTCCAAAAAATTTCCCGAAAACCTGGATGTTTTGCCCGATCAAACCGACGCCAGTCAGCTATCTTTAGCAACCGAAAAATCTAGCGAAAAAGACGACATTAGCGACAAATAGACGCTCAACTCCGAATTAAACGTCTAAATTTGCGACCGCTAATGCATTGGTTTCGATGAAATCTCGTCGTGGTTCAACATCGTCACCCATCAACGTCACAAACATCTGATCAGCACGAATAGCGTCTTCGATTGTCACGCGAAGCATTCGACGTGCACCTGGGTCCATCGTGGTCTCCCACAATTGATCGGGATTCATCTCACCCAAACCCTTGTACCGCTGAATCGAGCAGCCTCGCCGCGCCTCATCGAGTAGCCATTGCATGATATTCGCAAAGTCAGAGGATGCGAAAACTTTCTCTCCACGCTTCACAAAGCTGTCTGACGTTACTGACGAGGCAAGCAGCACCCCCAACTCGGTAAGTTGCTTGTATTCGCCGGAACTAAACAAGTTATGGCCAAGAACAATATCACTAGCCACACTGTGCGCGGTTCGGCGCACAACGACGTAAAAGGTACCGCGCTCCGGATCACGACGTATAAAGCACTCAAACCTTACATTGCTGCCTGATATCGTAAGTAAGCGCTCACTAAGTGCCTCGGAAAATGCCGTCACACGAGCTTCGTCTGCCATCTCGTCTGTAGTAAGTGGAGTGGTATAAACCAGCTCCCAAAGAACATCCGATGAGTAAACACGACTTAAACGTTCGATAGTCGATTTTGCGCGCTGATAACGAGAAACGATATCCGCGAGCGGCTCTCCCGACAGACCCTCATCTGAGTCGCTCTTGAACAAAGTGGTATCAATTAATGCCGCATTGGTCAGGTACTCAGCCAAAGCATCTTCGTCTTTGAGGTATTGACTTGATTTACCCCGAGTCAGTTTGTAAAGCGGTGGCTGTGCAATGTAGACGTGCCCACGCTCAACGAGCTCACGCATTTGCCGGAAGAAAAATGTGAGTAGGAGGGTTCGAATGTGCGACCCATCAACATCCGCGTCGGTCATGATGATGATCTGGTGGTAACGCAGCTTGTCAGGATCAAACTCATCCTTACCAATACCACAACCCAATGCGGTAACGATGGTGCCAACTTCCGCATTGCTCAACATCTTGTCAAAGCGCGCACGCTCAACATTCAAAATCTTACCCTTCAACGGCAAGATAGCTTGAAACTTACGGTTTCTTCCCTGCTTGGCTGAACCGCCAGCAGAGTCACCCTCTACCAGGTAAAGCTCACACAAGGACGGGTCGCGCTCCTGACAATCTGCTAATTTTCCCGGTAAGCCAGCGATATCAAGTGCGCCCTTACGACGTGTCATCTCACGCGCTTTACGCGCCGCCTCTCGGGCGCGCGCCGCATCAAGCATCTTGCCGACAATTTGCCTTGCATCACTGGGGTTTTCCAAAAGGAACTCACCAAAACCTGCGCCCATAGCCTGTTCAACAATTGGCTTAACTTCACTCGAAACAAGCTTATCTTTCGTCTGCGAGGAAAATTTTGGGTCCGGCACTTTGACAGAAACAATTGCGGTCAAACCCTCTCGAGCGTCATCTCCCGTTGTATTGACCTTCGCCTTCTTTGCCAGACCCTCTCGCTCTATATAACTATTCAAGCCACGAGTTAGCGCCGACCTAAATCCCGCAAGGTGCGTGCCGCCATCGCGCTGAGGAATATTGTTGGTATAGCAGAAAATATTTTCCTGAAAACCGTCGTTCCACTGCAAAGCCACCTCGACACCGACGCCGTCATCACTGATAGTTTCAAAGTGAAAAACCTTATTTATGGTCGACTTTGCTTGATTGAGAAAATCAACGAAGGCGCTCAAGCCCCCATCGTAGCAATACGTTTCGCTCTCGCCGCTTCGCTCATCTGACAACACAATCTTCACACCGGAATTCAAAAAAGCCAGCTCTCGCAAGCGCTTTGCCAACACATCAAAATGGAACTTAATGTTGGAAAACGTCTCTGCAGAGGGCTTAAATCTTACTGCGGTGCCCGACTCCTGCGTGTCACCGATCACCGCCAAAGGTGCTTCAGGAACGCCGTGCCGATAGATTTGTTCGTGGAGTTTTCCTTGCCGACGAATCGTCAAACAGAGTTCTTCTGAAAGTGCATTAACTACGGACACCCCAACACCGTGCAAACCGCCCGATACCTTATAGGTGTTATCGTCGAATTTACCGCCCGCGTGAAGAACGGTCATGATCACCTCTGCGGCAGAGACTCCCTCCTCGTGCTGTTCCGTTGGAATACCACGGCCATCATCGCTAACGCTCACCGACTCATCAGGGTGTATTACGATGTTGATCTGGCTGCAGTGGCCTGCCAAAGCCTCATCAATCGAGTTATCGACGATTTCAAAGACCATGTGGTGAAGGCCCGTTCCGTCGTCTGTGTCGCCAATGTACATGCCTGGTCGTTTACGAACAGCATCTAAACCTTTCAGTACTTTAATACTGGAGGAATCGTAATTAGCCTCTTCAGCGCCGGGGGTGTTGTCTTCCATGAGATCTCCTTTCACTCGCCATGTATTATGCCATTGAATTGGTCTCTTTGATCACCCCTTGTTCCACGTGGAACACAGTTATTGGACCAAAGCCCTCCCAACGACGCTCATCGTCAAGGGATACCATTGTTGCCAGCACCTGGACCTTACTGGCGGCCAATACTGAAAAAACAGCCCTGGCGTTATCGTGATCAAGCTCTGCACCTACATCATCCAACAAGAACACGGGCGCGCGACCCGTTACTTCTGCCAGCACCCTCCCTTGCGCAACGCGCATTGCAGACATCAATACCTTCATTTGGCCTCGAGATAAAACCTCGTGAGATGGCCTACCCCCTATCAGACACTGCAGGTCTCCTCTGTGCGGGCCCACCTGCGTAAAACCGCGCTGCCTATCGCTCTGAGCGCCATCATTAAGCGCACCCAATAGCGACTCATCCGCCTTCCACCCAGACCTCAAAAACAAGGACATGCCTGGAAACACCACACCCATAGCAGCTAAAACTTCCGATAACTCATCTGACAAGAGCGAAGCGACCCTATCTCTAGCCTGATGAACCTGCTCACCCAAAGATGCCATTTCTCCAATCCACGCGCTGTCATCAGCTCCGCGCGTCTTTCGCAATAGCATATTGCGCTGCTTCAGCGCCTGGTGATATCGCTGCCATAAAGAGGCAAATGAGTGTTCCACGTGGAACACCATTTGATCGATCAATCGTCGCCGCGCCTCTGGACCCTCTCTAAGCGCATTGAGGGTATCGGCATTCAGCACGACCAACGGGAGCTCTCTTGCAAGTTCAGATAACGCCTTCACCGGAGAGCCAGACAACCGGGTTTCACCGCCACCAGCACGCTGTCGGCTAATCCCAATAACCGACTCAGCGCCGGCGTATTTCAAACGACCCACAACCTGAAGGCCTTGGTGATCATCGCTTATGGCTTTGGTGAGTTGCGACGTGGCGAAGGACTTGCCAGTGCCTAAAATATGAACCGCATCAAGAACTGAGGTTTTACCGGCACCGTTCAATCCAGTAAATACAGACAGCCCCTCTGATAAGTCCAGAGAAACCTCGGATAAGTTTCGTAAACTTCGAATCGATAACTGCGTTAGCAAGGCGTTATCAGCGGCCTTTTACAATCGCATAGGCATAACAACGTACAACGCCTCTGCGTCCGCATCACCGCCCGATTCTCCCTCTTCAATTAGCG
>Ga0213866_10002944_pt1 | contig 11763 bp, 21 predicted proteins | sample PICome_11_FD_160079 | JGI IMG/M metagenome (GOLD analysis project Ga0213866, IMG submission 160079) | Coastal seawater microbial communities near Pivers Island, North Carolina, United States - PICO284 | ecosystem: Environmental > Aquatic > Marine > Coastal | place: USA: North Carolina... | reverse complement strand
AGCAGTAAGACCATCTTCAAAACCATCTTCGTAGTCTGTGTTGGGATCAGGCACACTTATTGTCGGCACATAAGGAACATTCTTTTCATATAAGTACACAGAAAATGTCTTACCTTCAGACTGCAGCGCATAAGATTGAGCATTATATCGACCTCTGATAGATGCATCACGTGGTCCACGATAACGATACCGCATTTCATAAGCTTCTGCTCCTGGAGTCTTTTCCTTGAAACTCTGCCACATCTTACTTACAAGTTTACGATTAACTGGACTATTTACTATTCCTTTTAAAACAGCCTTTTTCCCTTCTGGGAGAACTGTAGCAAACGCGCTTGCTGCAACACCAAAATGATCTGCATAGAAAGCACCAAATTCTTCTTTTACATGTTCTATATACATTATTTCGAAACTCCATTCAATTCAGAATACGCATCATGGATAATCTCATCCATAACAGCTTCAACTTTCTCATAATACTCAGGTTTAAAACGATCACCGGTGCGATCATAGCTATAGTTCTTATAATCAGAAACTTTCATTCCAAAAACTTTAACAGCAAGCATGACGCGATTATAGAGGCCGTTATTATAAAGATCATAATAACAGATTGTAGCTTTACGAAAACGCTCAAGAGCAGATTTCTTAGGAAGAGGTTGATTATCAGGACCAACAGCATCTTGAAGTTCCTCAACAAGATCCTGGTAAGTGCCTTCATGATTCCAATAAGTTTTCATAGTGTCAATATCCTCTGTTTCCATTGTATAGTTAATTATACCATAGGATCCTTATATTGTCAATGGTTATTCTCTTTAAAAAAGCAATAGAATCAAGGCCTTAGAGATTAATTCAGATTAAATTTATGGTGTAGAATCAACGGCTTATCTCTAACCACCTGAAATTATTGTATTCTTTAGGACCAAAACGGTCTTTAAGGACAATATCTCTACAGTCATTTTCAACTGTTACTGTTACAAAATCTGCGTTGATAATGACATAATATGGACATCTAAAACTATTCAAGTCTGGGTCGTTAATTGATTTACCCGATCTTAAATCATCCTTCGAAAAGACAAGGTGTACCTTTAATGACCTTCTCCTCAAAAATCGGAATATCTCATCAACTACTTCGTCGGATAATTTCTCAAAATCATCTGTTGTGACTTTGATTAAATTTATCGTATCCACTTTAGGAGCTTCTATACAGAGTTTTCTATTCATCTTCTTTTAGCGATCTAATTAGAGCATCAATTTGATCAAGAGCTCGTTTTTTTGATATTGTCCATCCATTACCATAAGCAGCTAGCATAAACAAAAAAGATGCTTGGTTGGAAGTGATCTCAAATTCTGCTTGAGCTGCGTTTAAGAAATAAGTATTAGAAGGCTCATGATAAATTTCAACACTGTTATCTTCTTCGGAAAAAATTGATTTAAGATCTGGAAATTTGTCTGATAAAGCAGCATGCCCAAGCATGCATGCAATAGTTCCGCATTCTTGTTTCTCACCAAATGTGCTCATGTCAAAGAGATTTTCTTGCAAATCACTGATAACTTCTTTAAGTGTTTCAAGTTTCTCAATATTCATCGTGGTTCTCCTTTGGCCTTGAGTGCCACTATGGTTAGAGCAAGGGCTGACGTAGATGCCTTTGTAATTAAGTCACTCATAACAGATTCCTTGTGTCTGTTTCCATTGTATAACTTATTCTACCATACTTTCTTTAATCTGTCAATAGTCTTCTCACAAAAAATAGTCAATGGAATCAAAGGCTTAAAGCTAAGCTATTGAAATCATTGACTATTTAATTTGGATTTTTTATTACAGTGCAGAATCAATGACTTATTGATAAGTGCCTGATATTACACTGTTTTTAATTAGGCTGCTCGTAGAGCCTGTACCCCGGCGGCAATCACAGACCGTGGAGGAGTGCCGAGACGGTATTTTGTTGTCTCAACGCCATATGCGGTTCTACGACGGTTAGCGTAAACATAATATCCGTCCGTCCGTAGTTGCGATACGGTAGCTGTTGGATTTTGTAGATTGTACCGTGAACGGATTTGATCAACGGTTAGTTCATCGCCACGCTCAAGTGCAGCAATAAGTTTCTCAGTGCGGGTCATATAGGTTTCCTTTTCATGCTATTAAACCACAATTATGGATATCAATCCATAATCTTATACTATACCAATATAGTAATTAAATCAATGGATTTTTAGATATTTTTCCATTAATGTTTTCTCTACAGAAGACCAATATTCAAAGGCCCATTCAGACAATTCTTCTCTTAATAAGACCTTTTGAACATTCTCTAGAAGTTCATCGACTGTATTTGACTGCAGCTGGTAGTTTAATTCTAGATCTTCTGCAGGTAGTTCTACTTCCCATAATTCATTAGACATTCTCGTTCCTTTCTTTTAGATAGAGATCTCTAGTTTCGACTAGCTCAGGCAACCACTTGCTAGTCTTCTCAACAAAGATTTGTGGATCATTATCCACGGTTGCTATTATGATTACGACAAGAGGAATTTCTACGCCGTAACGTTCTTTAAACATTTCTGCATATCCAGCGCCCTGCATGAAATGTCCACTAATCCATTCGCGTTTTTTAACTTTATCAGAACCTTTATAATCAACGACCGCTGGCACGTTCATATATTTACATATGAGATCGGAAGTACCAGCTAACCGTAGTTTATCGCTATATAAAGGTAGTTCTAATCCATAAACATCTGACACTCTAGCGTTTATAATTCTTTTCATTTTATTAAAGACACTGTAGTGGATCGGCATCATATCTCTTTTATAATCAGGAATTTCTTCTCCTGACAGAGATTTTAATATATGCTGCTCACAAGTATCATGAACTATATTACCACGATTAGCTGCCATCCGTCCAATCTTTTGGGCTTGCTTCTCACCAACCCGAGCTTTCCATTCGTTAATAGCACCTTTTGAACGAACACCAAGAACAGTTGTCAGAGACGGATAAGAATTTCCATCAGGTGTAGTATACCGTCTCTGACCATCTATAGATTGCTTGACTAAATCAAGCTTCTTTATACGCTTATCAATAAACAAATTAGTACCAGTTATTGTGACCCATTTCTTCTCTGAGTATGATAAATTCTTTAACCATATCAGATCTAACTATATCATCTTTTTGATATTCAATGCAATCGAAATATGACATCTTTTTGAGAATTTTCATAAAATTAGCTAGATGCGATCTTTCTCTCTCTTTAGTCAAATCTGATTGTCGATAGTCTCCACAGAAGATAATACGCGAGGACTCTTTAAGTCTTGTGATAATAGTATTCAGTTCATTACCATTTAAGTTCTGACATTCATCTACAATAACAATAGTATCTTCTAGATTTATTCCTCTGAGATAAGAAGTTGTATTAAATTCAATGAGATCTTTTGATTTGAGGTATCCATAAGCATCACCTCGATTAAATATCTCGCTGCAAATATCCGCATAAGGAGTTTCGTATAGGGATGATTTTTCTTTGAGGTTGCCCGGCATGAAACCAATGTCTCGAGAAGGAACGGCAGATCGGACGATTGAAACCTTGGAGCACCCGTCTCCGTTGTTTTCCAGTACATCTTGAATGGCGAGATAGACTGCAAGAAATGTTTTACCTGTACCTGGATATCCATGCATGAGGATATTCTTGTCATTATAGAAAGAATCGATTGCTTTGGCTTGTCTTGGATTTTGTGGACTGATTGGGAGAAGTTTAAATTCATTTTTGGTGCTATTTTTAAGTCGCCTCTGTTGTCTTTTAGAAAGCTTTGTAGAACTGTTTGTATTTGAAACGACAGATAAATGGTTCATGTAGATGTCCTTGGGTTAAGGTGAAAGAACCATAATTTAAATCAATCAAATTTTACATCCTTTTATCTCGAGCTTTCCTCCATTTATTGACCGCATTTCTTTTCTTACTTGCAGCTACACCTTTATCACCGTACGTCTGTGCGAGCGCTGAATACGGATTTGCTTCTGCTATTTTAGACATCATTTCACCAAACCCAGCATCGTTTTTCTTATTATAGTTCACACCTGACACCAGTCCGGGTGCTTTTGTGAACGCTGCTACAATGTGTGGATTGGCTTCTAAAAATTTAACTTTATCGTTGTAAGACATAAAGTCATCAAATTCTTCGCCGGTTTTTGTATTCTCAAAAGAATATATTGGCATCATTTCTCCAATTCACTGTGTATATGCTTGATCAAACCCGAGGCTCTTTTCTTAAAGATATTCGGAAAGAATGCATGTACAGTTAGATATAAAATTGTTTTACTGAGAATAAAAATAATAGAAAAGGCAAAGACAAAATGTTTTCGCCATGTTGTATTAATTTCTTGTAGGTGTGTTAACTTATCTTCCATAATCTATTTATAACGCAGCATATGTTTTAAAGTTTACGTTTGGAAGATCTATTTGAATATAGGGAACATTTTCTGGTAAGTAAAACGTGAAGCTTACATCACTATTTTCACGAATAACCCATGCAATATATTGAACACGACCAATACCTTCTTCAAATTTTGCTCGCGTCTCTGGACCATAATTATCAGTCCCATCATACATGTTACTTTCAGCAATATCTTTACTATAGACAAAGGAATCAAAACCAACAAGACGTATATCCGTGAACCCTAGTTTAATTGCTTCACGTATAGCATTTGTTCCTGCGTTTGATCTAGGAGTTGAGGAGAATGCTGTCGCCTCTCCCCATATCCCTTTAGGTTCCCATCGTTCTTCTTGTGGAGGAATCAATACACGAGATGCTGGAAAAGAACTACATTCAATTTCAGTAATAATACCATCGTCTATAGCAACAAGATAATCCGGCACTTCATATTTTGGTGCATAGTCTCGATAAATAGCATTGCATCCAAAAATTGTCATGTTGTCATTAACACGAGCAACTTCTCTGAGATCAATGTCCTTACGAGATAAACCGTTCCCTACTATAAGGGCTTTATTGACTTGCTGCATTAGCAGATAAAACCTCCAGTTCATCCTTACGAAGATCAACCAATTTCTTGATATGTTTCTTTTTCTCGTCAGACAAAGCCTTTTTCTTTCGGCCGCCTACTTCTTTGTAAGAATAGTTATCATCGTCGAAATATCTTTTTCGATTACGGAATGTCTTGCCCATTTTACCAACCCTTAGAGATTCCTGGAAACGCATCAGCAACAAGTGCTTTTGTGACTCGAGCATACTTCTTTGGAAGCTTTTTATCTTTAATTGAGATAATAAGTTCCGCGTCATCTGGGTCAATGCCTTCAAGTAATTGAATGAAGATTCGCTCACGTTCTGCTTGTTTTATTTTATTAGTAGGAGTCTTAAGAACACTGTCAAGCATTCGTGATCGATTGTATAGTGCTCCTTGGAGGTCTTCTCTTTTAGATGCAAACTTAACTGCATCTTCTGGTAGGTCACCTTCAGGCAGATCAAATTCTACACGTGGATCAAAACAATATCCAAGAATTTTCTTAAGTGTTGGATTGGAATGATGCTGCAAATAAGCAATGCGCTCTTCTCTAGATGGCTTCTTATGTGTTCTAAGCAGAACATCTGAAACGGATAATGTAGTCATAGTTTTGTAAACTCCTGAGCTCTTTCTGTTAATTGTTTAAGAGACTTACTCATTAAGTATTTCATAATGTCTCTGTTGCGGTTGTTCTGAGCCAAATCAAAGGCTTTCAGAATAGAGGTTTTATATGCTTCTGGGATATAATTGAAATCAATAAGAGACTGATTCCTTTTATACTTAGCTAGCATATCATCATCACAAAAATCTTCTGGTTTTTGTTCGCGCCAAACATTTAGTTTCTTAGTACGAATTGGTTTTTGTCTCTTGTCCGTAACAAACACATCGTCGTCAGACAAGAAATTGGGTATACCGTCTCCGCTATCACCTTTCATAATGTGAGTATGGAGAAACTGTGCTGGGTTTGATTCACGCAGCATCTTCTTAGCAATAGGTGAATACTGTTCAACGTTTCCATATCTCTGCAGCTGTGGAAAATCTTTATCCCCACTAATGATTATGATTTTTTCTGTGTCTTTTGTTTGAAACCAATCTCCACCATTTTCAATAGTGAGAATACCGATAATATCGTCTGCTTCACAACGTGAAACTTTGACAACAGTTAAGCCCAAACTCTGGGACAATTCTTCTTGAATAGTATGGAGGATGTTAAATAGGAGTTTCCAATCAATTGCAGACTTTTCTCTACCTGCTTTACGAGATGCTTTATAATATGGAAAGATTTCCTTGCGCCAATAGTCTTGATCATCACAACAGATAATCATCTCACCATAGTCAGGAAATTTCTTTCGGTATAGAAGCAAACTTGATAAGACCATATGGCGGATGAGATCTTCATTCATCTCATTACCATTGCTGGTCTGCTGTAGAATGTTTGAAATACAAACTTGGTTATAGTCAATCAGTAACATAATATTTTAGAGCTATTCACTCTCTCCTAATCCATCTTTTAATGATTCATTAATAGTTTTAAGGAAGAGAAGATAGGGGTGTTCTTGTCCAATTTGACCATAAATCGCGGCGGTAAGAAGATCAATAATGATTCCATGATACTGTAAGAACTTTTCATTTTCCCAATCTATTTCGTTCGTTTCCATGTCAACTAAAATTTTACGGGCAACACTTTCCGCAATTAAATGTGTAACAACAACACCTCGATGAACTTCTTCTATCTCATCCATTGCCTTTTCTGTTTCTTGGTCTGGTTCTTTCAAAACTATATTAGGATTGCTCATAGCAGGAAAGGCGATAACATTATTACTCATGTGCGTTCCATTCAATAACCTATAATAATCTATATATAAGCTACAGTCAATGGAAATTGGGATTATTTTATACTCCTTAGAAGAATAATGTTAGCATTGAGGCGCCCATTCAGTTTGCCTTCTTTTGCTTTGATTGTTCCAAGGAGCTTCCTGAGGTCAGTTTTCTTCCCAGTCAGAACAGCCTGAGTCTTTTCCTCGATAACATTTACTCTGAGTTTCTTTTTAACTGAGAGATCTTTATCAAAACCCTTGATAGTACTGCCTTTGACTTCAAGACCGACAGGTCGACCAGCAACGTACTTGCCAAGAGTCTTATATTTTGTATTATAGATCCAGACTTCTTTGGCTCCAATAATTGTCATTGGGTCAACTGAAACGAGCTTCAGATCAGCAGCATCTTTTTGATAGTTCACCTTTGCGATCTGTTTTTCTTTGGATTTTGTTCTCTTCCGCCGTACGACTCGACGTTGTTTTTTGTTCTTCATCCAGATTTCACAGTCTGCTATAAGACTATTAATAAAGTCTGTAGCACGTTGAATGGTTGCTTTATCATAGCAACTATACGCTTCTTGTAGATCAGGCTCAGAAGCAATAGAATTGACCTCAGCTTGTAGCGGAAGGTAGTACTCAAGGATGATTTTAACTTGAGGACGTCCAACAATGTTTAGATTGAAGTAGTCGTAGAAACTGAACTCAACCTCTTCATCCCATATTTGATCAACCAAACCTTCGAACTTCTGAATGTGCTGATTAGCAGCTTCAAGTGTCCGCTGGTATGGAGAGCGTTTATCAAGCTTCTCACCAATCTGCAACTTTTTGGATTTATTTGTTCTGCCAATATGCTTCCATTTGGATTCAGTTGGTGCACCTTCTTCATCAAAAATATCTTTAAAGACCTTAGGATCTTCTCCAGCTTTACGTTTAAGAAACGCTGGAATTTCAAGTCCTGTTTTACTCATCTGTTGTCTTCTCCAATTTTGATTGCAAGAACTCAATTAACTGCGGCAGGTCTTCTTGTGAGAAAGTGAATACAGTGCTTTCCGTATCCAGCTCGACCCAAAAATCGACATCAGAGCTATTTTCGCTGGAGCCAATATCAAGAGTTTCATCGGTTGTAACTTTCCTGATAAACAACCCTCTGTTTTTGCCGGTGCCCAAGCATTTAATGCTATCAGCCATTATCCAAATACTCCAAAATAAATAAATACAACTGTAAAGAAAAACGTAAGTCCAACGACATCTGAAATTTTAATCATTTGCGAACTCCAACAATTTTTCAGCTAACTTCTTTGAATCTTCTTTTGACAAAGAAAACCAAAATAAATTTTCAAGAGTATCTACTGAAATATCAATTCCAGCAACATCATTTTCAAATGATACTGAAACATGATGTGCGCCATCCGCAAAAATATCTAACGAATCTTTATATAAGGTCAGTTTAGCCATTGATCAATTATCCTCTGTTTCCATTGTATAATATATTATACCACAGGATCCTTAATACGTCAACCATTATTCTTATAAAAAGAGTAATGGAATCAATAGGTTAGAGATTAATTGAAATTAAATTTATAGTGTAGAATCAATGACTTATTGATAAGTACCTGATTTATAAGGAAAAAACGTCGCCGTTTTCCTCAACCTTTTTGTCCTCATAAGGACCAGCAACGCGTCGATAGATTTCCATTTTTGCACAATCTAGGGCACCGATCATTTCCTGGACATTGGCATAACTCAATCCATGCTTTTTAATGTAGTTATCAACAAAGGTACAAACGATAAAATTTAGTTCGGCGCCATTTTGTGGTGCGAAATCTATTCCTAATGTTTCAATGTCAACATCTATAGAATTTCTATCTGTCTTTTTAAGATAGGGCATTAATAATACTCCTTAGCAGTTTCATGGGCATTAACATAAAGCAGACCTTCTTCAAGAATATGTGTTGGACAGGTATGAAACAATGGATAATGAGTAAAAGCAACATCTGATATTTTGTCAGGGAGAGTGCTCTTACAATCTCCTATTGCATAAACTGGAATGTTACAAGCAAACGCTGTTCCCAATTCCACAAGAGCTCCACGGTGCTCGTCTCCAGGTTCTGAATAAAGAACAAAAAGATCAGCATCCATTACATCATCATGGCAGATCTTCCAGAGCTCTGGTTTATCATTTAAGACAATTGGGTTATCTTTACCCATATCAATCCACCGCGAAGTTATTTGGAGGTTGTTTGTTGGATCCTTTTTAATAGAATCACGAACTGCTCTAATCTTTGGACTATGCCATGTCTTAGATGCTACATAAACTTTCTTATAGTTTTTCATATTCCCTCTCAATTACATTATGAAAATTATCAAGACCATCTTTCTTGTTGATAATCTGTGTAAAATCATCTACTCCATTTTTCGCCCATTCCCATTCAGACGGATGAACATCTTTTGGTATAAAATGTGATTGGATTAATTCATTGAGCCAGCTTGGAATAGTTTCTTCTCGGACCCACCACAGTTTACCGCCGTTTGCTAAGATAGCACAAATTTCATTCTCAAAACGAACATCTGTGATTACTGTATTCTCACCGGGTTCAATCTTTGCTAATAGAGACGAAACCCAAATATCAATACCAAATATATCACGAAAACATTCCGTTCCAATTTTCTGTAGTGCAAGCCGTGGTGTTAGCTTACCTTCGTTTAGATCTGGAAAGGTTCCATCAAATTGTGGATCTGGCAATTCTCGCCATTCACGGCTTTCTTTAGTATTACCTTCAAGCATTTCACGGTCCCAACCAAAGACAGTAGATGCTACATCTTTAACAGGACCAGCAAAAGCGCGCTGTTTAAATCCGTGAGTGTCACGAAGATAATCTCCAACGGTTCCTTTGCCGCTTCCAATAAGACCAATAACTCCAATAATCATAAAATAAATCCAAACGTAAGTAGAGAAATTACAGCACAAAAAATAATTGTGAAGATAAATGTTTTTAGAAAGATTTTTAAATAGTACATATCATCTAGTATCAAAATGATTATAAACATAACGATCAAACATTTGTTCGTATTTTGGAACTTTTTGATCTGCGGTTTTCCATTTTCCTCTAATGCTGTCATAGTTTGGCTCAACCGTCACAACAATATCAGAATAATCTGCTCGTCCAAAAATATAAACTGGCTTCTTATGGAGAATACCTTCCATGCCAGTTCCGCTATTGACTGTAAACAATGCTTCGCAATTTTTTAGTAACTTATGGATACTATGTTCTTCTAGAACCCATCGTGCATGAGGATATTCTTTTGTTAAAGCTTTTAGATTTACCATAGAACCAGAATTAATTGGGTGTCCTTTGACAATAAGATTTAATCCCCATTTCTTTGTAAACTCCAAAACAGATTTTAAACCATCAATAACTTCTACATTACTATGGAGTTTAATAGTTTGATCGTGTGGAATCTGACATGTAAACAGAACATAATTATCGAATGGTAAAAGATTATCGTTATTTGGCTGTGGAAACTTACTTTCGTTTCTATCAATTGCAGATCTATATTCTTCAAATGATTTATCTGGAACACAATAATTTCTAAAAGTTAATCCTTCATCAGCTGCGGCGTCACCCCCCCAACCACATCTATTAATAGAGAACAAATGTGGAAAGACGGTTTGCATATAGTAATACACATTACTGTGTTCGTTTCCATTAGCAAAAGAATTTGGATCACGATGTGGAACAAATGTAATATCAGCTGCTAGTTCTCTAACAAGATCAAAATTCATTGTCCACATAGGTCTTTCTACAACAACAACTTCATAGTCTGATTCGTATAACTTTTTTGTTAATTTGTGAACAAATCTTTCCCAATGTAAACGCACAGGATGATTAGGCGCCCCAACAACTTCAGGAACTGGAACTCCATTATTTTTAAACGGAATGTCCAGTCTTGGTTTTAAAATAACTGCAGTTTTATTATTCATCTAATTTCTCTTCATAATGTTTCTTTAATTTAAGGTAGCGGATGTCTTTATATTTCCGATCACCTTTTCCAGTCCAGATTTTTGAAGTATCAGTAAATTCCCAATCCATAAAATCTGGAGTCTCATTTAGATTGGTGATTTGAATATTATCAGCAAACTCTTTATAGACTTGATATAAAATCTTCTGGTCAACAAACCATCGGTACTGTTCTATTCCAAGATTATTAAAGAGTTCAGAAATTCTGTTTGTAAATATTTCACCGCCAGCTCCATCAAGATAAACAACACCTGCAGCAATAGTACTTTCTTCTTCAAGACCAGGAAATGGCTGGCGTAGAAACAATCCAATATCTCCACCAATCTTATTAAAGTCAATATGGTCTTTAACCATACAGTCGACATCAACCACAAGAATACTGTCAGTTCCTTCATTAAAGATCTCTTTAAGATAAGCAAATCGACTGCAAGCATAATATGATCTGACAGCATCTGTTGTTGGCAAAAAACTTAAGTTGATATTGTTATATGAGTAAGTAAATTTTACGTCTGGATTAATCCTGTTTGCTTTATCACTAATAAGTTCAGCTTCCGCTTCCCATGAATCATGCGGATTGATCACATGAACATGAACATTAAGTCCATTGTCAACAGAACTTGATATGAGTGCTGGTGCGTGAGCACTAAAGTATTTATTATCACATGACGCAAAGATTGTATTTTTATTTGGCCTGTCTTTAATGTGTATCAATCTTTGCGTGCTCCTTAAATTTAGTATAAAGCCCAGCTGGAATTCTTTTATGTGAGCTATTAATTTTCTTCTTAACGTATTTCTTAAGTTCGTGTTGGATTCCAGTAAACGATCTCCAAACTTTATAATCTCTCATAAACACATATGAATAGAGATATATATTAGCTAACTGTGCGTATTCCTCGACATCAATTGGAAGATCATACTTTAAAATCT
>Ga0213866_10002943_pt1 | contig 11763 bp, 10 predicted proteins | sample PICome_11_FD_160079 | JGI IMG/M metagenome (GOLD analysis project Ga0213866, IMG submission 160079) | Coastal seawater microbial communities near Pivers Island, North Carolina, United States - PICO284 | ecosystem: Environmental > Aquatic > Marine > Coastal | place: USA: North Carolina... | reverse complement strand
GATGAAAGACGACAATCCGAAAGTGAGCATCTTCACGCCCGTGACGTTGATTCCGATAGCCGCCGCTGCCCGCTCGTTACCTCGAACAGCAAGCATGACGCGGCCCGAACCCGAACGACGAACATTCGCGACGAGAAGCGCAAGCACCAAGAGAATGACGGCAAGGAAGATCCCGAACACCGGCCTGGACGTCTTGGTTCCGAACACCAACCCGAAGTCCCAATCACCCAACGCCGGATTCGGAACCTTCGCTCCACCACTCTCGATGTCGCCAATGAGACTCGGGTTCTTGAAGACGAATTCAGCGATCGTCACTCCTCCTGCAAGCGTGACAATTGCCAGGTTGGTCCCTCTGACGCGTAAAGCCGGTAGGCCGACGAGTAGCCCAAGACCCGTGGCACCGAGAGCAGCCAAGATTGGTGCCAACGGAAACGGGATGTCGTACTGCGACGCAAACTTGGAGAGCAGAAAGCCAGCCAGACCCGCAAAGGCCATCTGCGCCAAGGAGGTCTGGCCGCCGAAACCAGTGAGTACCACCAACGAAAGGGCCAATACGGCAGCCACGATCGTCGTCATGATGGCGGCTCTCCACAAAGGACCAAGAGTGACGAGTCCGAAGATCGCAAGAACAAACGGAGCGCCGACCGAGAACACCGACAATTTCGCAACCGGCACAGAAGGCAACCGCCAATTGTTCACCGAGCCACGCTCGGGAAGACGTTTACCCATCACCACCATTGTGATGATGATGATGAGAAAAGGAAGTCCCTCGCGCGCTCCGTACTTTGGCCACCAGCTCAGATCGTTCTGCAATTTCGTGAACATCGACTGCACCATGCCGATGAGCAAACCCGTGATGAGCGTCGGCCAGAAGAAACTCAATCGTCCAATCAAGGCAGCGCCCAGAGCAGGAATGAGAAACCCGAATGTGAAGATGCTCGGGTTCAACTGGATCATTGGCGAGGCAAGAATGGCAACGATCGCACCCACAACCGACGCTACGACTCCACCCAGGCCAGCTAGAAAATCCGGCGAATAGCCGAGCAGGATTGCGCCCTTCTCATTCTCGGCCGCCGCCTTCGTGGCCAAACCGACTCGGAGGAATTTACCGGCGGCCCAAAGCGCCAACGTGAGTAGTAACACAATGAACGCCAGCCACAGACCGTCCCGCGGAATGGTGAGATCGCCCGTGATCGTTACGGGCTCACGTGGAAGTATGGGAGAGACGCGAATAGCGGTCATGTCCTCGAAACGCCGCTCAATCAGGCTGATGAAGACAATGATCAAACCGATACTGGCTACGACATTGGCGAGAGCCGGTGCCTTTCGCAGCGGTTTGAAGACAAGTGCATAAAGCAACAGGCTCATGAGTACGGCCGTGAGCAAAGCCAAGATCATTGCCCAGCGGTAACCAACGTCGTCGCCGAAGTGGTAGCGATCGGGTAGTCCGGGAATCGGGAAGATATAAGCGCCATTGCGTAACTCGGCATACGTATAGGCGCTCCACATCGCCACTGCGCCATACGCGAAGTTCACTACCCCGGAACCCTGGTAGGTGACGACGAGACCCAGACCGAAGGCGGCGATGATCGCCCCGGCGCCACTGCCGAGCAACAAGTAGAAGAGATAGTCAGTCATGATGAGTCAATCCCTTCGCTCGTGCTCGGCAGTGACGATTCGTGATCAGGGCAGGTACTGCTTGCTGTCGACGAGGTAGAACGGGTCCTCCATTGGGGCCACGACCCCGTCGCCGGCGTAGTACGACCATGGTGAGACGAATGCACAAACCGAGCTGTATGCCGGCACCGCGCCACACTCGATAGGCGTCTCGTCGCCGAACAGGTACAGACCCGACGAATTCTTCAAGAAGTCGAAGAGAGCAGGGCCGGTCATCTCGATTCCGTCCGCCACCATCAGATCGGCGTAGTTGGCCAACGACATCACGAGGATGTACCCGAGACCTCCGAGACCGAGTCCGCTCGACTTGACCTCGTCTTCGGCCACACCGATCACGGGGGCCAAGATCTTGCGGAGCTGCGCGCGCTCTGGAGTATCTCGATCCTGTGCAACACCCTGGAAGTGCCAGTTCGTCGCTTCATCACCAACGACACTGATCACATCCTCATCGGAACAGATTCCGGTCGTGAGCACTGGTACATCAAGACCGAGTGTCGCGTAGCCGCGCATGGTACCGATGCAACCGGCGTCCGAGTACAGCGAAATGAGCAGGTCCGGATTGTCCTTCGACGCTTCACGCATCAAGCCCTGATATCCAGCGTCGGTCTCGTTGTCGCCACCCTTCACAGTCTTGAAAGTGATGCCAGCCTTGGTGAGCGCGGCTTCGAGTCCTGCGGCTACCTGGTTGGCGCCCGCATTGTCGGCACTCACGATGCCCACAGACGCTGCGTTGAACTTCTCCTTGGCGACCGTCGCCATCTGACCGACTGACGTTGCGGTTCCACCTGAGAGATAGAGCGCGTTAGCGGTGTAATCGCCGGGAAGAATCGGAAGAATTCCGATGACCGGGACTCCAGCCGCTTCGTACGTCCTGTAATCCGGGAACAGGTCGAGGCCAACGAGAACGAGCTCGACCCCCTTCCCGACGAGCTCCTGCGCACAAGCCTGCGAAGTCTCGGGTGAACCCTTGGCGATACACGACTCGAACTTGACCGGCCGATTGCCGAATCCCCCTGAGGTGTTCATGTAATCGAACGCTGCCTCAGCGAAACGACGCATGTCCGGGAAGTCGAGACCCGGTGTGCCTTCGGTGTTCACCATTCCGACGACCATTTCCGGACCTGTGGGCGGTCCGGGTTCGTCGGACGGAGCTGACGTCTCGGCAGGTGCTTCGGTGTCATCGCTCGATGAGTCGGACGGAGCTTCCGTGGCACTCGGTGCCTCGGTCTCAGCCGGAGCATCGCTCGCGCCTCCCCCGTCGTCGCCTCCACACGCTGCAAAAGCCATCGAACTCGCCACGGCTACAGCGATCCAGGCCCGTCGTCCAACGGGCATCCCCCTCATCTTCATTTTCCCCCCTCTAGTGCCGCAATGCGGCGTTTCAGTCGGCCACAGCGGCCGGTACCCAACTGCCGTGGAATCCGAAGGGAATCCGCGGCAACTGAATCTTTGCGATCGGTTCGTCCGCCATGGTGAGAGCGTCGAAGATCACGAACTCGCTGGAATCGGATGCCTGGTCGTACACGTAGGTCATCAGATAACCATCGTCCTCGGACGAAGCAGACGCCGACGGTACGAACACCGCCTCACCCGACACCCGTCCCTTGCCCAGTTCGACCGACTGGCGGCTACCGCGCTCGCGGTCGTACTTCAAAATCGCTCCGGCGTCGACCTCGCCGAACCCGGCGTTCCCCATCGACATTTCGTAGCCATAGCGATGCTTCTTGCCGATCACGGCATCGTTCACGCGTGGGAACTCAGCCGGACGATCGTCGATTTGTTCCTCCGTCACTTTGCCCGTGGTGGTGTTGATGACCCAACGCCACAACATGGGATTCGGGAAGTCCATGTCGTCGTCACGCCAGATGTGGTCGAATCGGGCGACGTCGAGAACGATCTTGTCGCCGTCTTCGTAACTGTTCATCGGATGGAACACGTAACACGGATTGATGTCGTACCACTTGACCTGCGAGTCGTTACCGGTACGCGGCATGACTCCGAGACGAGCCGGATACGTGTCGCTCCAATGGATGGGCATCTTGCCCTCGAGCGCCAAGTCGAGATTGAACACCGCCGGAAGATCCATGAAGATCACATGGTTCTCGGTGATGTTGAAGTCGTGCATCATCGTGGGTCCGGTCACGGTGATCGGCTCGACTTGCACAAGTCGACCGTCAGCTGACACGCGCAAGTAGGTGAGGTACGGCTCGAGTGGTGCGTACCCGAAGGCCAAGAGTTCCCCTGTTGTCGGACAGATCTTGGGATGAGCTGTGAACGGACCCTTCAGAACCCCACCGAAGTCGGTTGAGCCCACCGTGTTGAGTTCACCGTCGAGAACGTACGGGAAGTGTCCCTCTTCAAGAGCGAGGATTTTTCCGGCATGACCGACGATGTGCGTGTTCGCCTTCGAGCAGGTCATGTCGAGGGTGACGCTCGGGTCGAGGATGTCAATCGACGGATCGGCGATGAAGGGTGTTTGCACGTACCGATTGCGGTACCACTGCGCCTTGCCATCGCGAAGGCGAACACCGTGGATCATGCCGTCGCCGAAGAACGGGTGGGCACTCATTCCCGTAAGCGGGTTGGCGCCGTTACGGAGGTAGCGCCCGTCGAGCTCGGGTGGAACGGTTCCGATCACTTTCAGATCGGTGAGCGTCACTTCCTCGGTGACGGGACGACCGTTACCTTGCAGGTGGGCCGGAACTTCTTCGGTCATCGACATGATGGACTCCTCTCGAGTTGTCGTATTGGGCTACTGAATGACTTCTGGTGAACGCGCCCACATGAGCGTGGCGTCGAACGAGAGCGCATAGTCGGGGATGAACTCCATGATCACCCGTCCAGGTGAATCGAGAAACTTCCGAAACGCCTCGGCGGCATCGGGGTTGTCAGCTCGGAGACGATGTGCGAACTCGGGATAGAACCAGTCCTTCGTCTCACGATCGTCGTGGATGAAGCAGTCGCCCTTGTAGGTCACCGTCTTGCCACCACCCAGTTTCGATCCGGTGCTGTTGATACAGATCGCTGAACGAGGATTTCGACGAAGAGCCGGAATTCGCTTACGTGTTTCGGCAGCGGTGAGCCAAATCTTTCCGTCCTTGGGCAGATACGACATCACGACACCGAACGGTTCGCCCTTGCTGTTGGCCCACATGAAGACGCACTCACCCAGCGAATCGACGAGCTTCTTCTCGAGTTCTGGCGTGAGTGCACACTCGGTCAGATCCTCGTAGTTGTCATGAGACGCCATGACCCCTCCCCCTTTGGTGACGACAGTAACACCCCGTTCAGGGCCTTATCTACCCCTCGTAAATTACTCCGACGATCGCTCCCCGACCAGACCCCACCACAGAAGTTCGGACATGTGCGTGGCGACTGATTCGGGGTCGGGAGACGTGTCGTCGATGACCCACAAGGACGCCATCTGCAACATCCCCACCATTGCATACGCCCATGATTCGGCCACCGCAGCATCGCGGCCCACACCGATCCGCCAGAGTTCGAGAGCCCGAGCCAGTGGCGTGGCCGAGCGCTCGGCCAATGAGAGTCGGGACAGCGCCGTTTGCTCGGTGGATCCGCTCGTGACGTAGAGGAACAACTCCCGATGCTCGAGCACCGTCGAAAGGTTGGCGGCGATGAACCCACCGAGACTTTCGCGAGTGAACGAGCGCCCGGCCAAAGATTCTCGAGCAGCCGCGATCATGCGCGAGGCCAACCGATCCGCCAGAGCATTGGCCAGTTCGGCTCGAGATCCCACACGCGCATAGACGATGGGTTTCGTGATTCCCGCTTCGATCGCGACCGAATCGATCGATGCACTGGCTCCATCTCGTCGGATGACTCGCTCCGCGGCATCCAAGATGGCCTCGGGTCCGATGTCGAGCTGGCCACCACGTGGACGACCCGGGCCCCGAGTCTCGGTCGACATGCGGTCACTCTGCTTCACGACACACCCTTCATTTCGACCCATTTCTTACTCATGGTAACTTTTCGCCGGGAGGGGGACAAGATGGATACATCTGTCATGAACATGTTCGACCTGTCGAACGACGTGGCCATCGTGACCGGGGCCGGCCGTGGCATCGGCGAGGGCATTGCCACCACACTGGCCCGTGCCGGTGCCGCTGTGGTGTGCGCCGCACGACGTTCCGAGGAAGTCGAGCGCGTCGCTGGCGACATTCGAGCCGCCGGAGGGCGGGCCATCGCCGTGCCGACCGACGTCACCGACGACGATGCCGTACAGCGTCTGGTCGATCGCGCGATCTCGGAATTCGGCTCGTTCGACATCCTCGTCAACAACGCCGGTGGATCACCGATTCAGACTCCGCTTGTGAAACTTCCTCGTGAAGAGTGGGACGCCACGATGCGACTCAATCTGACGTCGATCTGGGTGTGCACCAACATCGCAGCGAACCACATGCGTGATGGTGGGCGCATCGTGAACATTTCGTCGAAAGCCGCCGTGCAGACGGTGATGGGAAGTGGTCACTACGCCGCGGCCAAAGCCGCCGTGAACTCGCTCACCACCACGTACGCAAAAGAACTCGGACCTCGAATTCGTGTGAACTGCATCATGCCCGGAGCGGTTCCCACCGAGATCATGATGAAGGCGATGCGTTTGAAAGACGACGACCTTCCGAAGTTGGAGAAAGTCCTGCGTCTCCCCATGGCCCGACTCGGAACACCTGATGATCTCGGCCTTGCAACGTTGTTCCTGGTATCACCGGCTTCCAGCTGGGTCACCGGTCAGATCATCGGCATCGACGGAGGATTGTGATGACTCGTAACAACCCACAAATCGTTCTACGACGTCGCCCGAGTGGTCGTCCGGTCGCCGACGACTTCGAATTCGTCGTCAACCAAGTTCCTGAACTCGAGGACGGTCAAGTGTGCGTCGAGGTCGGTCATCTCGGCATCGACGCGTTCATTCGCACGACACTCGAAGAGGAGAGTTTCCATCAAGGTGCTCAGATCGGCGGCGTGATCCCAGCACTCGGCGTGGGCCGAGTCGTGGAGTCACGTTTCGACGGTCTCGAGCCAGGTGATCACGTCTTTGGGCCGCTGTGCTCGCAGACTTACGCCGTCATGCCCGGCGCCATGTTGCGCAAGATCGACGTCTCACGCGTCTCTCCCACCGCATGGCTCGGGGCCCTCGGCCTCACGACCGGCCTTACGGCCTACGTCGGAATGACCAGAGTTGCGAAGGTAAAAACCGACGACGTGGTCGTGGTGTCGGCAGCTGCTGGGGCCGTTGGGTCGATGGCCGGACAGATCGCCCGCCTTCTCGGAGCCTCCAAAGTGATCGGTATCGCGGGCGGCCCGACCAAGTGTGAGTTCCTGGTGAAAGAACTCGGGTATCACGCAGCAATCGACTACCGCAACGACGACGTCGAGTCGCGGCTGCGCGAACTAGCTCCACAGGGGATCGATGTCTTTTTCGACAACGTGGGCGGAGATGTCCTCGACGCGGTTTTGCTCAACATCAAAGAAGGAACGCGAGTCGTCATCTGCGGAGCGATTTCGCAGTACGACGACATGTCCAACGTTCGTGGACCACGCAACTATCTGAAACTCGCCGAGCGCCACGCCGTGATGGCGGGATTCGCTGTTTTCCACTTCACCGACGCCTACGACGAGGGAGAAGCTCGACTCGCCGACTGGTTCGTCGACGGTTCACTCGTCATGCCTGAACACGTGGAAGTCGGCGTCGAGCGATTCCCGGCCGCTCTCGACATCCTCATGTCGGGCGGACACACCGGCAAGCTGCTGGTGAAGGTGTCGTCCGACTGACGAATCCCTCTACTCGCCGGCTGACACGGTGATCTTCGACGGTGCCTTGGAAAAGGTCATCACACCGTCGTCGACTGGCTGCTTGCCGATGATCTTCTTCTCGAGTTCGTAGCGCTGTGGGTTGGTCCACGGTTCACGATCGCCCTGTTTGGGCATCTTGTCCATGACACGTTGCATGTAACCAGCCGAGAAGTTTTCGATCCAGGGCCGTGGTGTCATGGTTCGATCTTCGGCTCGGAGTCGAGGAGTGGCCTGAACGGTGAGTGTTGCCCTCATGTGATTGAGCAGTTTGCAGACGTAAGTGCTCACGAGATCGGCCCGCAAGGTCCACGAAGCATTGATGTACCCGAAAGTCGACACCAGATTCGGAACATCGGAGTACGCCATACCGCGATACGTCCAGGTGTCGGCGAAGTCGATCGTGCGCCCGTCGACCTCGATCTCAACTTCGCCGAGCGTCACCAGATTGAGTCCGGTTGCCGTGACGATGATGTCGGCGGCGATCTCGTCTCCAGACTGGAGTCGAATGCCGCTCTCGGTGAAGGTGTCGATGTGATCGGTGACGACACTCGCCTTCCCTGAGTTGATGGCTGCGAACAAGTCACCGTTCGGAATGAGGCACAAACGCTGATCCCACGGGTTGTACGTCGGGGTGAAGTGAGTGTCGACGTCGAAATCGGGGCCCAGACCCTTGCGAACTCCACCCAAGATCTTCGCTTTGATCTTGTCGGGCTGGGTGCGAGTTCGGTTGTAGAAGAAACTGCCGAGCAGGGTGTTCTTCTTGCGGACAACTGAGTACGCGACTCGATCGGGCAGGATCTTGCGAAGAAAGTCGTTGATCGGGTCGTGATCGGGACGCGAGACCACGTAGGTGGGCGATCGCTGGAGCATCGTGATGTGCTCGGCCTTGTCGGCCATGGCCGGAACGATGGTCACGGCCGTTGCACCCGAGCCGATGACGACGACCTTCTTCCCGCTGTAGTCGAGGTCTTCGGGCCACTCCTGCGGATGCACGATCGTTCCCTGGAACTTCTCGCGTCCTTCGAAGTGAGGTGTGAATCCTTCTTTGTACGAGTAGTAGCCAGCGCACATGTGGATGAAGTTGCAGGTGATGTCCTCGTACTCACCGGTATCGGCTCGTTGGGTGGTGAGTGTCCAAGTGGACGTCTCGGTCGACCACTCGGCCTTCTTCACCAAGGTGTCGAAACGAATATTTCGATCGATGCCGTACTCGCTCACCGTCTCGCGCAAGTACTTCATGATCGACGGGGCGTCAGCGATGGCCTTGGCCTCGGTCCAGGGTTTGAAGCTGAAACCGAGAGTGTGCATGTCGCTGTCGGAACGAATTCCCGGATAGCGGAAGAGATCCCAGGTGCCTCCGATGTCGGATCGACCCTCCACGATCAGATAACTGCGATCGGGACACATCGTCTGCAAGTGATACGCCGAACCGATACCGGAAATACCGGCTCCTACGATCACTACGTCAACATGAGTCGTCATATTGCCTCCTGTCCCCACACAGGACGCTAGTAGGTGGATCGACCATGACCTCTGTGCTCACGACCTCTATGTTGAGGGAATGGCTCGTTCTGCCGATCAACCCGGTCGTACCGATCTCTCCGGAAAAGTCTTCGTCGTGACTGGTGGCAATTCAGGTATCGGTCTCGGTATCGCCGAAGGAATAGCTGCCGTCGGGGGTTCGGTTGCCGTCTGGGGTCGACGTTCCGACAAGAACGACGAGGCCGTGGATCGTCTGCGCTCACTCGGTGTCGAAGCACGGGGTTACGTCTGTGATGTCGGTTCGGAAGAGCAAGTGATCGACAGTATGAATCGCACTGTCACCGACTTCGGTCGACTCGACGGGTGTTTCGCGAACGCCGGACGACCAGGCAACGGAGTCCCATTTCTCGATCTGACCCTCGATCAGTGGCGTGCCGTCATGAAGATCAACCTCGATGGAGTGTTTCTCACAATTCGCGAAGCGGCGCGGCGCCTGGTCGAGCAAGGTGAAGGCGGAAGCCTCGTTCTCGTCTCCTCGACGTCGGCTATTCACGGCGCAGCGGGTAACGAGGCCTACGGGGCCTCGAAGACGGCACTCAACGGTCTGATGAGGGCACTCGCAGTAGGGCTCGCACGTCACAGGATCAGGGTCAATTCGTTGATACCGGGATGGACCATCACCGAAATGGCCGGACCGGCTTACGCCAACGATCTCTTCCGCGACACCACGACGAAACGTACGCCGGTACGTCGATGGGCCGAGTGGTCGGAATTCCGCGAGGTCGGAGCGTTTCTCGCCGACCCGTCGATCACGTATCACAGCGGCCAAGAGGTCGTGGTCGACGGTGGCTACACCGTTTTCTGAGCGTCGACCACGTTGTATTGTTCGCAATACGGTCCGGTTCGATCATCGGGGGGTGACGCGCCTTGGAAATCACGTCTCGAACAATTCGGGTCCTCTTGTGCGACGACCACGATCTCTTCGCGCAGACTTTGGCCTTCACACTCGGCGCCGAAGAGGACATCGACGTGACTGCTACCGCATCCTCTGTCGAAGGTGCAATTGCTCAGTTCTCCGAAGACCACGACGTCGCCCTCGTCGACGTGCGACTCGGTGACGCCAACGGGCTGCAGCTCGTCGAGTGGATCTCGTCCAATCGTCCCAATTGCCACGTCATCGTCCTCACTGCATTCGAATCCGACGATTCGTTCGTCGCCTCGCACGAACACGGCGCGAGTGCGTACCTCATCAAGAGCACGTCGTGTGATCACCTGATCTCGGTCATTCGCGATGTGGCAAACGGACGGCGCTTCATCTCCGATGTGAACGTGGCACCCGCGAAGGCTCGGCTCGCTCAGAAACGGACCCGACGACTCGAAAGTCTCAGTGACTCGGATCAACGTCTGGTGTCGCTGATCTCCCAGGGACTTCCCGACCGACAGATTGCTGCCGAGATGCACCTCAGTCTTCAGACGATTCGAAATCGCGTCTCCCGACTCCTGCACACCTTCGAGGTTGCCAACCGAACTCAATTGGCGCTGATCTTCACTCAAGCTCCCGATGAATGAGGTTTTGTCGTACGAGGCCATGAGGTCGATCGTCGATGCGATGCCCGGCAGTGTGGCCGTTCATGCTCCGGTTTTCGACGAGCACGATCTCATCATCGACGCCCGTCTGCGCTGGTGGAACTCCAGTTACGGCGCATTGCACAACAAATCTTCGATCGTCGACCAATCGATGCGGGCCGTCTACTTCGAGCCCGATAACGCCCTCGACTACGTCCGCCAGGCGTGGGAAAGCGGTTCGGCCCATCAGTACTTCTCGATCGAGGGTGACGTTCTAGCTCGCTATGAGATGTTCGACGAACCCATCACTCTGTCGGTCGACTGGATTCGACTCGGCTCACATGTCGTCGAGATCGGTGAGAACCTGACCTTGCTCACTGATATCCAACGCCAATTGGCCTCGTCCGATCTCGAACTTCTGGAAGCCTGGCGGACTCAGCAGATCACGGAGGCCAAGCAACGAGTGGCTCGCGACATGCACGACTCTGTCATGCAACGGCTCCTAGCCGTCGGGATGGGTGTACGTCAGTCCATCAACACACTCGATCTCTCGCCCAAGAATCGGCGCTATGCCGAAAGTCTGCAGAGGAATCTCGAAGAGGCCATCACTGAGTTGCGTTTTATGGTTGATGCCCTGGCGTCGAATCCCGAGCCTGTGCGGTCCACCGATTTAGAAATCGGGCTGAACCAAGTCGTGGCATCGTCAGAACCACTTCTCGGCTTTCGGGCGGACTTCTCGTCCTCTCTCACCTGTGATGTCTCATCACAGGTGAGAGACGATATTTACGCGGTTGTCCGGGAGTCGCTGGCGAACGTTGCCAAACACGCATCGGCGACCCGCACCTACATACGCGTCGAGTGCAACCTCGGGTACCTGACCGTCAACGTGCTGGATGACGGCGTCGGAATCTCTCCCTCGCCAAAGCCCGGCCACGGTCTTGCCAACCTCCGACATCGAGCCGAAGCCCACGGAGGAACCATGACGATCAAGGCCCGTTCCTCACATCCTGGTACTCGACTCGCCTGGCGTATTCCGTGTTCCGAGGCTTCGGGCGAAGAATGAGCTCGACCTGACGGGGATTCCTGACACAATGCCCACATGTCCGACATGTTGGAGCGAACCGCCCGTTTGATCGACGGAATCGACACCGATCTCGATGTCAGTTTCCTCGGGGCACCGGCGAAATCGGCCGACGTGATTTCCGATGAAATCGCCATCGTGCAAGC
>Ga0213866_10002941_pt1 | contig 11765 bp, 12 predicted proteins | sample PICome_11_FD_160079 | JGI IMG/M metagenome (GOLD analysis project Ga0213866, IMG submission 160079) | Coastal seawater microbial communities near Pivers Island, North Carolina, United States - PICO284 | ecosystem: Environmental > Aquatic > Marine > Coastal | place: USA: North Carolina... | reverse complement strand
GTCGTGTCGGCTGGAGCAGACGAGTGCTCTGAACTGGGATGATGCGAATTCGGGCGACATTTGGTGCGAAATCATCATCCGGATGACTTCCAGTGTCGTATACGTCCGTGACGGCGCACCCACAGCGCCACGACCCAATTAAGGAGAAACCCCCTCATGAACACCCAACGTACGTCGCGGCGGATGATCGCCGCCCTCGCAGTTGGAACTCTCGTCCTCGCCGCTTGCGGCTCCGATTCGAACGAGGCCGAAGAGACCCCCACTGAAGAGACCCCCGTTGAAGAGACCCCCTCCGAAGAGGCGGTTGAGGTCGGCACGATCGTTGATGTCGCTGCCGGCAACCCCGACTTTTCGACGCTCGTCGCGGCAGTCGATGCCGCCGGCTTGGTCGACACGCTTTCAGGTGACGGTCCGTTCACAGTGTTCGCCCCAACCAACGAGGCATTCGACGCCCTGCCCGACGGCCTCGTCGAAGCACTCCTGCTTCCCGAGAATGTCGATGCGCTCACCGCAGTGCTTACCTACCACGTTGTCGCCGCTGAGGTTCCGTCGTCGGCTGTCGCATCCGGTCCGGTCACCATGGTCCAGGGCGAAGACGCCGAGATTGTCGCCGACGGCGACACCCTCACGATCGCTGGCGCAAACATCATCGCCACCGATGTTGAGGCGTCGAACGGTGTCATCCACGTGATCGACGCGGTGATCGTGCCGCCGTCGATTGATCAGACTGCCCTCCTTGCCATCGCCGCCGCCCTTGATGCGATGGACGATGGGGCTATGGATGAAGACGAGGCCATGAGCGACGACGGCGCTGCAAATGATGAAGAGGCCGCTGACGTCGGCACGATTGTCGACGTCGCCGCTGGCAACCCCGACTTCTCGACGCTCGTCGCTGCCGTCGGGGCCGCCGATTTCGTCGAGCTCCTGTCAGGTGAGGGTCCGTTTACCGTGTTCGCTCCGACGAATGATGCGTTCGCCGCACTCCCTGAGGGCCTCGTTGATGCGTTGTTGCTGCCCGAGAATCTTGAAGCGCTGCAGTCGATCCTCGCCTACCACGTAATCTCCGCTGCGGTTCCGTCGTCTGACGTTACGTCCGGTCCGGTCACCATGGCGCAGGGCGAGCCTGCTGAGATTGTCGCCGAAGGCGACACCCTCACCATTGCTGGCGCAAACATCATCGCCACCGATGTTGAGGCGTCGAACGGTGTCATCCACGTGATCGATGCGGTGATCGTGCCGCCATCGATCGACCCGGGCGCACTCCTCGGCTGAATCATTGTCGGGTCGTGATCGATGTGTGGTCGGTCACCGATCCGATGCACTTCTCCCCAAATCGGTGGGGCGCCCAGCACGTGGGGCGCCCCACCGTCGCGTCCGGGGACTTGGAGCGGCCCGGATCGTCGGGCAGGATGCGACCATGAGTGACCTTCCCGCACCCGCCGATCTGCTGGCTCATCGCCCGCCATTCCTGCTCGTCGACGAGCTCGTGGCACTCGAACCGGCGCAGTCGGCAACGGGAATTTGGCGTCTCACCGGAGAGGAAGGGTTCTTCGCAGGTCACTTCCCGGGCCGACCGACGCTTCCCGGTGTGCTCATGTGCGAGTCCATCGCTCAGGTTGGCGCGTGTGCGCTGCTGGCCGCCCCAGAGTTCGCCGGCAAGCTGCCCTTGTTCGGCGGCCTCGACGATGCTCGATTCAGGCGTCAAGTCGTACCGGGGGATGAACTGATTATTTCGGTCGAGCTCGGCAGGCTGTCTGCCCGGGCGGGTAAAGGGTCGGGCAAAGTCGAAGTTGGTGGGGAGGTTGCTGCGAGCTGCGGCCTGATGTTCGTGTTCGCCGACGCATGATCTACTCCACAATCCTGTTCGACTTCGATCACACGCTGATCGACAGCGATCGAGCACTCGGACTGTCTTACCTTGATGCGGCTGCGGCTGGCGGAATCATCGAGCCAGAGCTGTGGCGAACGAGGTTCAAGGAGATCAACCATGGTCTCTGGCGAGCCGTCGAGCGCGGTGAAATCTCGGCGAATGAGGTCAAGCGCCGAAGGTTTGAAGACCTGCTTATTGAGGTGGAAGCTGCCGGCGCAGGCTCGGTCTCCGCTAGCGCTGACGACATGGCAGAGGCATTTGTCGTCGGTTTGGTCGAGCACATCAAGTTCCTCCCCGGCGCTGCGGAGTTGCTCGAGGAAGTGGCCGACCGGCAGCTTGCGCTTGTAACGAACGGCATCGGTCGAGTGCAGCGCAGTCGACTTGACCGACTAGGCCTCACCGAACACTTTGAGACGGTGGTGATCAGCGGCGAGCTAGGTATCGCCAAACCCGACCCGGCGATCTTCGGCCATGCGCTCGACGAGCTAGGTCGTCCGGCAACCGAACAAGTCGTCATGGTCGGCGACAACTGGTCGAGTGATATCCAGGGAGCACTCAACGCCGGGGTCTCGAGCATTTGGCTCGCTGCCGGCGAGGACCCGCCAGAACCCATGCCGGCCAGCGTGCAGGTCGCAGCGACGCTTTCCGATGTGACGGTGTTGCTTCGCTGATCAGCTCGCTGGGGCGACGACGATCGACCCGTTGTGACCGCCGAAACCAAAGTTATTTGATACGGCGGCGCCGGGTACCCACGGGCGGGGCTCCCCTACGACGAGGTCGATGTCGAGCTCGGGATCGGGCACTGCGGTGTTGGCCGTGGGCGGAATCAGCCCGTATTCGATCGACAGTAAGACCGCAGCAGCTTCGAGTGCGCCAGCAGCGCCAAGCGCGTGGCCCGTAACGCCCTTGGTCGATACGACCGGCACGTTGCCAGCTCCGAACACGGCGGAGATCGCTGCAGCCTCGGCCGCATCGTTCAGCGGGGTCGATGTCCCGTGCGCATTGATCTGCTTCACGTCGCCGGGTTCGATACCCGACTCTGCGAGAGCCTGACTCATGCAGTCGATGGCGCCGACGCCACCTGGGGCTGGCGCTGTGATGTGGTGAGCGTCGGCGTTGCTCGCCCCACCGAGAATCTCACCGATGATATTGGCACCGCGCGCCTCGGCGTTCGACCACTCCTCAAGGATCAGGACTGCGGCGCCCTCGCCCATGACGAAGCCGTCACGGTTGGCATCGAACGGGCGCGAGACGCCCTCGGTGGAGAGCGCTGTCATGTTGCCGAACCCGGCGAGCGCCGTGATGGTTCCCGACGACTCGACTCCGCCGGTGGCGACGGCATCGACTAAGCCCCACTTGATGAGGCGAGCTGCGTAATTAATGGCATGGGACCCCGCAGCACATGCGGTGGTGATCGTCTCGTTCGGCCCGCGCAGGCCGTACCGCATCGAGATGGCTGCACCTGAAGCGTTGGTCATCATCATCGGAACGAGGAACGGCGATACGCGACGCTCGCCCTTGTCGAGGCGGACCTGGATCTGGTCTTCGAGAGTGTGGAGACCACCGACGCCGGTGGCGAAGATCGTGCCGAAGCGCGATGCGTCAACTCCGATGCCGTTGACACCGCCAGCGGCGTCGAATGCTTCAGTAGCGGCTGCGAGCGTAAACTGCTCGACACGGTCGGCGCGACGAGCGGCCTTGGGGTTCTCGAAGTACGGCGTGGGATCCCAATCGGGGATCTGCACATACTTCGTGCCGGTGGCGCCGGGGCCGAGCAGGCCGTTCCAGAATGCCGATGCGCCGAGACCGGCCGGCGCCACGACGCCGAGGCCAGTCACAGCGACCCGCTTGAAACCCCCGTCAGGAGCGTTGACGGGCCCTGGTGACATCAGAGCTTGGCTGCGACGAGGTCGTAAGCGTTCTGGATTGTCTCGACGCCCTCGAGGTCTTCTTCGGGCACCTCAATGTCGAACTCCTCTTCGAGCGCCATGACGAGCTCGACGAGGTCGAGGCTGTCGGCGTCGAGGTCGTCACCGAACTTAGCTTCAGGGGTGACGGCGTCTTCTTCGACTGAGAGCACCTCGACGACGCATTTCCGGAAACGTCCGAACAGTTCTTGATTCACGTTGATTCTCCTGCAGGTTGGCGGGTAGTCGGAGTGTAGGGGGATGAGGTTAATGACCCATGCCGAGGCCGCCGTCGACCGGGATGACGGCGCCGGTGATGTAGGTGCCATCGGGTCCCGTGAGGAAGTCGACGACTCCGGCGATTTCGTCGGGATCGGCCATCCGGCCCAGGGGCACCTGGCTGGTGATTGCCGTGAGCTGATCATCGCTGAGCGCCGCCGTCATGTCGGTGGCGACCGGACCTGGGGCGACGACGTTGACGGTGATGTTCCGCGAGCCGAGTTCACGGGCGAGCGAGCGTGCGAAGCCGACCAGGCCGGCCTTCGATGCGGCGTAATTGGCCTGCCCGGCCGAGCCCAAGAGACCGACCACCGACGATATGAGCACGATATGTCCAGTCCGGGCCTTGAGCATTGCCTTGGCTGCGCGCTTGGCGACTCGATATGAGGCGGTGAGGTTGGCGTCGATAACCGACACGAAGTCGTCTTCGGTCATACGGAGAAGCAGACCGTCGCGGGTGACACCAGCGTTTGAAACGAGGATCTCGACGGGGGCACCAAAGTGGTCTTCGACAGCGCTGAACGCCGCATTAACCTGCTCGCCGTCGGTGACGTCGCACTGCACCCCGAAGAGGCCGCTAGGCGGTGGCGAGGAGTTGTACGTCACCGCTACCCGGTCGCCACGTTCGGCGAGTCGGCGAGCGCACGCGAGGCCGATGCCGCGCGAGCCGCCGGTAATGAGTGCGATACGGCCGTCATCGGCGTTGGAGTCGGTCATGTCGCACTGCTCTTTCGGTCGGTTGCGAGATCGGGTCGCCACTGCAGCACGGCGGCGGCGGCCGACATGCCTGCGCCGAACCCGACCATGAGCAGATGCTCGCCTGGCTGGATTCGGCTGCTGTCGAGCGCGTCGACCAGAGTAAGCGGCACTGAGGCCGATGACGTGTTACCCGTGCGATGGAGCACCACGGCCGTGCGTTCGAGTGGAATCCCGAGTCGATCGACAGCAGCTGAAATGATGCGGATGTTCGCCTGATGCGGCACGACGAGAGCAATATCGTTGGCAGTGATGCCTGCTGCCTCGAAAGTGCGCACCGCAGAGTCGACCATGATTCGCACGGCCTTCCGGAAGACCTCGCGGCCCTCCATGATGAGGTAGTCCCCATGGTCAGCGAACAGGTGCTGTTCGGCGGCGCCGTCGGAGTCAAGATGCCACGACAAGAGTTGATTGGCTGACTCATGCGCTTCGAGAACGACGGCACCTGATCCATCGGCGAACAGAATCGCAGTGTTGCGGTCGTCCCAGTCGGTGATGCGAGAGAGCGTGTCCGTCCCGATGACCAAAATCTTTTTGGCACCCATGGCGATCATGCCGTGCGCCTGAACGAGCGCGTACATGAAGCCAGAACACGCCGCATTGACATCGTAGGCTCCACACGAGAGACCGAGTCCCTCCTGCACAGTCGAGGCGGTCGCCGGTACGGCGCGGTCGGGGGTAGTGGTCGCCAGTACGAGGCCGTCGATCTCGCTGGGGTTGACACGGGCCATGTCCATTGCCTTGCGACCCGACTCGATAGACAGACTCGCCGTGGTACCACCGACCCTGCGCTCGCGAATGCCCGTGCGCTCCCAGATCCACTCGTCAGTGGTGTCCATGCGGGCCTCGAGATCAGCGTTGGTGACCACCTGGTCGGGGAGCGCAGCGCCCCATCCGGTGATGACACCGCCGCAAACGTTCGACGGGACGGCGGGCATCAGTGTGTCCTTAGCCAGGCGATTGGCTGGCGCGCCGTTACGCGTTCGGTGCCGACTGCGATGAAGCTCTGCAGGAGACCGGCCCACGACGAACGGACCTCGTAGTCGCCGACGTGGCCGACAATGGTGCCGACCTCAATCAGGCTGCCTTCGCCGAGGCCGGCAACGGGGGTGAAGATGCCAGCAGCCGGGCTGACCACGAGCCGTTCAGCAGCAAACAGGTGTTCACCCTCGAGCTGGGTGGTGCGGCTCGGGGTCGACGCGTCGACCCACTCGATGAGTTTGTCGAGGTCCTCGGGGGTGGCGACCGAGATGGTACGCGCGCCGTCAATCGTGCGTTTTGCCATGCCGGTGAGCACGCCACCCGGGCCGAGCTCGACCAGGTCGGTGACGCCGGTGCCCGAAAGCGTGAGCAGGCTTTGCTTCCAGCGGACCGGGCTGCTCAACTGCGCCGACAGCAGGTTGGTCCACTCGTCGCCCGCCTGATGCGGGGCGGCGTCAACGTTCGACACGACTGGGATGTCGGCATCTCGCGGCGCAGCTGCAGCGATTGCTGCCCGTAGCCGGTCGCGCGCCGGCGTCATGAAGGGGGTGTGGAAAGCACCGGACACGGGCAGCTGCATGACACGCCTGGCGCCAAGTTCCTTCGCGTGCCCAGCAGCGGCGTCGACTGCGTCGGGAGAGCCGGCGATGACGACTTGGCCCGGCGCGTTGTAGTTGGCAACCCACACGGCAGCGTCAGCCAGGTCGCACGCCACACCCACCTGATCATCGTCGAGTCCGAGTACGGCGGCCATGGTGCCAGGCTGGGCGCTGCCTGCCTCGTGCATCGCAGCGGCGCGCTCCGCGACGAGGTTGACGCCGTCGTCAAACGCAAGTGTGCCCACGGCCGCAAGCGCCGTGTACTCACCGAGGCTGTGTCCAGCAGCGAACGAAGGCTCAAGCCCGACCCGGGTGACGGCGTCAAGCACCATCAGGCTCGACACGAATGTGGTGAGCTGTGCGTTACGTGTGTCCTTGAGCTCGTTGGCGTCGGCCTCACAAAGGACGGCACCGATGTCACGCCCGAGGACCTCGCTGGCTTCATCGACCAGTTCCCAGCTGTCGTGGTCACGCCACGGCAGACCCATTCCGGGTCGCTGGGACCCTTGACCGGGGAAGGTGAAAGCGAGCATTAAGCGGAATCTAGACGCTCATCCGGCCGACGAAACTCTTACCGTGCGGTAATTCTCGGCTACCCGTCGGAAACTCGCTAACCGCCGCTCGGTGACGTCGGTTGATGCCGGTGACCTGCGGCCCAAGACGTCACCTCGCAGTGAGTTGATCGAGCAACTGATTTTGGCGTTCTTCAAGCTCGGCGATCTCATCCGTGACGTGGGTGCGGTGTTGGCGCATCGCCTCGAGATGACGTTGAGCATCGCGGGCTTCGTGGCTCGCTGCGGCCGTCTCAGCAACCATTGCACGGATCGCCTGTTCATCTGCGTCGTCGCCCAAGTGGCTGAGTTGCTCATCGATCACACCGAGTTCGGAACGCAGCGATTTGAGTCGAGACGCCGTCCTACTCAGTCGTCGTTCCACGAGCCAGGCGGCCATCGACTGAATTGTAGAACGGTCGTCGCTCTCGGGGCTGCCACCCCGGTAACGTGCCGCCACGCCCCGGTAGCCCAATTGGCAGAGGCAGCGGCCTCAAAATCCGCCCAGTGTCGGTTCGAGTCCGACCCGGGGCACTAAGAGGGGGGTAACGGTTTCCGTCGCCTGCCCCGTTCCGGCCACAGCGGCGCTCCCGCTTTGGCTGGGGCCTCGTTGGTAGAGGTTGTTTCAGTCGTGCGGCGAATGTTTATTCCAGCAGGTCGTCGCGTGTGTCGTCGGAGACAGTTTGGACAACCGGTGGTGACGGATGGGGCCCAGGAGAGGTAGAACAGACGTATGCCGTTGCGGGTCGTGATTGCAGAAGACGAAGCCATCATCCGGATGGACCTCCGTGAGAGCCTCGAAGATGAGGGCTATGAGGTGGTCGGCGAGACCGGACGGGGCGACGCCGTGCTTGACCTGGTGCGTCGGACCGAGCCCGACCTGGCGATCCTAGACATCAAGATGCCGGGTGCCGACGGTCTCGAAGCGGCTCGCACAATCAACGCCGAGCGTCTGTGCGGTGTGCTCATGCTCACAGCGTTCTCCCAGCGTGAGGTGGTTGAAGAGGCTCGCGACGCCGGGGCGCTGGCCTTCCTCGTCAAACCGTTCCAGAAGAGTGACCTCGTGCCAGCGATCGAGGTGGCTTTGGGGCGTTTCCGCGAGTTGCGTGCCCTGGCCGGAGACGTCGACGCACTCGGCGAGCAGCTCGAATCACGCAAGTCGATCGATCGTGCGAAGGGCAAGCTCATCGACGAGCACAGTATGACCGAGCAGGCATCGTTCGAATTCATTCAGAAAACCGCCATGAGCGAGCGGACCAAAATGCGCGACGTTGCCGAACGAATCGTGGCGGGAACGCTCACGCCGCCGGCAGACTAACTCGGTCAGCACCGAAGACGTCCACGAACAGAACGGACTCACCGCCATGGGTACCCACCTCCTCGTCGACGGCAATTCGCTTGCGTATCGGGCGTTCTTTGCCCTGCCGACCGATATGGCGACGGCCAGCGGCCAAGTCACCAATGCGGTGTTCGGCTTCATGTCGATGCTGGCGTACGTGCTCGACGAGCAGGAGCCCGAGGGCATCTTGGTCGCCTTCGACCGGCCGGAACCGACTTTTCGCCACAAAGTTGAACCCGAGTACAAAGCGCAGCGAGACGCAGCCCCCGACATTCTCCGCCAGCAGATGGGCCTGGTTCGCGAGGTGCTTGATGCGTGCGGCATCCAGACCGTCGACGCGGCCGGTTGGGAAGCTGATGACCTCATCGCCACCGCCGCTGACGCGCTCGTCGAGCGAGGCAAGGCGGTCATTATCGTCACCGGCGACCGTGACAGCTTCCAGCTCGTATCCGACGAGCGCAAGGTCCGCGTCATGTACAACAAGCGAGGCGTCAGCGACTACGCGCTCTATGACGAGGCGGGTATCGAGGAGAAGACCGGCGTCCGCCCCGACAAATACGTGCAATACGCCGCGCTGCGCGGTGACAACAGCGACAACCTGCCCGGCGTCCCCGGGGTCGGGGAGAAAACAGCAGCCAAGCTGATTAGCAGGTACGGCGGGCTCGATGGCATTTTCCAACACGCCGACGAGCAGACTCCGAAGCTTCGCCAGAACCTGTCAGAGAGCGAGGAGCGAGCCCGAAAGAACCTTGAGCTGATGCTGCTGCGTCACGACGCGCCGCTCAACGGGGTCGACATCGACGAGCTCGCTCCCAAGCCGCACGCAGAGGAGATGAAGCGGCTGTTCAGCTTCCTCGAGTTCCGGACGCTGTCGGGGCGCATCAGCAAGGCGATCGCCGGCATGGGCATTGAGGTCGACCTCGGTCCGGTGGCAGAGCAGCAGGAGCTCGTCGCCGAGGTAGTCGGAGCCAAATCGGCTGATGCTGCTGCCGCGGCAATCGCCGGCATTGAGTCGCTCGAAGTAGCCGGTTCATGGCAGGGCGAGCCGGGCCGTTCCGAACTCAACGGCATTGCGTTCGTCACCGACTCCTCCGTATCCGAGGTCATGTGGGTCCCTGCGTCGATGCTGGGCACCTCGGCGGTCGCCGCTGCGCTTGCGGCCCACACTGATGTCCGCAGCCACAAGACCAAGGCCCTCATGCGGTCGCTGCTCGGCCTCGGTGTCGAGCTCGGTGGCCTTACGCTGGATTCGGCCATCGCCGCATATCTGATCGATCCAGCTGGGGTCCGCTACGAGCTCCCCGACCTGATCGAGAAGTACACAAAATTCGCTCGCCCATCCGACGATGCCGCCGGTTCGGGCCAACTCGACCTTGACGGCACGTCGCTGTCCGCTGCTGAACTTGCTGGCCGTGACGCACTCGCCATCCACCATCTGTCGGGGCCGATCCTCGACAGCCTCGACGCTCAGGGCATGGCCGAGCTGTGTTCCTCGATCGAGAACCCGCTCGTGATGGTGTTGGCCAAGATGGAGCATCTCGGTGTCGGGGTTGACGTGGCCGAACTCGAAGCGCTCAACAAGCGCCTCACCGAGGAGGTCGAGAGCCTCGTGTCGGAGCTCCGTGAGGTGGCCGGCCGTGATGACCTCAACCTCAACTCGCCCAAGCAGCTGCGGGAGCTGCTGTATGACGACCGCGGACTCAGCCCGATCAAGAAGACGAAGACGGGTCCGTCAACCGACGCAGCAACTCTTGAGAAACTCGAGTCCGAGTGGCCCGAGTTTCTCATCCCGCTTCGTCGTCACCGGGAGATCGAGAAGCTGCGCGGCACCTACGGTGCCGGCCTGCTCAACGAAGTTGCGCCCGACGGTCGGATACATGCCACCTTCAACCAGACCGTGGCCCGCACCGGGCGACTTTCGTCTGATCAGCCGAACCTCCACAACATTCCGGTTCGCTCCGAGGAGGGGCGACTGTTCCGTCGAGCCTTCGTCCCTGCTGCGGGCAACCAGCTTCTGGTGGCCGACTACAACCAGATCGAGCTTCGTTGTATCGCCCACCTTGCGGCCGACCCAGGCCTGGTCGAGGCGTTCACGTCGGGCCAAGATATTCACAACGCCACCGCGGCCCGGGTGTTCTCGGTTAGACCCGGCGAAGTGTCGATCGATCAGCGGTCGAAGGCCAAGATGGTGTCGTACGGACTCGCCTATGGCATGGAGGCCTATGGGCTCGGTCAACGGCTAAATATCCCAACCGATGAGGCCGCGGCGATCCTCGACGCGTATTTCGAGGCGTTCCCGAACGTGAAGCAGTACATGGACGACACGGTCGCGGAGGCCCGTGAGCGCGGCTACACCGAGACGCTGTTCGGGCGGCGCCGTCCTATTCCCGAGCTGATGAGCTCGAACTTCCGGGTGCGTCAAGCGGGGGAGCGGCAAGCGATGAATGCCGGGATCCAGGGCCTTGCGGCCGACATTTTTAAGGTCGCGCTCGTGCGTATCGATGAGATGCTCACGGCCGAACAAGCCGAGAGTCTGTTGATCCTCCAGGTTCACGACGAGGTGATCCTCGAGGTGCCGCCAGCCGAGAAGGACACAATTGGCGGGATGGTGATCGATTTGATGATGGGCGCCGCTGACCTCGACGTCCCGCTCGAGGTCAACGTCGCCTGGGGCGAGACCTGGGCGGACGCGAAGTCGTAGAGAACTCCGATGGGAAGCCACTGGTTCGAAGCGCTCGCCGAGCATATGGGCGAGGCGTATCTCCGCTACTCGTTCACCAAAGGCACGGCGCAGGAGGTCAATCACCTTGTCGGGGCGCTGAACCTCGGACCAGGCAGCCGGATTCTTGATGTCGGTTGCGGCCCGGGTCGTCACGCCCACGAGTTCGGTCGTCGGGGCATGGTGGTCCACGGCATCGACATCAGCGAGCGCTTCGTCGACATCGCCCGTTTGGATGCCTGTGAGGGCACGACCTTTGAACGGCTCGACGCTCGCGAGCTCGCCTTTGACGCCGAGTTTGATGCTGTCGTGTGCCTGTGTCAGGGGGCGTTTGGCCTCATGACCGTCGACGGTGATGACGAGACCGTGATCGCCGGCATGACCCGAGCGCTTCGGCCAGGTGGCCGCCTCGCCCTCAGCGCCTTTAGTTCCTACTTTGTGCTCAAGCACTGGCCAGAGGGGCACCACGATGGGGCGTTCGACGCCGACACAGGCGTCAACCATGAGCGGACCGAGCTGCGGTCGGAAACAGGCGCGGTGACCGAGGCCGATCTGTGGACCGGCTGCTATACGCCGCGAGAGCTCCGACTCATCGCCGCCGCCCACGGCCTCACTGTCGACTCGATCAGCAGCGTGGAACCCGGCGCCTACGGCTTCAATACGCCCACCGTCGACTCCGCCGAGTTTCTCCTCCTCGCGACGCGCAGCTGAGTACGGACGAGCCGATGGACAGCCGCGAACGGGTCAGGACGCCGCTTGACCCG
>Ga0213866_10002938_pt1 | contig 11777 bp, 13 predicted proteins | sample PICome_11_FD_160079 | JGI IMG/M metagenome (GOLD analysis project Ga0213866, IMG submission 160079) | Coastal seawater microbial communities near Pivers Island, North Carolina, United States - PICO284 | ecosystem: Environmental > Aquatic > Marine > Coastal | place: USA: North Carolina... | reverse complement strand
TTAAAAATGAAGAGAATCTAGAAAATATAAGAGATACAGCTAAACATATTATCAAAAGCGGAAAAGAATTTTTATTTGATGCAGAACATTTTTTTGATGGTTTTAAATCAAATCCAGAATATGCACTTGATTGTTTAAAGAGCGCTTATGATCAAGGAGCCAGATGGATAGTACTTTGCGATACAAACGGAGGGACTTTACCACACGAAGTAACTGAAATTGTCTCTAAAGTTACAAAAACTATACCTGGAAAAAACTTGGGAATTCATGCCCATAATGATACTGAAAACGCTGTTGCCAATTCACTAGCTGCAATCCAAGCTGGCGTAAGACAAGTGCAAGGTACAATTAATGGTTTAGGTGAAAGATGTGGCAATGCCAATTTAATGTCAATCATACCAACATTAGCTTTAAAAAAATCTTTTTCTGATAAATTTGACATAAATATTAAAAAAGAAAAATTAAATTCATTGACTGATTGCTCAAGATTATTAGATGAACTTTTGAACAGAAAACCGAGTAAAAGTTTGCCGTACGTTGGCGCGTCAGCATTTTCACATAAAGGTGGGTTACACGTATCTGCAGTAAAAAAAGATCCTAAAACTTATGAACATGTAGATCCAAAAGCTATCGGGAATCATAGAAATATTATTATTTCAAACCAAGCAGGTCGTTCAAATATTTTATCTAGGTTAGAAGCTTATGGAATTAAAATTGATCCTAAAAACGCAAAAGTACAAAAAATACTTGATGAAGTAAAAGAGAGAGAGTTTAGCGGTTATTCATATGACGGAGCTGACGCATCTTTTGAATTATTAGCTAACCGATTATTAGGAAAAGTACCAGAATATTTGAGAGTTGAAAGTTACGATGTAAGTGTATCAAAATCAGACAAAATTTCTACAAAAGCTAATGTTGTTTTTTTAATTGATGGAAAAAAAATAAAATGCTCTGGCGAAGGCAATGGACCTGTGAATGCATTAGATAATGCTATTAGATCTAATTTTAAAAAAGTAGAAAAATACTATAATTTTTTTTCAGATCTTAAACTACTAGATTACAAAGTAAGAATACTAAACACTGGAACAGAAGCTACAACTAGAGTTTTAATAGAAAGTACCGATAAAACTGGTAAAAGCTGGTTCACAGTTGGTGTTTCGCCAAATATAATTGAAGCTTCATTTAAGGCATTAATTGATAGTTTAGATTACAAATTATTTAAAGAAAAGGCGCCCGCAAATTTAAATGAAAAGTAAATTTGGATTTATCCTCGTTAAGCCCCAACTTGGAGAAAATATTGGCGCATGTGCTCGCTCGATAAAAAACTTTGGTTTTTCAAAACTTTATGTTGTTAATCCTAAGATTAATTTTCCCAATCATAAAGCTAAAGCTACATCTGTTGGAGCTTTTGATATAATTAACAAAACTAAAGTTTTTAATAAAATCGAAGATGCAATTAATTCTTTTAATATAGTAATATCTTTAAGTGCTAGACGCAGAGATATTAATAAAAAACATATTTCAATTCAAGAATTTCAAAATATTATCAAAAAAAAAAATCTTAAAATTGGATTAATGTTTGGACCGGAAGCGTCAGGTTTATCTAACACAGATTTATCGCTTTCTAATTACGTACTTCAAATTCCAACTTCACCTAAATTTAAATCACTAAACTTATCACATTCTCTAACAGTGGTTTGTTACGAAATTTTCAAAATTCTAAATGAGAGTAAAATAAAAAAAAATAGATCTAATTTAAAAATATCTTCTAAATCAAAAATTTCATCATTAGTATCGCATCTCATAAATCTTTTAGAAAAAAAAGATTTTTTTGTACCGAAGGAAAAAAAACATTCAATGTTATTAAATATAAATAATCTAATTTATAGATTGCAACCAAATGATAAAGAATTGAGGATTTTAGCTAGTATTATAAGCTCATTAAGTAAAAAATAACTATAAAGCTTAATTGACAAATAAACTCTAAAGCTTATAAACACTCAAATATTAATTATGACAAAAAGACTAAAATCTAAACACAAAGTTGATCGTAGACTTAAAGCAAATATTTGGGGCAGGCCTAAAAGTCCATTTAATTCTAGAGCGTATCCGCCAGGTCAACACGGTCAAAATAAAAAAGGTAAGCCAACTGATTACGGTATTCAATTACAAGCAAAACAAAAACTAAAAGCTTATTACGGGAATATTAATGAAAGACAATTCAGAAATATCTACAGAAAAGCACTTTCAAAAAGAGGAGATACTACTGAAAATCTTATTGCTTTACTCGAAAGTAGATTAGACACCATTGTTTATAGAGCAAAATTTGCACCAACAGTTTTTTCAGCAAGACAAATGATTAATCATGGACATATCCACGTAAATAAAAAAAGAGTTAATATCTCTAGTTACGTCGTTAAAAATACAGATTTGATAGAAGTAAGAGAAAAATCAAAAAAACTTACCATAATAGACGGATCGTTACAGAGCAAAGAAAGAGATGTTCCAGAATATATTCAATTGGACAATAAAAATAAAACTGTAAAACTTGTTAGAGTCCCTAAGTTTGCCGAAGTCCCTTTTCCGGTGATAATGGAGCCTAATCTTGTAATAGAATACTATTCAAGATAATAATTAAAGAAATTATTTCAATTAATTAAAAGTGATTTATTTTAAAAAAAATTATCTTAGTATTTTTTTATTCTTCTTTGTTATTATTGGTGCTCACTTATCTGTTAACACGGGAATTACTCACGACGAGCTTCATGATTTAAACGTTTGGATTGCGAATAAAAACTTCGCTTATAATTTTTTTTTTGATACAAATTTAGATACAAGTTATTTAGCTGGAGGAAATAAATTTTATGGAAGTGGTTTTCACTTTATTTCTTCAATATTAGAAATTTTTACAATCCACTTACCTCAACTTAATGAATTTTCGCAATTAGGAAAACAGCTTTTATCTAAACATATATCTGTTTTTTTATTATTCACTTTTTCAGGTCTTATCTTAAGAAAAATTATAAAATTAATTACAAAAAATAATCTTTATGCGAACTTAAGTGCAATTTTTTATTTACTTTATCCCTATCTGTTAGGGCATAGTTTTTTTAATATTAAAGATATCCCTTTTTTAACTTTTTGGCTCATATGTACTTATTTCTTAATTAGGATTATTAAAAAATATTTCGATGAGGAAGCAATTTCTAAAAAACATTTAATATTGTTAAGTTTTTTTACAGCTTATCTTTTATCAATTAGAATTTCAGGTATTTTGATATTTGTTCAGTATTTAATATTTACACTTACTTTGATAAATATAAAAAAATTAAATTTATTAAATTTTTTTGCAAAACATAGCAAAGAAATTATTGTAACTTTTTTAATAATAATTTCTTTTTATATAATTTTACAGCCGAGTTATTGGGAAAACCCTTTTTTAATTATTGATGCAGTTAAATTTATGTCACAGCATCTTCAAACTGCGTGTACAATTACTTTGGGAGATTGTATGAAGGCTCAAAATTTACCAGCAACATATTTACCAATTTGGTTTTTTTTTAAAACACCTTTAATTATTTTAGGTGGTTTAATACTATATTTTAAAATTGATCATCAAATAGAAAAAAAACCTCTTGAGCACATAATAATTTTATCATTGGTTTTATCAGTATTAACAATATTAATTTTATTAATTTTGTTTAAAGTAAATCTTTATGATGAGATTAGACAAGTAATGTTTTTAATGCCACTTATTTTTATAGCATCACTATCTTTACTTCATCTTTTTTCAAAAAAAATTTCAAATATTTCAATATCGCTTTTTATAATATATTTTTTTTTTCAAAATATAAATATTTATCCATATAATTATATTTGGATAAATAACCTTTCTCATGCAACGAAAGTTCAAGATGTTTTTGAACTTGATTATTGGGGAGCTTCTACAAAAAATATATCTAATTTTTTTAAAAAAAATAATACAAATAATGATTGCTTAATTACGAATAGAAATGATGCAATTGATATATTGCTGCGTGGAGATAAATGCTTGATTAATTTTAGGAAATTGCATGATAAAAATCAAAGACCTTTTTTTGTTGCTTTAATGGAAAGAGGTGTTCGTAAAGGGACGCCATCTAATTGTGATTTAATATTTAAAGAAGAAAAAAGTGTAAATTTTTCAAAAGAAAAAGTAGTTTTAGCAAAAGTATTTAAGTGTAATTAATTATTAAGTTCTAATTCTTTTTTGATTTTTATTATGAATTCTTTAATTAATTTTTTTTCATCATCATCTAAATAATTTTCTTTATTATTAGCTTTTGCCATTTCTTTTTTTAGTGAATTAATCATTTCTTTTCTTCCGTCCGAAGTAAGAATGTAATTAATTTTTTCATTTATTTGATCAATCTCCTTACCAATAGTAAACTTGAAAACTAAAACTGCTGCAACGGATGCAATTAAAACTTTGTAAACAAAATTTTTCATTAAATAATTTTCTTGGAGATTAAGAGTTTTTTTAATTCACCATTTTCAAACAATTCTTTTACTATATCACAACCTCCAATAAATTCTTTCTTTAAGTAAAGTTGTGGAATTGTAGGCCAATCACTAAAATCTTTTATTCCTTGTCTTAAGTTTTGGTCTTCAAGGACGTTCACTCCTTTAAAATTTACATTTAAATGTTTTAAAACGTTTGATACAGCCATTGAAAATCCACATTGAGGTGAATCTGGCGTACCTTTCATGAATAAACAAACATCATTCTCACTTATAAACTTCTCAATAATTTTTTTAGTTTCCATTATTTTCCCTCAGTAGTTATCGATAGAGCGTGAAGCTCATTTCCCATTTTACCTTTTAAAGATTTATATACAAGTTTGTGTTGTTCGATTTTGCTTAAGTTATTAAATTTTGATGACTTAATTGTCGCTGCATAATGATTGCTATCACCCATTAAGTCTTTAATTTCAATGGAAGCATCAGGAATTTCATCCTTAATCAATTTCTTTATTTCTTCTATTGGTAAAGGCATTAATAATTATTATACCATTCATTATTAATTTTAAATAAATCTTTAATCTTAACCTTAAATTCACCCTCGATTTCAAAAAATTCCTTTTGAGTGTATCCTATATTTTCATAGTAAATATCGCTATCCTTTAAATCTTTTTCTACTTTGGGCAAATTATTTACGCTTATTTCTAAAATATACCTAGCTTGATCTTCTCCAAAGAAATAATTCAATAAATTTGTTAATTTTTTTGGTTTTTGTATTTTGGCACCATAGTTTGAATTCATGGCCATTTCAGATAAAGCCGTGATTAACCCGCCGTTTGAAATATCATGAGATGATAATACTAAATTATTATTAATTAGTTTAAGTACAGTCTCACCATTATTTTTTTCATTCAAAAAATTTATTTCAGGAGGCATGCCGATATTTAATGAATAATTTTCTTTTAAAAAACAGCTTTGTCCTAAGTGGCCGAATGTCTTTCCAATTAATATTAATTTACTATTTTCATGTTTAAAATTATGGCTGAGAGGTTGAGACAATTTTTTGATTAATCCAACACCACCTATTACTGGAGTTGGATAAATATTTTTTTTATTTGTACCATTATAAAAAGATACATTTCCTGAAACGACAGGATAGTCTAAAAATTCACAAGCTTCTTTTATACCTTGTAAACATTCTGCGAATTCTCCCATTATCTCTTTATTTTCTGGATTACCAAAGTTTAAGCAATTAGTAATAGCTAAAGGCTTTGCTCCAACGGTAATTAAATTTCTCCAATTTTCACAAACTATTTGTTTTCCTCCTGTAAGAGGATGCGATTTACAATAATTTGCAGATGAATCAACAGAAACTGCGATAGCTTTATCTTTGTTATGTATTCTTATAATTGCTGAGTCAGAGCCTGATTTTTGCGCTGTATCACACATTACACTTTGATCATATTGATTTGTCACCCAACTTTTATTTGAATGATTAGGACTCGATAAAATTTTAATTAAAGCATCTTCAATTTTAATTTTTTTTAAATCTTTTAAATTTATTTCATTTTTTTGAGGTTTTTTTTTAATCCATTTCCTGTCGTACATTGGAGCTTTTGTTGCTAAAGCATCAATAGGAATCTCTCCTACAATTTTATAATTAAATTTTAATGTAAGATTATTAGTTTTAGTAGTTTTACCTATAACAACAAAATCTAAATCCCATTTGTCAAAAATTTTTTTTGCATGCTGTTCTTTTCCGTCTTCTAAAATAATAAGCATTCTCTCTTGACTTTCAGATAACATCATTTCATATGGTGTCATATTAGTCTCTCTACAAGGAACTTTGTCTAACTCAATTTCTATACCTAAACCTCCTTTTGAAGCCATTTCAACACTCGATGACGTTAATCCTGCTGCACCCATATCTTGTATTGAAATAATTGAATTATCTTTCATTAACTCTAGACATGCCTCCATTAAAAGTTTTTCTGTAAAAGGATCTCCTACTTGTACAGTTGGTTTTTTTTCTTCTGAATTTTCATCAAACTCTGCAGATGCCATTGATGCACCATGAATTCCATCACGACCCGTTTTAGAACCAACATAAACAACAGATTTATTTAAGCCTTTTGCTTTTGAATAAAAAATTTTATCTTTTTGAGCATGCCCAACAGCCATAGCGTTTACTAGAATATTTTCATTATATGTATCATTAAACTTAGTTTCCCCGGCTACTGTAGGTATTCCTATACAATTACCATATCCGCCAATTCCTGAAACAACTCCATTCAGCAAGCTTTTTGTTTTTGAATGATCTGGTGAACCAAAATGAATAGAGTTTAATAAAGCGATCGGTCTAGCTCCCATCGTAAAGACGTCTCTCAAAATCCCCCCAACACCAGTAGCAGCTCCTTGATAAGGTTCAATGTATGAAGGGTGATTGTGGCTCTCAATTTTAAAAATAATTGCATCATTATCCCCTATATCAATAACACCAGCATTTTCTCCAGGCCCTTGAATTACCTGTTTGCCACTAGTTGGTAATTTCTTCAGATGAATTTTTGATGATTTGTAAGAGCAATGTTCATTCCACATTGCTGAAAAAATTCCAAGTTCTAATAAATTTGGTTCTCTATCAAGTAATTTTTTAATATTTTTGTATTCTTCAAGTTTTAAACCATGTTTTTCAATTATTTGATTAGTTATCTTCATTTTATTTCATTAAGCTTGAAAATAAATTTACTCCATCTTTATTGGAAATAATTTCATCTATCATTCTTTCTGGATGAGGCATCATTCCAAGAATGTTTTTATTAGAATTTAAGATACCAGCAATATTTTCTAATGAACCATTAGGATTTGTATTTTCATTGATATTACCTTTTTCATCACAATATTTAAAAGCAATTAGGTTTTCACTATTAAGTTCACTTAGATGACTATGATCAGTAAAATAGTTACCTTCATTATGTGCGATATTTATTTTTAATATTTGATTTTTTTTATATTTATTTGAGAATTTTGTATTATTATTTATTACCTTTATGTGTACGTCTTTATTAATAAATTTCAAATTTTTATTTCTTAATAACGTTCCTTTCAGCAAACCTGTTTCTGTTAAAATCTGAAATCCATTACAAATTCCTAAAACTAAACATCCTGAATTGGCTGCTTTTATAACTTCATCAATAATTAAGGATTTGCCAGCGATAGCTCCAGATCTTAAATAGTCTCCATAAGAAAAGCCACCAGGAATAACTATTAAATCAGATTTAGGTAAATTCGTTTCTTTATGCCAAATCATTTGGTTTTTAAATTGTAGTTTTTCTAAAGCTACAGCTATATCTCTATCGCAATTTGAACCGGGAAAAACAATTACTGAAGATTTCATTGAATTTTGTTAATCTTATAGTCCTCAATGATCAGGTTTACTAAAAGTTTTTTACACATATCATCAATTTTTTTTTCAGCAGAGGCTTGATGCTCTTCATCAATTTCAATCTCAAAATGTTTTCCTTGTCTTATGCTTTTAAGGTTGTTCATTCCCAAATTGACTAAGGTGTTTTGCACAACTTTTCCTTGTGGATCCAATACATCTTTTTTAAGAGTCACTGTTACTGAAAATTTCAATTTATTTCTTTTTAAATTTTATTGGAATAGTTTTCCCAAAATTAACTTCACTTATGTTGGTTTCTTCAGGCATAATACCTAATCTTCTTGCTACTTCTTGGTAGCCTTGAATAATGTTGCCTAAATCTTTTCTAAATCTATCTTTATCAAGTTTTTTTTCAGTTCTTGAATCCCATAGCCGACAAGTATCGGGGCTAATTTCGTCTGCTAAAACGATTTCTTTTTCCTCTAAATCTTTATTCCAAGTTTTTCCGTATTCAATTTTAAAATCTACAAGCTTAATACCTATCCCTCTAAACATACCAACTAATAAATCGTTTATTCTTAAAGTCATTTTATCAATTGCAAGAATTTCTTTTTCAGTAGCCCAGCCAAAAGAGAAGATGTGTTCTTTTGAAATAATAGGATCATTTAATTCATCTTTTTTATAACAATATTCTAATAATGGTTTTTCCAAAACTGTTCCTTCAGGAATTCCAAGTCTTTTTGTTAAAGATCCAGTCGCTATATTTCTTACTATAAATTCTATAGGAAAGATTTCAGCCTTTTTAATAAGCTGTTCCCTCATATTTAATCTTTTTATAAAATGAGTTTTAATTCCACATTGTGAAAGATTATTTAAAATATATTCTGAAATTCTATTATTTAGTACACCTTTTCCTTCAACACTTGCTTTTTTTAAATTATTAAAAGCTGTCGCATCATCTTTAAAATGTTGAATAATTAAATCTTTATCCTTTGTCTCATAAAGAATTTTAGCCTTACCTTCGTATAGTTTTTTTCCTTTATTCATTTGATTATTTTTTTAGACTTCTTTTGAAAATTATATTAATTTTTTTTGTATGATAACTAAAATTGAAGAGTTTTTTTAGTTTATTAACAGGTATTTTATTCGTAATTTTTTTATCAGAGGCAATTTTGTTATAAAAAGAAGAATTTTCTTTCCAAGCCTGCATTGCATTGCTTTGAACTATTTTATATGCCTCCTCTCTTGTAAAACCTACTGAGGTTAATTCTAAAAGAACTCTTTGTGAAAAAAATATTTCATTAGTTATAGCTAAGTTTTTTTTCATATTTTTAGGATAGACATTCAAATTTTTAATAACATTGCTTAATCTGTTGAGAGCAAAATCTAAAGCTATCGTGGCATCTGGCCCAATATTTCTTTCAACTGCTGAATGAGAAATGTCTCTTTCATGCCACAAAGCAACATTCTCTAGAGCTGGAATAACAGTTGATCTAATTAATCTTGCTAAGCCAGTCAGATTTTCACTTAAGATTGGATTTTTTTTATGCGGCATAGCCGATGATCCTTTTTGTTTTTTCCCAAAAAATTCTTCAACTTCCAAAACCTCTGTTCTTTGCAAGTGTCTTATTTCAATTGCAAATCTCTCTATTGAACTTGCAATTATTCCTAACGTTGAAAAGAATTGAGCATGTCTATCTCTTGGTATTATCTGTGTTGAAACTGGTTCAATATCAAGTTTTAATTTTTTGGCCACATATTTTTCTACTCTTGGATCAATATTAGCAAAAGTTCCTACTGCACCTGAAATTGCACAAGTTGATATTTCTTTAATAGAATTTTCCAAACGTTTTTTATTTCTGAGAAATTCTTGATAAAAAGAAACCATTTTTAATCCAAATGTTATTGGCTCTGCATGTATTCCGTGACTTCTTCCTATACATAAAGTATATTTATGTTTCAAAGCTTGTTTTTTAATTGATTGAAGTAATTTATTAAGATCATCTAATAATATTTTACCAGACTGTTTTAATTGAAGATTAAAACATGTATCTAAAACATCTGAGGACGTCATACCTTTATGCAAATATCTTGCATCCGGTCCTGCTTTTTCAGTGATTGAAGTTAAAAAAGCTATAATGTCATGTTTTACTTTTTCTTCGATTTGTAAAATTCTTTTGGGATTGATCTTAGCTTTAGTTCTTACTTTTTTAACAACACCTTTAGGAATAATCTTCAACTTCTCCATTGCTTCTGCTGCCGCTAACTCAATTTCAAGCCATAAAGAATATCTATTGTAATCTTCCCAAATGTTTTTAATTTCTTTTCTTGTATATCTTTCAATCATTAAATTTAATCAATTTTGCTCGATTGGGTAAAAATTTCACAACCATCCTTAGTTACACCTATTGTATGTTCAAATTGTGCAGATAACGATTTATCTTTTGTAACTGCTGTCCATCCATCATTAAGAATTTTAGTCTCGTAATTTCCTTGGTTTATCATTGGTTCGATAGTGAAAATCATTCCTGCTTTAATTTTTTCTCCAGTTCCTTTTTCTCCATAATGCAAAACATTTGGCTCCTTATGAAATGATTGACCTATCCCATGTCCACAAAAATCTTGAACTACTGAAAAACCTTGAGCCTCAACATAAGTTTGGATTGTTGAACCTATATCACCCAAATGTACTCCATCTTTTACTACACTAATCGCTTTCATCATTGACTCATACGTGGCACTAATTAATTTTTCAGCTTTAATTGAAACTTCACCAACTTTAAACATTCTACTGGTATCACCATGCCAACCCTCTTTAAATGCTGTTACATCAACATTTACGATATCTCCTTCTTTTAAAATTTTATCTGACGGTATGCCATGACACACAACATGATTAGTTGAAGTACAACATGACTTAGGAAAACCTCTATAAAATAGTGGAGCCGAGTAAGCTTTGTTGTCATTAATAAATTCATAACAAATCTTGTCAATTTGATCTGTAGTAACACCTGGTTTAATAATCTTACTCACTTCATCTAAAGCACTAGAGGCAATTTTACCTGCGATTTTAGTTTTTTCAAATCCTTCTTTAAAATTTTCGATCATTTAATTTTTATTTTTATTTTATTATTGAGTTTTATTCCTTTTGAGGAAAATTTACAATCATAGCAAAGAATTTTTAGTTTATTGTTGATAGCTTTCATTAAAGCAGTTGCATAATTAGGATCTATATCTTTGGCAACTGTAAATGATTTGCAGTCATCTCTTTGAATTAAATATAGAATAAAAATCTTATAATTTTTTTTGCTGGCTTTTAAAAGTTCATTTATATGTTTAAGCCCTCTGGTTGTTACTGCATCTGGAAATTCAGCAATTGATTTCTCTCTAGAAAGAGTTACGTTTTTTACCTCAATGAAAGCTTTATAATTTTTATTTGATACCAGAAAATCAAATCTAGTATTTAATCCAAATTTTATCTCTGGTTTTATTTCTGAAATACTATCAAATTCATCAATTAAATTATTTTGAAGAGCGTGATGAACTATCTTATTTGTAGAGTGTGTATTAACACCAACTTTGGAACTTTTATCTTCAATTATCTCTAGAGTATATTTTAATTTACGATTTGGATTGTTGGATTTACTAATCCAAACTTTATTTCCTTTTTTCAACAGTCCGTACATAGAACCAGTATTAGGACAATGAGCCGTTATAATCTTATTATTTATTTTTATATCTACAAAAAAACGCTTATATCTTTTTATAAATAGTCCTGATATTAATTTATTTTCAAAATTCATATATATTTATAACTTTAATGAAGAAAAAAATAAAAAAAATAAATGCTGCAATTTTGATCATTGGAAATGAAATACTCTCCGGTCGTACACAGGAT
>Ga0213866_10002937_pt1 | contig 11779 bp, 8 predicted proteins | sample PICome_11_FD_160079 | JGI IMG/M metagenome (GOLD analysis project Ga0213866, IMG submission 160079) | Coastal seawater microbial communities near Pivers Island, North Carolina, United States - PICO284 | ecosystem: Environmental > Aquatic > Marine > Coastal | place: USA: North Carolina... | reverse complement strand
TGCGAATCGAGAAGCCCACTTTGGCAGGTGCCATTGATGGGGATTTACTCAGGCCTACGATTGGGGCCAATGTGAACCCTGACATCCCGGACCCCGGCAAAATCAACATCGATTTCCCCGAAGCCAAGAAAGGGCAGATTGTTGTCGATGAAGGAACGTCGCTCGCCGATGTTCTGGATCCAGACAAAGTCGTTCAGGATTTGGGGAAAATGAAGGGCGGCGGGGGAAATGATGCGGCGGGAGAAATCAAAGGATACACAGGTCTTTCAGCTTATGCAAATATGTCGCCCGGTGAGCTCCAGAGAAATAAAGCGACGATTGGAAGCGACCTTCTCTTTGAGTTTAACAGCGCAATTTTACGTGATGATGCCCGCATTACCTTGCTGACCGTGGCCCAGCTCATCGATCGCAATCCAGGTATGTTTTGTTGGGTTGAAGGCCACACGGATATGATCGGCGGAGACGAGCTCAACTTTCGTCTTTCCCAGAAACGCGGGCAGGCCGTTAAGACCTGGTTGGTAAATTCACTCCAGCTTGATCCAAAATTTATTGTGGTTCGCGCCTTGGGCAAAGCCGAACCTATCGTGACGGAAGGGGATCGCGAGGCCCAGGCAGCAAATCGACGAGTCGATATTAAGATGCGCAAGACTCCCCCTGACACGACGGTAGTTATGGTGAAGCCGGGCGAAACACCAGAGGTGATTCCGCGGGGCGTACCGGTCGAGGACGACGAAGGGGAAGTGATTCCCAAGGCAATTCCGGTGCCGGATGATGAAGAAATCCCAAGGGCAATTCCAGTTGAGGAATAGTCGTGCTTGTCCTTGGGTGAGAAGTCTAGTTCATTGAGGCCGTGCTGAGAATTCTGCCCGAACCCCCAGTCTGGAAGGCCGTTCTCGGATTTGATTTTGACGACACCTTGGTAATGAAGGATTCCGAGTCTCAGGTGGACGAAAGATTTTTTGATTGCCTTAAATGGGTTCGTTCCACTTATGGCGCAGCGTGGGGAATTGCCACAGGGCGGTCCTTGTATGAGCTAATCGAGGGGCTCAATGAGGCTCGCTTTCCCTTCCTGCCGGACTTCGTGATCGTGCGTGAGCGGGAAATTTTCTTCCCCGGCCAATTTGGTCGCTGGGTCCCGGATGAAAATTGGAACAAGAAGTGTGAGAAAGACCATAATCGTCTCTTTCGAAAGTGCCGGCGGATGCTCGCCAAGATCAGGAATCACGTTGAGAAAAACACGGACGCCCGATGGGTTTCGGTGGAAGGCGATGCTGCCGGGATAGTGGCTTCAACGGCCGAAGAGATGAACGAAATCCAGCAGGTTATCGAAGAGTTGTCTTCTCACAGCGATCTCACCTTTGAGCGAAACACGGTCTATCTTCGATTCAGTCATCGGGCTTATCGAAAGGGGAGCTGTCTTCAGGAGGCGGCCGATCATTGGGGGCTCGAGGCTGATAAAATTCTTGCGATTGGTGACAATTTTAATGATCTGAGCATGCTGCAGCCAGAGGTCTGCGAGGCCTGCGGGTGTCCTTCCAATGCCATTCCCGAAGTGAGAGACTATGTGAAGAACCGGGGCGGGAAAGTGGCTGTCAATCCCGGGAGTATTGGCGTAATCGAGGTGATGAAGCACTACTTTGACCAATGAATGGTGAGCTTTGGGCTTTCGCGGTGATTATGGTAATCGGGCAGTTTAGCCCGGGACCCGATATGCTTCTTCTCACACGGACTTCTTTGGCGGAGGGCTTGCGTGCAGGGTGGATGATGGTTTTGGGAATCAGCACGGGACTCACGGTACACGCTACTCTTGCCATCGGCGGAATCGCCGTGGTGCTGGCTCGCGGTGGAATCGTGGCGACCAGTTTGAAATGGCTGGCGGCCCTTTATCTTCTTTGGTTAGCGATTGGATTATCCAAAAAACCTGTGCTTGGTGGTGAAGTGACCATTCCCAAACGCAGTCCATATTTGCGAGGTTTGTTTTGCAATTTACTGAATCCCAAGGCCCTAGTGTTCTTTGCCAGTGTTGTTGCGACATTTTTAACGGGGCCACGCCCAGATTGGTGGCCGCTGGCACTTTGGCTTATTGTGGTCGGGGAGGCCCTCTTCTTCTGGTGTCTTTGGGTTTGGCTTTTGCAGATCCCCAAGGTGCGGGGCGGGTACCAACGATTTGGCCGGATAATTGATCTTCTTTTTGCCCTCGCCCTGACAGGTTTGGCTATGCACTTGCTCTTTTGGTAGGTGTGCACCGGTCAAACGTGATTATTGGAAAGCTTTGAAGCACTCTGCCCGTAATCGTCATAACTCATTTATGAAGAATTACTCTATAAAAGCCGTCTGGCTCGCATTTACCATGGCTCTCCCGGCCGTTGCCGACCACCACAAGGAATCAAAGGAATGGACCGATCTCTTCAATGGCAAGGATCTTACCGGATTCTCCCAGAAGAACGGCACCGCCACCTTTGAGGCTAAAGATGGCACGATTGTTGGAGTAACTGCTAAAGGCAGCCCCAATTCCTTTCTTTGCACGGACAAGCTGTATGGGAACTTTGAGCTGACTTTCGAAGTGAAAGTTCACAATAGCTTAAATTCCGGCGTCATGATCAGATCCCAGACCAAGGGCAACACTCCTGAGGGCCGGGTGAACGGTCCCCAGATCGAGATTGAGGCAAGCGGCGCCAAGGGCGCTGAATCCGGCTACATTTATGGTGAGGCCTGTGGCGGCTGGATGACTCCCAAGGAGCTCTTGAAGCCCCACAAGCATTTTAAGGATGGTGAGTGGAACAAATATCGCATTCTTGCGAAAGGTCCCAGGATTCAAGTCTGGATCAATGATGTGCAAATTTCCGACCTGACGGATGAAGAGAAGTATAGGACTTATTCGAAGGGATTCATTGGACTTCAAGTTCACGGTGTGGGTAAGCGCGGGCCCTTCGATGTGGCTTGGAAGAATCTGAAAATTCGCGAGTTCTAATTGATCACGCGCAACTGAGATTTTATTTCACCAGAAGCCGAAAGGGATTTTTCCTTTCGGTTTTTTCGGGCAGATCCTTCAAATTAGCGATCGATGGATGTCACTGATCCGGTGCAGTCTTGGTGTTTGGATCGTTAAAATGATTTTCCGGGGAACCGGAGAAGCCTAGAGTCCCCGGTTCCGGCCGATCAGGTGTTTCCATGAAGCGGATTGATGAAGCGATTGCTGAAAAAACCCGGCAGCCCATCAGGGTGCCGGGTTTTAATGACTGGGATCTTGGTGCGAAATTATTCCCCAAGGCCGAAGCGAAGGAAATTATTGACGGAGATGGTGTCACCGAGTTCCTTGCTCTTGGCTTCAAGGAGAGCCTTGACCGAAGTGTCCGGGTCCTTGACGAAACCTTGTTCAAGTAAGCAGCGTTCCGAGTAGAATTTGCCAAGTTTTCCTTCGATGATTTTCTCCAGAATATCAGCAGGCTTGCCAGCTCCTTCCATTTGCTTGCGGAAGATGTCCTTCTCTGACTCTACAAGTTCAGCAGGGATGTCCTCACGCTTGAGACCCGCAGGTGAGGTTGCTGCGATGTGAAGGGTAAGGTCCTTGACCAGGTCCTTGAAAGCCTCTGCGGAAGCGGTTTCAGCTTTCCCGGCACTGACCTCGATTAGAACGCCCACCTTGCCCCCGAGGTGGATGTAGGAGGCCACGGCACCCTCACCATCTAGGTTGAGGCGCTCGAATCGGCGGAACTTAAGATTCTCGCCCATTTCAAGGACTTTTGATTTGATAAACTGCTCGAGAGTGACGTCATCCTTGGGAAGGGCCATCGCGGCGTCGACGTCTGCGACATCGCTGGCCAAAACGGTGTTCGCTACTTCGGCGACAAATGCCTGGAAATTTTCGTTCTTGGCTACGAAGTCGGTTTCGCAGTTGACCTCAACGATAACTCCGGACTTCACGGATTTATCGAGAGCAGCGACGATGACTCCTTCATTTGCATCGCGTGAGGCTTTCTTCTCAGCTTTTGCGTTGCCACGCTCACGGAGAATTTTAATGGCAGCATCGATATCACCCTCGGTTTCTTTGAGGGCGTTCTTGCATTCCATCATGGCAACTCCGGTCTTTTCCCGGAGTTCTTTAACGAGAGATGCGGTGATCATAATGTCTGTTTCTTTCTCGGTGGGTAAGTTTAACTTTTAGCTCCGACAACTATTCCGTCGACGAGGTTTTGAAGCACGATGCGAATCGAGCGCATGGCGTCATCGTTCGCAGGAACAGGAAATTCGAGCTTGGAAGGATCTCCGTTGGTGTCAACGATCCCGATGATGGGAATCTTGAGACGCTTGGCCTCAGCAACCGCGATGGACTCGCGAGCGGTGTCGACGATGACGACAGCATCCGGGTGCTTTTCCATATCACGAACTCCATTCAGGTTACGGTGAAGCTTGTCCTTTTCGCGGTTTAGAGCGGAAAGCTCCTTCTTCGACATGGATTTGTATTCAGGAGCGCGCTCAATGTCTTCGAGATACTTGAGGCGCTTCACCGAGTTACGAATGGTGGTGAGATTGGTGAGAGTGCCGCCTAGCCAGCGATAGTTCACGTAGTATTGGCCGGTTGCTTCCGCAGCCTCGCGGACCGCGTCCTGGGCCTGGCGTTTGCAGCCGACGAAGAGAATTTTCTTATTTTTCCCTGCAAGTTTTGATAGGAAATCCGATGCCTTATCGAGGCACTGAACAGTTTTGTTGAGGTCGATGATGTAGATGCCCCCCTTGTCCTTCATGAGGTAAGGCTTCATCTTTGGGTTCCATTTCTTGGTCTGGTGTCCGTAGTGGACTCCAGCTTCGACCATGTCCTTGACGAGTTCGTTAATCATTATATTTGGGTCCTCCGTTAAAGCACGAAGGCGCTTTTGGTGAGAAATTGCTGCAATGGACCTTACCCGGTTTCTCGTTGTTGATAGTGCAGCTCGTGGGAAGGGACGGGGATCTAATTGGAAAAGGCCAAATTGGCAAGGGATTTCCTGCTTTTGAAGCTGGAAACGACAGGTTTGTTTCCGGCCCTGGCGCTTATTTGGCAGTGAGGGCGTCTGTGACGGCCTTTGCAATAAGGGTCGCCCCGCTGGTGTTCGGATGGACGGTGTCGGGAATGAGATCGTCCTTGCCCTCGAGAGCTGAATAGACATCGATGACCTCCAGTTTAAGGCCTTTGGCGATTTTTTTGATGATGGGGATCTGGGCCTTGGTATCGTTGTTGTTGATCCCCCAACGGCCTTCTTTTGCTATGTAGGGAGGCAGACAAAGGTAGATCTTTGGCTTGGAAAGAAGTTTTTGGAAATCAGCAATTAAATCCAGATAATCCGATTTATAATCCTTGTCGAACTTCTTCCAATTGTCCGGTTTGGTGTCGTTCGTTCCGAGCATAATCACCACGATGTCGGGATTTGAGGCGAGGGCGTTTTTGAACTGCGTCGATTTTTGATAAGGCTTGTTACCGCTGTTCATCAGGGTGGTTCCGCTGAGGCCGAAGTTTTTGACCTGCCAATCTTTACCCAGGGTTTTCTGGGCTTGTGCGGGCCAGGATTGGCCTCGCTTAGCCCCCACTCCTTGGGTGATGCTGTCCCCAACACAGGCTAATACGGTCGGTTCCTTTGCGTTAATCGAATTCAGTAACGGGAGAGCGCAGAGCGTGGATAGGAAATTTCTCAGGTTCATAAATTTTTACTGGTCTTTGATCGATGTACCGGGTTTGGAATAAACTCTCTCATTTTTTAGGAATCTTACCAACCGATTGGATGTATTGGCGGATGGCTTCGAATTGTTTTTGCGAGTCGCCTTCGAGAATATCGGGGCGGAGGGCGGCACCATCGTCGGGGTTGGTGTAGCGAGGCATTTTTGTGTCGGGGACCAGACGTGCCGGGTTAAACATCCATTGGTGGAAGTAGCCCGGACGAAGACGTTCATGGGTGATGCCAAAATTGATTCCCTGGACTTCAAAAGCGGCGAGAGCCGGTTTCTCGTTGATGGCATGGCAGGTCACACAAGCGTAACCGGTCATGCTGACGAGTTGTTCACCCAGCTTGACCTGATCGGCAGGTGGTTCTTCTTTGGATGGAGAAGAGGCCGGGAGCCCGTGATGTTGTCCAAGTCCGTGTGCCATGTGTTTTGCATGGAGAGGGAAGGCGGGCATGCGCATCTCGAGCCATGGGCGGGGGCGTGGGTCGGCGCTACCGAGGAGCATTTTTTCGATGTATTCGGTGTGGAGCATGGCTCCCATGTGAGTGAGAGGGGGTCTTGATTGAATGAGTCGTTCGTCGGTTTCCTTGATGTGATCGAGGAGTGACTTGGTCTCGCCATGTGTTTTAGTAAGGAGTGAATCTTTTCCATTGTATGCGTGGCAGGAAGTGCAGTTGAGAGCTTCGATTTGGCGGGAGGTGTAGGCTTCCACGGTGTCGTGCTTCAGAGCGGGAAGAATGGCCGGGGTAATCGCTTTCTTTTGTTCTTCAGTCAGGATGAGACGGGGGGAATTGCCACGTTGATCTTCCGGTCCCAGGCAGCCCTTGGTCCAGTCCTTAATATCGGCAAGGTTTGGAGCGGGATTTTTGGAGGCTTCCAGTCCTTCGTGACAGCTTGAGCAATTCAGCGTTGCGACAAGATTCTTGCCGCGCGTGGCGTCACCGGGTGGGAATTCCGAGGGGTCCGGTGTGTGTTCACCAGTGGATGTTTTAGTGAGGTAGGCGGCAAGAGAAGAGGCTTCTTCGTTTGAGAAGCGAAAGTTGGGCATCTTGATTGCTTCGTGATGCTTTTGCGGGTTCTTAAGAAATCCCACGAGTGATCCGCCTTTGAACTTGGCAGCTACATTATTAAGGGGGACACGGCCATTTTTAAAATCAGGCTCGTTGGCGTCCGGCTTGGAATGGCAGGCGATACAACCGAGTTTGTGGAAATGCTCGCCACCTTTCTGAGTGAGTGAAAGGTCGGGAGAGCTCGTGGCTTTTTCCCGGGTGACGAGCGATGCGAGATAGGCTCCGATGTCGGCGGCCGCTTGGGCACCCTCAGGCTTGGTGTGGTCGACCATTGCGGGCATGGTGGTTGTTGGTTTGAGTTTATCGGGTTGGGCGATCCAGCGGGTGAGCCAGGCTTCGTTGGCGCGGGAGCCGATGCCGGTGAGATTTGGTCCGGCATAGTTGAGTTCCGGCATTGAGGATGCCCCGAGGTCAGCCTCGTGGCATTGGATGCAGTTGTGACTGGCGAACAAGTGAGCCGCATCGACAGGGGGCTTGTCCAAAGAAGTGAAGGCGGATGCGGGAATCGGTTCGCGGGGGAATTCGCGGCGCTCTTCCCAGTAAAGACGGAAATAGCCAGCTCCACTCTTGGGAGAAGTGAAGGTAATCTGGATTGGGATTTCGCCGGGGTTGAGTCGGAGGCGATCGGATTTCCCGTCGGTGAAGGTGACCTCTTCGTCGTTGACCTTGAAGTCAACCTGACCCTCGGACTCGACCGAGAAATAGACGCGGAAGCGTTTCGGTATGGTGAGGCTGCCGGTGTAGGTAGCGACGAAGGGACCGGAGGGCAAACCTCCCGCAGGCGACTCGCTTTCCCCCACAAAAAGCGCAGGGAGGGCAACTGTTTTACTGGTCGTTTTCCCTTCTGAGGTGAAGGAAACATTCAACTCGGCACGCGCCGGGGAAATCAAAGCAAGGAAGAAAATCGCGAGTGAAGCAAACTTCATTCACTTATCATAAACGTCTCAGAGAGGAGAGCAAAAAGAAAAACGCTCCCGGGTTTGATCGGGAGCGTTTTGAAGTGGGGTGAAGACTGGTTTACTTCCCGGGCACCTTGTGGATGGTGCTATGGATGGTGCCAATCAATTCGTCTCCGTCTGCGGATTCGAGATCGTAATCAAGCTTGAATTGCTGGCTCGGTTTGTGGCCCTCAACAGTGAGGAGAACCGATTTCTTGTCGGCTCCAAGTTTAGCTGCGGTAATTTTGACGGTGTCACGCTTGCGGACTTTTTTCGATTCCTTTTTGAGAGCTGCAGCCTCGGCAGCCTTGTCGGGATTATCAACCGAGAACTGGCCTGATCCGTATTGGGGGCCGCGGATATATTTCCAGCGCTGGGCGGTGAATGAGGTTGGGTCATTTGCGAGTTCGTCGTCGAGCTCAACGTCAAAGGTCAGCTGAATACCTTCTTTGGTGACTTTCATGGCAGTCGGGAGAGGACTGACCTCCTTGGCGTTGCGGCGGATTCGTTGAAGTCCGGCTTCATTGGCTGCATTGGTCTGCCAGCCGCGGAATCCGACCACATACATGGAACCGTCGGGATGGAAGACGGCCCGCTGGGCGGAAGACGAAAGTTTCACTGGAAGCTTTGCAACGCCGCCCTGGTAGAATCCGTCGGCGACTTTTTGGCGAAGCACGTGATAAATCGCAGACTGACCGTAGGACAAGTGGATCAACTCACCTGCAGCGATACCGATCTTGGCGTTCTTTGGAACCCAAATTTGTCCTCCACCCGAGTTATCGACTGACATGGGGAGGTAGCAGAGAGGCTCGGTAAATTCAGACTTATTCTCCTGACGAGAATCTTCCACGCCGAAGAATGGGGTGCCGTTTTCCGGCTGATAGAAGTTGATCTTGCAGCAGGGCTGCCAGGTCCCTTCATTCTCTCCGGTGGTGATCTCTCCGTTGGGTCCGATGCCGATACCGCCCGGGGCCCGGAGGCCGGTTCCGATGGTGTATAGGCGATTGCCGTCGGCACTAATTTTCACGAAAGCTCCGTTGTGGGGGAGAATCTTGTCGAAACCGCGTCCCCCGGGGCGAACGGGTGAGGCTTTGGCGAAGTAGAAGTTGCCCTCCTTGTCGGTTTCAAGTCCGAACTGGAATTCGTGGAAGTTATTGGAGAGGTAGACATCATTATTGAAGACCTCAAATTTATCAGCTTCGCCGTCGTTATTGAGATCGTATGTCTTATAGATCCCATCGCGCCCAGCGATGTGCGGCACGTCGTTTACGATTTTGAGTCCGAGTGGCTCGAAAAATCCAGTGGCGTAGCGCTTCCAGGTGAGCTTGTTTAAGTTTTTTAAGCCAGAGACCATCCAGATGTCTCCATCCCAGGTGGAAAGGAGGCCCCGGTTGCCATCAGAGAAGAAGTCGATATCGGACATGCGAACTTTGCTCCTGTAGGGGGAATCCTTGAGAGCCGGAGGAAGGGGGACCTGGTCAACGAGCCAGGCCTTCTTGGAGCTGTCCAACTGGGCTTCCACTTCGAAGGTCTCGGGAGAAATGCCAGGACCGCCTTCGGTGAGAGGGGCCAGCGAGACGGGAGCTGGAGCTTTGGTTTTTGAGTTTCCGGTGTAGAGCAGGGCTACCTTCGTTGGTTTATCCGAGGCCTCGAAGCGCAGGAAGTAGGTGCCATCCTTGGCGGTGGTCTGAATTCCTCCATCGACAGCTCTTACCTTGAGGGCAAAATTCTTTTCACTGGAATCGTCAAGAAGGCGGACGGTGAGTTGTTTGTCGTGAGGAGCGACCTCAAGGTAGCGGACAAGTCCGTCATTGTGATCGCTGACGGTGTCGAGAATGCGGGTGCCATTGACAGCGTAGTCCAGAACGATCTGGTTTCCGCTGCGGAAGTAGCCGTTGAACTCGAGATGGGAGAAATTTCCATAGCCTTTGAGGGGGCGTTTGTCTTCGAAAGAGTCGGAGTCATCGGCCCATACCGGGCCTTCGGCAGCAGTAAAGAGGAAGGAATCCTTGTTGTTGAATTCGTTGACGCGTCCATGACCACCTCCCCAGGGGGTGTTGATGAGATTGACACCCTTGTCAGTTGCTGAAACGAGGGAAAGATTCTCGGTATTGAAGAGGGCCACCCGGCCCGGCAACGCGGAGTAGTTGAGCGCGATTCCTTTCAGCGCGGACTCGCGACGTTGCTTACCCTTGAACCAGTCGCCGTAGGTTTGGAAGAAGGCGGGGCCGTGATCGGCAAGATGATACCACTTTTCCTGAGGAGCGGAGGCGGCATTGTATGCAATGAGAGCGGAGCGGGGAATTCCGAGCTCGCCCATAGCCGAAAGGAGGGATTCGGAGGCTAGTTCCCTAACCTTGACGTTGCGAAACTGGACAGGAGATCCGTCGTCGTGGTTTTGAAGGCCAAAGTAGCCTCCGACATCGCCGCGGCCGGCCTGGCATTCGTAGACATTGATCAGCTTGTCATTGAGGACAACCGCGATCTGGTCGCCTGCGGTAATGATTTGATAAGTGTTCCACTCCCCGACCTTCATGTCAGGCTGAATGGCCGGCTGGATGTCATAAATGGCTCCGGTCTTGTTTTTATGAGACTCGTTGCCGCAGATTTGGATCTCGTATCCTTGTTTCACGGCAACCCAGGGATCATCTCCGGGATCGGGAAAACGGACGAAAATTCCAGAGTTGTCAGCATCTTCGGGAGCCATGAACTCGACGGTGAAGCAGGCGTTGGTAAACTGTTTTTTACCATACCACCAAAGGCCCATGCCTCCTTTTGCGGTGGAAATGCCGTTTTTGAGTTCGAAGGAACCGGGGCCCGCCATCTTCCAGTCGGAAGCGGCTTCGGGGAGAACACTTTGGGCCTCTTTGGCGCAGAGCGAGCTGAGAAGAAGGGGTAATAGAGCGAGTCGTTTCATAGATTGCATAGACAGTGGACTTTTTACGTAGCTGGTCAACTTGGTTTGTCAGGGGATTTTTTCAGGCTGGTCAAAGTAAGGGGGTGCCCATAGCTTCGCAGTCCGCTCCCCGGGCAGTCGCTGGTTTTCGCAAGGAAGTTGGAGGAAAGTCCGGACACTACAGAGCAGTGTGCCTCTCGAAAGAGAGGGACGGTGGTTCGAGAGGACTTCCGGACAGATAGTGCCGCAGAAAACAAACCGCCTTCTTCGGAGGGTAAGGGTGAAAAGGTGGGGTAAGAGCCCACCGCGCCGAGGGTGACCAAGGTGGCAGGGTAAACCTCTCACAGTGCAAGACAGAACAGGGGAAGGGCTGCTCGCCCGCCGCATCCCCGGGTAATAGTCGCAAAGATAAATGACTGTCGAAGTCCACACAGGGTGGACGGAACAGAATCCGGCTTACAGGGGAGCGGCCGCTTTTTACTTTGATTTGGCGCAGCGGAACCCGGTGTGGTTGGCGGGGGCAAGCGATTCCGAGTAGTGACGCGCTCCGGGTCGGTATCTAAGGCAGTAGGAAGTGTGGCAGAGGAATGACCCTCCTTTGGTGACATGCAGCAGGCTGAGAGGGTGTTGCTTACCAAAAACGATGGGCGAAGGCCATTTGTCATTCTGAAGGAACCAGTTGACTTCAGGTTGACTGACGCCACCCCTTGGTCCCTTGGGATCTTTCTTGGGGTCTTTGATGAAAATGGCGTAGGCATCGGGGCGGTAATAGTCCGAGCAATGTTCCCAGACATTCCCCGCCATGTCATAGAGCCCGAATGGGTTGGGTGGGTATGACTTGATGGGGGCCGATCCTTTGAAGCCGTCTTCCCCGGTGTCTTTGTGGGGGAATTCCCCGGTGAAGACGTTTGCGAGCCACTTTTCGCCGGGTTTTGAATCTTCTCCCCAGATATAATCAAGCCCTTCTTTTCCTCCACGTGCGGCGAGCTCCCATTCCGCCTCAGTGGGAAGTCTTTTTCCGGCCCATTTACAATAGGCATTGGCATCCTCCCAAGTGACGCAAACCACCGGGTGGTTTTCCTTCCCCTCAAGGTTGGAACCGGGACCAGTTGGATGCTTCCACGACGCTCCTTCTTCAAAGCGCCACCATTGCCACTCGGCACCCTGACCACGGAGTT
>Ga0213866_10002936_pt1 | contig 11779 bp, 8 predicted proteins | sample PICome_11_FD_160079 | JGI IMG/M metagenome (GOLD analysis project Ga0213866, IMG submission 160079) | Coastal seawater microbial communities near Pivers Island, North Carolina, United States - PICO284 | ecosystem: Environmental > Aquatic > Marine > Coastal | place: USA: North Carolina... | reverse complement strand
TGAAATTCGGCTTCGCAGTAACCTGGTGGGTCGGATTTTTTGCGGGGTAGTTTATGGGCCGGATCTTGGTTTCCAGACTTTGCTTTCTATCGGTATTTTCATTCAGCCTGAGGGGATTTTTTTATTTTCCTGGGCGCTTTTGTTGGCGGACTACTCGGATTTTTAGGCAACCGGGTCTTTCCAAATGGATGGGAATCAATTAAGCTGCATTGCGCCAAATTGGGTGTCTCGGATGTCTCGTGGATCGTTCGAGTGGCGTGGATTCACGATGCGAGATATTTGGGAGCTCTCCTCAGATTAATCAGGATCGTTTTCGCAAATAGTGTGAAAGAATCAATCTTTTTGGTAAATTAGGCGCGATTTGTTCTAAAGTCCCGACGAACTCGACAAAGACAACGTCATCATGAACCTTACCAAATTGACATTGCTTGCCACTCTTGCATCCCTCACTGCTTCCTGCAGCGAGGAAACCAAGGATACTGTTGATTCTGCCAAGAAGCGCTAGCAAGACGGAGCTCAGCCCAAGGTTCAGGCTCCGTACCTCAAACCAATTTCAGCGCGGTTTGGAGGGTGTCGATTTCATCTGCGGTTTTGTCCCGGCGGATGGCCTTGATCCTGGGGAATCGCAGCGCGAGGCCGGAGTCGTGACGTTTGGAGGGGCGGATTTTGTCGAAGGCGATCTCAAGCACAAGAGTAGGTTCGACTTTGACGATTCGGCGGGAGATTTTCTCGATGGTCGTCTTTTGAAAATGATTGGTGAGGTCCTCAATCTCATCATCAGTGAGGCCGGAGTAGGCTTTTCCCAAAGTACGAAGTTCTCCCGATTTCGTATCTCTTACCGCAAAGGTGTAGGCGGACAGGACGCCCGCCCGTTTACCGTGCCCTTGCTGCGCCGCGATGACGACGCAATCGAGAGTGGGCATCACTCCTTTGAGCTTCTTCCATGACTCTCCCCGCCGGCCGGGTTGGTAGGGCGATGAGGGATCTTTTGCGATGAGGCCTTCGTTGTCGTCGGCCATGGCCTTCTTGAATTCTTTTTCCAGCGCTTCGATATCAGTCCCGCCGGTCCGGATGAGAGGAACTGGGGCAAAGGGGCCGTTGAGTTTCAGCGATTCGAGAGCGTCACGCCGTTCCTCCAGTGGTGCGTCGATGAGCGCCCGGTCGCAGTGGAGGCAGTCGAAGGCAATAAATTTTACCGGGATTGCCGCTCCCAGAAATAGGTCTCCCTGCACCTTTTTTCGGCCTAGCCTTTTTTGGAGGTCGAAGAAGGTGAGCCGTTTGCCATCGGCGTATGCGATGAGTTCACCGTCGAGAATACAGGGTGGAAGAGTGCGCGCGGCGTCGAGGATCTCGGGAAATTCCTCATCGAGGGGGTGGAGATCTCGGGAAAAAAGACGGATGCCATCCGGGGTGACATGAAGTTGACTCCGAATTCCATCGTACTTAGGTTCAAGCCAGAGCGGGATATTTGCGCTGTTGTGCCAGTGTATCATGTCTTCGGCTGTTTCGGTTGGGGAAGCCAGCATGGGTTTAATCGCGGTTCCGGGCCGGAGTTGGACCTGGTCCAGAGTCCTGTTTTTCGCTGCGATTGCGACTTCGCCGAGGTCGCCGGTGAGCATGGCGGCATAGCGAATCTCAGCCTTTGGGACGCTGAATGCTTGGGCGACGGCTTCTTCGTAAAGTCCTTCTCTGGCGCCGGCGCGCAGCCCGCCGGTGAGCAGTCGAACGATGGTTTCGCCTTCGGCTGGGTGGCACCGGCGCAGCCAGTCCGAGAGGAGGCGGGTCTTGGTGATGGAGCCGTCGGCCAGACTTAATTGATCAAAACGCATGGCGATTTGCTGTAAGGAATGTGGAAGAGGATCGAGGGTGGCTTCTTCAAGAAGGAGGCGTGCGGTGCGTGCCGAGTCGTTTTGGCTGGTGGAAACGGTTTTGTATCTTGCGAGGGGAAAGCCGGTGACCTCAAGGAGGGCCTGGCGGATTACGGCAGTGCCAAGATGAGTGATACCGGTGCCGCTGAGCCAGCGTGTGATGAGCGGAAGTTCTTCTTCGGTGCGTTCGCTAAGGAAGTCGGAGAGGAGTTTGATTTTCTTGATTCGCGAGGCGGTGGTGGTGAGTGATTCGAGGAGCCCGCTGAGATCGCGCAGATCGGAGGAGGGGCGGGGAAGGTCGTTAGTGAACGAGCTTTCCGGAAAGGATGCTTCGATGAGTTCGAGTTGGTCGTCACCATAAATCGACCATGCTTCGAATCCTTTGGCGCGGAGGTCGCGTGCGAACTCGCGGGTTCTGCCGTGCAGGGTATAGACGAGGGAAGGGGAGACTTTTTCGACGGACTCAAGAAGGCCCGGGTAGTCGGCGTGATCGGAGAGTGGGAAGACCCGATCAACCTGGTAGCGGTATTGCGAGCCGGGGGTGAGAGCCCAGCCGGTGAGCATGGCGGTGCGACGTTTTTTGTGGCTGCGAATTGCGCGCGAGCGGACAGCGTTGGGTGGTGCGATGACCGCGACGCCGGGAGGAATGCTTTTTTCGAGTAGGACGGGCTCGGGCAGGGCGACTCCAATATCGCGGCAGGCTTGAGTCATTTCGAAGACCGTCTTGTGAACCACAGCCTCGATTGCTGCTGCGTGGAGAATGGCGAGCGCCTCCTGGGCTTTTCCGAGTGAGTAGGCGAAGAAAATGGGCGTTTCGCCGTCATCGAGAGTTTCGCGAGCGAAGCGCGCGATCTCTTTCTCGATTTGATCGGTAGGAGGAAAGATGAAATTTGGCCGGCCAAAGGTGGTCTCCATGATGAGGATGTCCGACCGGGGAAACCCGGGTGTCTCCGCGGTCCGGGACGAGCGGGTTTTAAAATCGCCGGTGTAGAGAAGCGATTGATCGGGCCCTTCAATTCGGATCATGGCCGAGCCGGTAATGTGGCCGGCGGGGTGGAGGGTGACGCGGTGGTTGTCGATGACGCGCTCGTCGCTCCAATCAAGCGCTTCGATGGTCGCAGCTTTAACACCGTAGCGTTTGACAAGAATGTGGCCAGTGCCGGTGGAGCAAAGTACACGTTGGTGGCGGGCGAAGTGATCGGCGTGTCCGTGCGAGACGAAGGCGAAGGGCTTCGGTCGATGCGGGTCGAGCCACATTCCGAGATCCGGAAAGTGGAGCGATTTGGGGTCGAAGTTCAGCGGCACGCGCTACAGTAAGACGTGGCCTTTGATTTGCGAACGGGAAGTTGCTTGATACACTGCGTGCGATGATCATTCGCGATGCCACTGAAGCTGACCTTCCTGCGATTGTAGCGATTTACAATGAGTCAATTCCGGGCGGGAAAGCGACCGCTGATTTGGTTCCGATAACAGTGAAGGAGCGAATGGGTTGGTTCCGGGAGTTTGATCCGGACCGGCGTCCGTGTTGGGTGGCCGAGGATGAGGGTAAGGTGCAGGCGTGTGTTTACCTGCGGTCATTTTATGCGGGTCGTCCGGCCTATAATAAGACTGCTGAGATCAGCACTTACATTTCCGCAAGCCACCAGGGGCAGGGGCTGGGGACGCGTCTCAAGAAGATGATGATTGCGGAGTGTCCCCGGCTGGGAGTGGAGAATCTCCTGAGCTTCTACTTTGATCACAATGAGGCGTCACGGCGGGTGAACGAAAAACTGGGCTTTCAAGACGCGGCCCACTTGCAGGAGATCGCCGAGGTCTTTGGCGAGAAGTGCGGGCTTGTCATTGCGATTCTCCGTCTGAAAGCGGGCTCAGGAAATCCTTAATAGCGGGTTTGAGGTAGTGCATGGCTCCAGCCCGGGTGAGGTGATCTTCATCGCGGTAGTAGGATCGTTCGGCGTATACTTTAAGTTGACCGCGATCCTGGAAAAAGAACTGTCCGCTCGCGTCAATGATCCTGACGTTTTCGGCACCCTGGTTCTTGAGGAGCTTCATCGTCCTTTCCTGTCGTTCCAGGAATTCACCTTTGGTTGTAGTGAATTGAGGGATTGTCAAGAGGCCGGAGGAACGTTTCATGGCATAGAAGCGGGCGGCGGTTCGGCTTTCGTTGCTTTCGGGGACCTGTTGAAGGATGACGAGCTCAATCCCGTGGACTTCCAGCTTCGCCGCCATAGCTTTGATTTGTCGCACAAGGGCTCCGCCGGCCTGTTCAAAGCTGGGCTCGGGAATCATGGAGTCGACCAACATTGTGGTGAAACGGAGGTTTTCAGGTTCACCGAACATCTCAGCTTCATTGTAGCCTTCGCAGCGAGCCACCCATCGCCCCACCAGGAAGACTGTCTTTGGTTTTGCAGCGATGATTTCATTCAGCACCCGTTCGTTTAAAGCGATCATTTCAGCGGCGGATTCTTCGCTCATGTCGGCAAACCACAATCCTGTCACGGGGGGAGTTCCATTGTTGAGATAAGCGCGGCCCTTGAGTTTTAAATCTAGCGCGGCGGAGTTGACGGCGGGCGATGCCGAAGCGCCATGGCTGTCTCCCCATAGAACAAAGTCGACCGGACCCTTGTCTTGAAAACCGATAGGCACGCCTTTGCTTTTAGAGCTCGTGTATTCCGCGCCATTCCACTCGATGTCGGACATGATGACGCGAAGTTCGGCAGGGAGTCTCGAAGGAAATCCGTCGCTAGATTTGACCGAGAAGGCGATTACGAAAAGAGCCAACGCCGAAGTGAGAGCTAGAAGAAGGGCGCGCCGGCGGGTGGCCAGAAGCGGTCCGGTCCGGAACGGTTTTTCAATCCACCGCCAGGAAAGGTAAGCGGCCAGAAGTGATGCAACCAGTAGCGAGACTTTCCAGATGGGCGTAAGCTCAAAGACCATTTCGCGAGCGAAGACCACAAACGGCCAGTGCCAGAGATAGAGCGAGTAAGAGATGAGTCCGACTTTGACCAAGGCATTCAAGCCTAGGAGTTGTCCGATCCTGGTCCTGCCACCGGTCCAAATGAGAAGAGTTGCCCCGAGCACCGGAGAAAGGGCAGCTGGACCGGGGAAGGCAGTGAGTCGGTCGAAAACAAACATGGGAGCCAGCACCAAGACGAGACCGAGAACCGCCCAGGCTTCCTTTTGTGTGGATTGCGCTTCTTTGGGAGGGAACGTTGCTAGAAGTGCGCCGGCGAGGAGTTCCCAGCCACGGGCGGGAAGAAGAAAGAAGGCCGCTTTGGGATCATCAGAGACTTCCAGCCAGCTCCAGGCGAATGAAATCAACGCCGCGCCCGCGATGACCAGGGCGAGACGTTTGCGGGCTCGCTTCCACATGAAACATAAAATAAGGGGGAAGATGAGGTAGAATTGTTCTTCGACCGATAGCGACCAGGTGTGAAGGAGGGGCTCGAGGTCTGATTTCTCCGCAAAGTAACCCTGATCACGGGTAAAGTAGCAATTTGAAGCCATGGCCACATGGGCCATTGCGCTTCGGGCAAGTGAGGCGTAACGCTCCGGAGTTTGCAGGAATCCGCCGATCAGGAGGGTCCCCACGACCATGGCGATGGCTGCCGGTGCGATCCGGCGAACTCTCCGGGCCCAGAAATCCATCAGCGAGAATCTTTGCTCGCGGAGGTTTCGAAGAAGAATCCCGGTGATGAGGTAGCCCGAAATCACAAAAAAGACATCGACGCCCACAAATCCACCCGGAAAACCGAGCCCGAGGTGGTATAAAACGACTCCGATGACCGACACCGCGCGGAGGCCGTCAATGTCCGGGCGGTAGTTTTTTGCCGTCATCCAACCCATCCCTGACGTCCGAATGCCATGGACTCAACCACAAAAAATATGCGCTTCTGGCGGTTGCTCACAACATATTTATTGATTTTGGAAGATATTTGGGAAACCTTCACCCTATCGAATCCGTTTGTATCGAAACATAACCTTATGAAAAAATTCATTATCCTTCTGTCCGCCGGCATCGCTTTCGCGTTTGCATCTTGTTCACATTCCTCCGACTCCTGCTGTGGTGAATGTGCAGCCAGCAAATGCTGTGCCGATGGCAAGTGCGAAAAGTGCACCGCCAAGTAGGACTGATTTGCGAAATCGCAATTTCCCCTCAAAAGCCCGTTCTCTTCGGAGACCGGGCTTTTTTACGTCTTGGGAGCCTCGAGGAGGCGATCACTCTTTACAAAACCGCCCCCCCTTGGCAGATACACGAAGTTTTAGCCCCACCGCTTTAAAAAATGCCGAAGGATACCAGCATCAAAAAAATTCTCGTCGTAGGAGCAGGCCCCATTGTCATCGGACAAGGATGTGAATTCGACTACTCCGGTACCCAGGCCTGCAAGGCGCTTCGAGAGGAAGGCTATGAGGTCGTCCTAGTGAACTCCAATCCAGCCACTATCATGACCGATCCGCAGTTTGCCGAGCGGACCTACATCGAGCCCATCACGCCCGAGGTGATCGAAAAAATTATCATCAAAGAGAAGCCCGATGCCCTTCTCCCGACCCTCGGTGGCCAAACCGCGCTCAACGTTTCCATGGATCTTTTCCATGCCGGAACGCTGGAAAAGCTCGGCGTCAAAATGATCGGCGCCAATGCCGACGCCATCGACAGGGGCGAGAATCGCCAGCGTTTCAAGGACGCCATGATCAAGATCGGGCTCGATCTCCCCATTTCCGGGGTAGCCCATTCCATGGAAGAAGCGAAGAACATCGCGAAAGAAATTAATACCATGCCACTTGTCATTCGGCCCGCCTTCACCCTCGGCGGGACCGGCGGCGGCATCGCCTATAACAAGGAGGAATTCGAAACCATCGTCCATCGTGGGCTGGACCTTTCCCCGACCAATGAGGTCCTTGTCGAGGAGTGCCTTCTCGGCTGGAAGGAATACGAAATGGAGGTCATGCGCGACCACGCCGACAACTGTGTCGTCATTTGCTCCATCGAAAACCTCGACCCCATGGGTGTCCACACCGGTGATTCCATCACCGTGGCTCCGGCCCAAACTCTCTCCGATCGCGAATACCAGATCATGCGCGATGCTTCCTTCGCTGTCATTCGCGAGATCGGCGTCGAGACCGGCGGCTCGAACATCCAGTTTTCCGTCGACCCCAAGACCGGCCGTTGCATCGTCATCGAGATGAACCCGCGCGTGAGCCGTTCCTCTGCCCTTGCTTCCAAGGCTACCGGATTCCCCATTGCCAAGATTGCGGCCAAGCTCGCGGTGGGATACACCCTAGACGAACTTCCAAACGACATCACCCGCGAAACTCCCGCCTCGTTTGAGCCGACCATCGATTACGTTGTCACCAAGGTTCCACGCTTCACTTTCGAGAAATTCCCGAGTGCAGACTCCGTCCTTACCACCTCCATGAAGGCGGTGGGCGAAGCCATGTCCATTGGCCGTACTTTCAAGGAGTCACTCCAAAAATCCCTTCGCTCTCTTGAAACCGGTCGCTTTGGCTTCGGCTTCGATGGCAAGGATCCCGAAGCCACCCGCGAGGACATCGAACGTAAGCTTCACGTCCCCAATGCCGAGCGCGTTTTTTGGCTCAAGGTTGCCTTCGAGCAGGGCTGGACCATCGAAGAGATTTTCGATGCCACCCAGATCGATCCCTGGTTCCTCGAGAACATGCGGGTGATCGTCGAGGAAGGACGTAATCTCAGGGATCTTGATCTACGCACCGCCAAGAAGCTGGGCTTCTCCGACGTCCAGATCGCCCACGCCCGGGGCACCACGCAAGACGACGTCCGTGCCGAGCGGAAAGAAAAGGGCATCATTCCAACCTACCGCCTCGTCGATACCTGCGCTGCCGAGTTCGAAGCCGCCACCCCTTATTACTACTCCACATACGGCGACGAAAACGAAGCCCGCGAGACCGATTCCAAAAAGATCGTCATCCTCGGTGGCGGCCCGAACCGCATTGGTCAGGGCATCGAGTTCGACTATTGCTGCGTCCACGCCTCCTTCGCCCTCCGCGAGCTTGGATACGAGTCCGTCATGGTCAACTCCAACCCCGAGACCGTTTCCACCGACTACGATACCTCGGACAAGCTCTACTTCGAACCGTTGACCCTCGAGGATGTTCTTAACATCTGCGACCAGGAAAAACCCGATGGCGTTATCGTTCAATTCGGCGGTCAAACTCCTCTTAACCTCGCCGCCGATCTCGAGCGCCACGGTGTCCCGATTATCGGCACTTCACCCAAGTCCATCGAACTTGCGGAGGACCGCAAGTTCTTTTCCGCACTCCTCGATAAGATCGGTCTCAAGCAAGCGGAAGCCGGCACTGCCGTTTCCGAGGACGAAGCGGTGACTATCGCCGACCGAATTGGCTATCCCGTCCTCGTTCGCCCGAGTTTCGTTCTCGGCGGGCGTGGCATGATGATCGTTTACAACGACGACGAACTCCGCCACTACATTCGCAACGCCGCCGATGTGGCCCCGGATCGTCCCATACTTGTCGACCGTTTTCTTGAGAATGCCACCGAAGTTGATGTCGATTGCATCTCCGACGGCGAGATATCCGTTGTCGGAGCCATCATGGAGCACATCGAGCAAGCCGGCATCCACTCCGGTGACTCCGCTTGTGTCATTCCCACCTTCAGCCTATCCGATAAAATCAAAAACGAAATCCTCGCCGGAGCCAGAGCCCTTGCCAAGGAGCTCGAAGTACGAGGTTTGATGAACATTCAGTTCGCAGTCAAAGACGACGAACTCTATGTCATCGAAGTCAACCCCCGCGCCAGCCGCACAGTTCCCTTCGTTTCCAAATCCATCGGAGTCCCGCTCGCGAAACTCGCCGCCAAGATCATGGTCGGTGAGAAGCTAGCCGACCTGGGCTTTACCGAAGAAACCCTCCCGCCCTGCTTCTGCGTGAAGGAGGCCGTCTTCCCATGGGGACGTTTCCCGGGCATCGATATCGTGCTCGGGCCGGAGATGAAATCGACCGGTGAAGTCATGGGTGCCGATGCCGATCTTGGCATGGCCTACGCCAAGTCCCAGATCAGTGCTTTTAACCCTCTCCCTAAAGAGGGCAATGTCTTCTTCTCCGTCAACGATCGCGACAAGGATCGCGCCGTCCCCGTCGCTCGTGACCTCGCCGAACTTGGCTTCAAGATCCATGCTACTGGCGGCACTTTCAAACGTCTCGAAGCCGAAGGGATTCCCGTGAAGCGCCTTTACAAACTTGCCGAGCAAAAGCGCCCCAACGTGATCGACATGATGAAGAATGGAGACATCCATTTTATCATCAACACCCCGAGCGGCCATGAGGCCCGCGAGGACGAGGTCAAAATTCGTTCCGGCGCGGTGCAGCATAAGATTAGCCACTGCACCAACCTCTCTGCCGCTGAAGGGAGCGTGAAGGCGATACGCTCGCTCCAGGAAAACGAAATGACCGTCACTCCTCTCCAAGAACACCATGGCTTGGTGTAAGGAGCGCGGGGAAAGTGCCCTTTGAGTGCATTCCTCCGTCCCGTTCACAATATGCTGTGTGGATCACATCGCGGACCAGCCGAAATGAGTAATTATCGTAGATGCCTATGGTCACGGATTCAAGTCAGTCAAACTGCGGGACTTAAAGAACTGAAACCGGAATGGGGAAGAAGTCTTCCTATTCGAGGTGACTGTAACCAGTGGCGAGGGTCCGGGATTCGTTGTCGCGATTTGAGGCCGTCCAAAATATCCCGGAGGCGGCGGTATCCTGGTCGGCTCCATTGAGCTTTGAGTTGATGCCCTCAAACTCGAGATTGCTCCAAAAGTATCCCATCTGGTATTCTCAGCGGGTAAAGGGAGAGAGGTCATTCAGGATGGCAATTCCGGTCATATAGAAATTGGGGTTCATTTTGAATAGCTTCATATGGCTCCACCTGGAAGTGCCCTTCTTACGGTGTCGGATGACCCCGAAGGCGTGCCGCGGATCCGAGTCCTCGCGTTGGAATTCTTCCCGGATCCAGATCCGGCTTCAGGTGGGTTCGGTTCCTCCAACGATTGGGCCAACTGGAGGTGTTTGAATTTTCATGGACTCGCGAAGATTGAAAGTGATGTCCAAGACTCTAGCAGAAAACAATATTTCGATGAAGGAAATACGCAGACCCGGTCTGATTGGACTTTCTTCATCTTTTCGAGAAAGGGCTTGTTCGGCATCACTTTTTCGGAGGGAATCCGCGCCATGAGTTCAATTGTGATTCGTCAGGCCGAAGAGAGAGACCTGCCCCATCTTGTTCGCTTCAATTTGGAGATGGCTCTTGAGACCGAGGGGAAAAAACTGGATGTGGCCGTTCTTGGGGCTGGGGTAAGGGGAATTTTTGAAGATGCCACGCGCGGTTTTTATCTGGTTGCGGAGATTGATGGCGTGGTCATCGGTTCCTTGATGGTGACCAAGGAATGGAGCGACTGGCGAAACGGCGATTTTTGGTGGATCCAGAGTGTTTATGTTTTGCCAGAGTTTCGTCGTCAGGGAGCCTTCCGCGAGCTTTACGAGGAGGCGCGTGGTCGGGCTAAAAACGACGAAGGAGTTTGTGGTTGCCGGCTCTATGTTGAGACCGAAAACCAGTCTGCACGGCAGGTCTACCTGAAGCATGGGTTTGTCGAAACCGGTTACCTCCTTTTTGAAGATGTTTTTCGACAATCTCTTTAAATGAGAGTTGGTGGAGCTGCGAGTGGAGAGTGAAAGACCGACCAAGAAGCGCAAGCCCGGGGAGTGATCGAATGGGACGCAGCGATGTTGGAGAAATGATGCGGGTGGGGGCCTAAACGAGAAGCATGGTCAGAGCCATCGCGGACATGCTGAGGTTCTCGGTGAGGGTGACGGTTGAGACCGGGACGTCGAGAATTTGGCCCATGCAGGCGCAATTGATTTGTTTGCCCTGCCGCATCGTGTTGAGAACCCCGAGTGACCCGAAAGTGAGGATGGTGATGGTGGCAAGGTAGGCCGTTACCGGTTGCCATTGTGCGAGATACGCGAGGCCGAGGGCAAGCTCGAGGAAAGGATAGAGGAGCGCGTAGATACGGGAACGGGCTGCGAGGAGATCGTATTTTGCAAAGCCGGTGGCGAAGGATGGCAGGTTGAAGAGTTTCACCATCGCGAAGACGAGGAGGAAAAAGCCCATGAAGTCGTGCATCCAGACATGCCAAGACCAGCTTGCTCCGGCGGTTTGTCTGGCGGCAGCGCCCAAGGCGGTGGTGAGAACGATGACGAACAAGGGAGAATACGCTGACAGACCCGGCTTCCTTTTTACGGGTTCGTGAGGCTGGCTGCTGCAACAGGATCTGGTTTCGGTGGTGGGAGTCATGTTTCTGTTGATACCATGGCTGGAAAAGTGGAGCGTTGCAAATCGGAGATCCGGTTCTAACAGTATCGCGTGTCCTCCTTGATCCGTGCCACCGGTCCATTCGCCCAAGCCAATGTCCGTTGGTATGCCTGGTTCACCACTCTATTCAATGCCCGGTTTTATTATCCGATTCTGGCGATCTTATTTCTTGATCTGGGGCTGACGCTTTCCCAGTTCGTGACCTTGAACGCAATTTGGGCGGTGACGATTTTTTTGGCGGAGGTGCCCTCCGGGGCGCTGGCGGATTTGATCGGGCGCCGCAAGCTCTTGATTTCGGCGGCGGGCTTGATGGTTCTTGAAATGTTGGTGTTGGTTGTCGCTCCGAAGGATGCGGGGCTTTGGTTGTTTGGGTTTTGCGCGGTGAACCGGGTGTTGAGCGGGCTTGCGGAGGCGGCGGCGAGTGGTGCGGATGAAGCTCTGGCATTTGACAGCCTGGAGAAGGAGGAGGATTGGGATGAAGTGCTGGAGACCACCTTCAAACTTCGATCGAGCGCCATGGTGGTGGCGATGGTGGTGGGTGCCTTAGTTTATGATG
>Ga0213866_10002935_pt1 | contig 11780 bp, 15 predicted proteins | sample PICome_11_FD_160079 | JGI IMG/M metagenome (GOLD analysis project Ga0213866, IMG submission 160079) | Coastal seawater microbial communities near Pivers Island, North Carolina, United States - PICO284 | ecosystem: Environmental > Aquatic > Marine > Coastal | place: USA: North Carolina... | reverse complement strand
TCGCTGCCCCCGCCGAGCATGGAGCGAATCGGGAAGGCGGGCGAGCCGAACCTGAGCAGCCCCGCCTCCAGCACCGGATTGATCACGATCACCGTGCCGCCGCGCTCCCGCAGGCGGATCAGCTCGTTCATCAGCCGCGGGTGGTTGGCCGGCGCATTGGAGCCCACCAACACCACACCATCGGCTTGCTGGAGGCTCTCGAGGCTCACCATCGAGGTACCGCTGCCAAACACCCGGCTGAGGCCGATGCTGGAGGGGGCGTGGCAGAGGTCGGAGCAGTCGGCCAGATTGTTGGAGCCGAGAGCCCGCAGCAGCAGTTGCAGCAGGTAGGCGGCCTCATTGGAGGAGCGCCCGGAGCTGTAGGAAGCAACCCGCTCCGGCGACGGCCTAGCGAAGGCCGCGGCGCTGAGGTCGTGCACCTCCTGCCAGCCGATCGGCTCGTAGTGGTCGCTGCCGGCTCGCCGGATCAGGGGTCGATCGAGCCGGCCCAGCTGGTCGCATTCGGAAGAGCTGAGCTGCTGCAGCTCGGCCAGATTGCGGCCGGCAAACACCTCCGCAGGCACCGCCGACTGCAGTTCGGCTCCGATCGCCTCCACACTCTTGAGGCAGCGCTGCAGGGGCTCGCCCAGTTCATCGCGAAAGCCGCCGTTCTGGCCCCCCGTGCCCCAGGCGCAACTCAGGCAGGCGCTTTTGTGGTTGAGGGTCTGCCAAAGCCGCAACCCCGTGGGTGAGAGGGTGGCGCGGGCCCAACCCTCGATCAGGGGCCAGCCGCCCCCACTGGCGGCGTCTTCTGGAGCCGGTGGCTGGGTTGGTGCCGGCGTTCCAGATAGCTCAGGCGCCATGGCTGCTACTGGCTGCGTTTACCAAACCCTAGGGGTATGGCAGAGAAGCTGCCTCTGAAGCGAGCCCATGCAGTGCCAAAGCCCTAATAATTAAAGCTAGTTGAAATTGGCAACTCCAGGAAGACTGAGATATGGGATCGGAACAAGCCCGGAGACTACGTAAATGCCCGGCTATCTGCCTGATCCTAGTTGGCGGCAATCTGCTCATAGCGGCGCTTGCCTTATATTTGCCGGTTGACCCCCATCGCTACGTAGCACGCCCTAATCCAGCCAAAAATCACAAAGAGGCCGAACAAAGAATTCAAGCCATCCAGGCGCAGGAAGCAAGCCATCTTAATCCACTTTGTCAAACGGAGTTCCTCTCGAATGGCACGAAAGCTGAGCGAGCCATCGTCCTGGTGCACGGATACACCAATTGCCCTCAACAATTCACAGAGCTGGGCAGGTTATTTTACCAAAAAGGTTATAACGTGCTCATCACTCCCCTGCCCTACAACGGCCTTGCGGACCGCATGACCGAAGCCCAGGCTCGGATAACCGCCGGGCAGCTGGCAACCTATGGAGATAAGGTAGTCGACATAGCACAGGGACTAGGGGATCGAGTTACCATCATGGGGTTCTCGGCCGGCGGCGTTGTCACTGGATGGGCGGCGCAGAATCGCAAAGATGTTCACCTCGCTGTCCTGATTTCACCAAGCTTCGGCTACGCCCAGGTGCCGCCCGAATTCACACTACAGACAATGAGAATCTTCTCGATTCTACCAAATGCCTTTATCTGGTGGGATTCAACCCTTAAGGAAGAAATTGGCCCGCCCTACGCCTACCCCCGCATCTCAACCCATGCCGTAACGCAGATATTGCAACTGGGCTTCGGCTTGCAGTCCCAGGCCCGCATCTCAAGGCCCAGGGCAAAGAGCATTCAGATAGTGACCAACGCCAGCGACAACGTGGTGAACTTGCGTCTTATTGAGCAGGTCGTAGAACTATGGCGGGGAAAGGCCGCCAGCCAAGTTCACACCTATCAGTTTCCAGCAGAATTAAATGTGGGGCACGACCTCATTGATCCTAACCAAGCAGATCAGCGCACTGATATCGTCTATCCCAAATTACTCGAACTTGCCACCCAATAGCGGCCAGAGATCCACCTGATAGTCTTTACTCAAACATTCAAGAAGCTGCCGAAGGCAGTGCAGGCTTGATTGCGATAGCTGGGCTCGGGTATACCAATGCGGCAAGTACGCTGCCGCCGATGATCAAAGCGGAAACCTCAGATGTCATCAGACCAGCTTCAACCTCCATCTGGGTCACTGCGATCGGAATCGACAGCGACTGGGAAACGAGCAGGGAGAAGCGAAAGCGCTGGCGGCCAGATGGAAGCTGCTTCCAATAAAGTAGAAACTATATTAATGCGGCTGCCGGCGAGAATCAAAAAGAGCGGAGCCAAAAACCCATCGATAACAGCATTGAAATGGCCGATCACAGGCGCCTGGTTGGGATCAGGCAAATAACGCCTCAGCACGAAGCCAACTAGCAAGCCACCAAGGAGAATATCGACACCGAGGACCACACGCAGGCTCAACAAACCCACGCTCAGCAGCAGCACCAGTTGAAATGATTCCTGGACCCCGGTGAGATCACGCAGGTTGAATTCGTAGCCGATTACGGCAAACACGGCCGCCAGCGCCAGCTTGCGTAGCAGGTCCATTGCGGGATCAGGCTGGATCCAGCCCAGCAGCGCCGGGCCCACCACGATTCCGCTGATCAAATAAAGGATGATGGTGGGCACGCCCCCGCGCAGGGGCCTGGCCGCAAAGGGCACTCCAGCCGATAAGAAGGCAACGACCAATAAGGCCTGAAGTGATGAACTCATGGGTGCTGCCAACTCAACCCACTCACCCGATGCAAGAGGCGCATGGGAGTGGGGCCTCCATCATTCAGCCACGGCCCGTGCCATAGGCCAAATTTGCGCCTGGGCAGGAGCTCTAGCGTTGCAGCCATGGCCAGCGCCGTCCCCCACCCCGAAACCGTCGCCACCCGCTCCCACCCCAGCGATCGACTGGGCCGGCCGCTGGGGGTGCTGCGCCTATCGCTGACGGCCCGCTGCAACCTAACCTGTCCCTACTGCCTGCCGGATGGCCACGAACCCCCGGGCCTGCTGACGCTGGACCAGCGATTGCGGGTGATCAAAGCAGCGGTGGCCCTGGGGGTCCGCAGCCTGCGGCTCACCGGCGGCGAGCCCCTGCTGCACCGCCAGCTTGAGGAGTTGATCAGGGCCGTTCAGCCCCTGCGCGCCAGGGGACTGGGCGAGATCGCCCTCACCAGCAACGGGGTACTGCTCAGTGCCGAGAGGGCCAGAGCCCTGCGCGGCGCCGGCCTCGACCGCATCACCATCAGCCTCGACGGCACCACGGGCGCGGCAGTGGCCCGCATGGCAGGCCTTGGTGATGGGGCGGCCGGGGAACGCACCCTGGCCCAGGTTTTGGCGGCGATCGAACACGCCCGCGCCGCCGGCTTCGATCCAGCCCAGGGCGGCCTCAAGCTCAATGCGGTGATCCAGCGCGGCGCTAACGACGACCAGCTCCTACCCCTAGCGGCCCTGGCCCGGGAGCGGGGGCTGGAGCTGCGCCTGATCGAATTCATGGACGTAGGCAACCGCAACGGCTGGCGGGAAGCCCAGGTGCTCCCGGCCGCCGAGATGGTGGAGCGGATCGGCAGCCGCTGGCCCCTGGAGCCCCTGGGCCGTCCGGCCCACGGCACCGCCAGCCGCTGGCGCTACCGGGATGGGGGCGGCGGCCTTGCGGTGGTGGCCTCGGTGAGTGCACCTTTCTGCGGCGACTGCAACCGGCTGCGGGTCACCGCAGATGGCGTCGCCTACACCTGCCTTTTTGCAGCGCCGGGCAGTGGCCTGGATCTCAAACCATGGCTACAGGAAAAACAAGCTGGACCAAAACTTGAACTAGCCATGGCCGCCCACTGGAATCAAAGAAGCGACCGCTATAGCGAGGAGCGCAACACTACAAATTCCACCAACGGCGTGCGCGCCGAGATGGCGTACCTAGGGGGCTAGGAGCAAACAGGCGGAGGACAGGAAGAAAGGCCTAAAAGCCTTTGTTAGAAGAAAATTAAGATGCGCCTTGGGCTGCAAAGAGCTCACTGGTCCGAGGTTAAATTTATTCTAGCAAGTTCATAAACATGCGCATACAAAAAGATCAAATACCCGCCAAGATCAATGTTCCTGGCGCGATCGCACGCTTTGCCACGGATTTTGGCGATGCATCAGGTTTCGGGGGAATGGGGGTGAATATTTCTCCCTAGGTGCCGGCACTGACATCGCACCCCTTCTGAAGGGCCTCAAAGATGATGCCTGCCATGCGCCCCATTGGGGCTACATGATATCTGGGGAGTTAGTTGTGACCTATACAGATGGCACTGTTGATACCTGCAAGGAAATGATTTATTTTACTGGCCACCAGGGCACAGCATGCGGTCCGTCAAGGACTATGAGGTTATTTTATTTAGCCCCCAGTGCGAACATGGGCTCGAGATGGACCACATGCTGAATGCCATGGATCGGCTTTAAGACTGGATCAGCCTCGCCAAGTGGGCATACCTCCAGCCATGAAAGTTCCCCGATGACGCCATAGCGCTTCAGGTGTCACGGAGATGTGGTTGACGGCTGCCAGCTTGGCGGCCTCCTGGGTTGACTGGGTAGCCAGCAGAGCGGCAGTGAAGGCGGGATCGCGCCGGGCCAGTTCTTTGAATTGATGCAGGGCAGCGGTGGATTGCATTTGACAGGTAGTCATCTCACTTTCCCCAACTATCTGTACTTATCCTAGGTAGCCTTATTCAGTCCAGAGGTGAGTAAAAATACCCGTTTTGTTTGACAGGCAAAGGCAAGGCTCCTGCCTCTGGCAACCGCGGCAGGAGCGCTTGGGCGGCACCTTCGTTCAGATCCAGTTCCACTCCCATAGCAAATGGGCACCGATAAGGCGCTTATTGGAGAGAAAGTCGGCCTTGGAGACATCAAATCCTGCCACCTTGGCAACGGTTACGGCAGCATCAAGATCAGCTGCGCCCTTGAGCTTTTCCTGTAACTCCGCATCGTCTTTGAGCTGGAGCAGCAAGGCCTCCAATTGATCCTGCGCCATCATCAAGAAAAGGATTGAACGCTCCCTTCCTAACCCACTCGGTTTGCATCGGTTGCGATGACTGAACAAATCTCCAATGGGCGCTTCTGCATGCTCTGCACGGAGCGGGATCTCAGGGTTGCTTAGGCTTATGGGTTAGTATGCGATTCTCGCAACCGCGGCAACAGCTGAACCAGGTTGCAGGGTCGGGTGGCGCCATTGAGCTGGGCGGAGATCAGGCGATCCCATGCCGTTTGCACCGCATCGAGGGAACCCGGCAGCACGAAGATCACGGTGCCGTTGGCAACTCCCGCCAGGGCTCGGCTCTGCAAGCTGCTGGTGCCGATCGTTTCAAAAGAGAGCACCCGAAACAACTCTCCGAAGCCATCGATCGTCTTGTCGAGCAGGGGCGCCACTGCCTCCGGCGTGCCGTCGCGGCCGGTGAGCCCGGTGCCGCCAGAGCTGATCACCACCTGCACGCCTGCATCGGCAATCCAGCGGCTGACCGCCGCCCGGATCTGGTAGCGGTCGTCTGGCACCAGCAGGCGCTCCACCAGCCGGTGGCCGGCCGCCTGCAGCCGCTGCTGCAGGGCATCACCGCTGCTGTCCTCAGCCAAGGTGCGCGTGTCTGACACCGTGAGCAGGGCGATGGCGAGGCTCACGGGCAGGGCTCAGGCGTTTGGGGCATTCTGAGTGGCGGAGCCAGGCGCTCGATAGTTATCACTCCGCCCGAACCCTCCCCCTGCAACCCATGGCCGTCTCCGCTGATCCGGCATCGCAAGTGCAGGTACGCCTTTTCGCCAGCTTGCGAGAAGCGATGGGCTGGAGCGAGCAGCTGATCGAGCTAGCCCCAGCCGCTGGGGGAGCCAAGCCTCCTGCCGCCACACCTCACTCGCTTTGGCTGCAACTGGGTCTGCAGCCCGCCCATCCCCCCGCCGGCATGCGCGTGGCAATCAACCAGCAATTCGCTACCTGGGACGCAACCCTGGCCGCTGGCGATGAGCTGGCCTTCCTGCCACCGATCAGTGGTGGCTGACGCGATGTTGGCAATCCAGCTGTTAGCGGAGCCGTTTGAGCCGCTGCAGGCCCTGGCCGAGTGGCATCAATTGCTGGCTGCAGAGCTGGGAATGCTGCCTGCGGCCGAGAGTCATTTCGTGGGCCGAGTGCGCCCCAGCGGCGCCAACGACTCGCCCCTCACAGCTCTGGAGCTGGAGCACTACCCCGGCATGACCGAGGCCTGCATCGCCTCCCTGGCGACCGCCGCCGCGGACCGGCACAGGACTACTGCAGTGCTGGTGAAACATCGAATCGGCTTGGTGTTGCCGGGAGACGCCATCGTGCTGGTGGCGGTAGCGGCCGACCGCCGCGGCCCGGCCCAGCGCTGCTGCCAGGAGCTGCTGGAGGCCCTCAAGCATGACGCCCCCTTCTGGAAAAGGGAGTGGCACGCCGATGGCAGCAGCGCCTGGATCACGGGCAATACGGCGCTGTAAAGCCATGCCCCTCAGCTCCTGGACACCGCGTCGTGACTGCCAACATCAATAGGGATCAGGCGCTGGCCATCGATCATCAGCTCCAGGGTGATCCTGTAGCTGATGTTGATCGACACGGAATGCAAGCCCTGCAACCGCCCCTCGAGGGCATACAAGCGTAATGACGGATGACGCGGATTCACTTCCAGCAGCAGCAGCGTCTTGCGGTAGGTGTCACGCAACTCAGGGTGACGCTGCAGAAAACGGGCCGCGCGCCGGCTGTAGCGCTCCGTGAACAGAAGGGTCCAACTCAAGGCCGCTCAGCCGCAAGGCATCCAATCGCGCCAGGTGATCATCCACAGACTCCTGAACGCATCGCCCGGCGGCCACATCAGCGCTTGTCTCCTGCAGGGCCAGCTCCAGCTCCAGATCCCGCAGCCGCTGGAATTCCTCAGCTTCCAGCACCACATACCTGAGGCGGCCGCGCACCGTCACGCCTGCCTCGCGTTCGTGCTCCAACGCCCGTGTGATCGCACTCACCCCAGCGGTCTTCAGCTCGTTGGCCGAGAGGATCTGCATCGCACGGGGGCCAAGATCTTAAACAATACGAACAACCCACGCTTCAGAGCACCGGCAGCCGCAGCAACTGCGCCCACAGCTCCGTGCCCGCCTCCAGGGCCCCCAGCTCCGCCGGGATCTCCAGCAGCAGATCCGCCCCCTGCAGCGAGCCGATCCGCGAGGAGGCCTGGGACCCTGCCACCCGGGCCAGCAGCCCACCATCGGCTGCCACCACGAGCTGGGACCGGGCCAGCTCCGGCCGCCCCGCCCCCCGCCGCAGCGGCGCCTCCAGCCGCACCTTCAGCCGCGGCAGCAACTGGGGCTCCGCCCCCTCAAGCCGCTGCAGGGCTGGCCAGAGCAACTGCAAAGCCGTGACCGCCGCCGCCACTGGATTGCCCGGCAGCCCGAAAAAGGGCACCCCGGCCACCTGGCCCCAGGCGAATGGTCGCCCAGGCTTGAGGAACAGCTTCCAGAAGTTCACGGCCCCCAGCTCCGCCACCAGCGGCCGAATCCAGTCGCTGTCGCCGGCGGAAACCCCACCTGTGCTCACCACCACATCGCAACCGGCCGCCAGCTGAAGCAAGGCAGCCCGCAACGGCTCCGGTTGGTCCCCAACCACCCGTTGATCGGCCACCGCATAACCGAGTCGGTTGAGCAGAGCCGTGAGCAAGGCCGAATTGCTCTCCCAGATCTGGCCCGGAGCCCGCTGCCTCCCTGGCGGCAACAACTCATCACCACTGATCAACAGACCCAGCCGCGGCCGCTGGGTCACCGTCAGCTGGCGCACCCCGCAACTGGCCAGGCGTCCCAGCTCCGCCACCCCCAGCCGCTGGCCCGCCGCCACCAGCTCCTGACCGGCAGCAGCCTCCTCTTCGGGCCCGCGGATCCAAACGGAGGCTCCACAGGGCTTCAGCAGCTCCAGCTGATCCCCCTCCAACCCCACCAGCTCCTGGGGCAGCACCCGGCCACTGCCCGCGGGCACCACGGCGCCCGTGAGGATCCGCACCGCCTCACCCGCTGCCACAGCCGCGCCATAGGGGGCCCCGGCGGCCGAGGTGCCCTGCAGGCGCCAGCGGGCTCCCACCAGCGGCTGGTCGGAGCCGGCAATGGCGTAGCCATCCATGATCGAGGCCCGAAAGCCGGGCACAGCCTCGCCAGCCAGCATCGGCTGAGCGGTGATACGGCCCAGACAGACCGCCAAGGGCAGCTGTTCCACCAGCCCCAGGGGTTGGAGCTGCTCCAGAATCCGCTCGCGGGCCAGCTCCAGCGGCAGGCCCTCCGGGCCGAAGGGTTCACCCATGCCGTTGCCACTCCCCACCGCGGCCGCCACTCTTGGCCAGCAGCCGCACCGGACCGATGGTCATGGCTGGATCGGCGCTCTTGAGCATGTCGTAGAGGGTGAGCAGGCCCACCTGCACGGCCGTGAGCGCCTCCATCTCCACCCCGGTGGGACCGGTGGTGCGGGCGGTGGCAGTCAGGTGCAGACCAGAGCCATCGGCGGCGGGCTCGAGCTGCACACTCACGCCGCTGAGAGCGATCGGGTGGCAGAGGGGGATCAGCTCCCAGGTGCGCTTGGCGGCCTGGATTGCCGCCACCCGCGCCACCGCCAGCACATCCCCCTTGGGGGCGCGGCCCTCCAGCACCAGGGCCAGGGTGGCCGCCTCCATGCTGATGAACCCCTCAGCGGTGGCCTGGCGGGCGGTGGCGGGCCGATCGCCCACCTCCACCATGTGCACCTCGCCGGCGGCATTGAGGTGACTCAACTGGGGTGCCGTCATCTCCTCCTCAAACCGGGCGCCAGGCCCAAGCATGGATTGCCCGGCGCCAACCGTCCTCCCCTCCCCCCATAACGTGAGGAATCCCAGCCGCCCGGCCATCTCCCGCCCCTCCACCTTCTTCTGCGCCTTCCTCACCCTGCTCAACGACCGGCTGGGGGAGTCGATCGTGTTTCCGCTGTTGCCCTTCCTGCTGGCGAGCTTCACCGGCGACGGCCGGGTGCTGGGCCTGCTGGCCGGCAGCTATGCGGTGGCCCAATTTGCCTTCACGCCCCTGATCGGCGCCCTCAGCGATCGCTTCGGCCGCAAACCGGTGATCAGCATCTGCGTGGCGGGCTCGGTGCTGGGCCTGGCCCTGTTTGCCATCACCGTAAGCCTGCCCTGGCGGAGCCTCTGGCCGGCCACTAACGCCGCCGGGCTGCCCCTGGCCCTGTTGTTTGCCGCCCGGCTGATCGATGGGGTGAGCGGCGGCACCGCCGCCACCGCCAGTGCCGTGCTGGCCGACATCTCGCCGCCGGAAAAACGGGCCAAGGCCTTCGGCCTGATCGGTGTGGCCTTTGGCCTGGGTTTCATTCTCGGCCCGGCCCTGGGGGGGCTGCTCGGCCAGATCAACGTCACCCTGCCGCTGGTGCTGGCGGTGGCCATCGCCGCACTCAACCTGGTGCTGGTGCTCACCCTGCTGCCGGAAACCCACCCGCCAGAAGCACGCCGGGCCATGCCGCGCAGACGGGATCTCAACCCCTTTGCCGCCCTGCAGCGGGTGTTCACCAACCCCCAGGTGCGGCGGCTTTGCGTGGCCTTTTTTCTGTTTTTTCTGGCCTTCAACGGCTTCACCGCCGTGCTGGTGCTCTATTTCAAGCAGGCCTTCAACTGGGGGCCCGGCCTGGCGGCGTCCGCCTTCCTGGTGGTGGGGGTGGTTGCCACGGTGGTGCAGGGCGGCCTGATCGGCCCCCTAGTGAAACTCTGCGGTGAATGGCGCCTCACCCTGGCCGGCCTGGGCTTTGTAATCGCCGGCTGCCTGCTGATCCCCCTGGCCACAAAGGCCAACGCCCAGCCGGTGGTGTTCAGCGCCGTGGCTATCCTGGCCCTCGGCACGGGCCTGGTCACCCCCTGCCTGCGCAGCCTGGTGTCGCGCCGACTCGACAGCGAGGGCCAGGGCGCCGCCCTGGGCAGTCTCCAGGGGCTGCAGAGCCTGGGCAGCTTTCTGGGGCCGCCCCTGGCCGGCCTGGCCTACGAAACCAGCGGTCGCCAGAGCCCCTTCTGGCTTGGCATCGCCCTGCTGGTGGGGGTGGCCCTGCTGGTGGCTGGCGGCTTGCCGGGCCAGGGTCCAGGGGGAATGACAACCCCGATACACGGTTCAGAAGGCTGAGATTGCTACCTTGCGAACCATCGAGGCCCGGGGCGCCACGGCCATGGCAAAAACTGAGACGCTGCTGGCCCCTGAGCTCTACATCAACCGCGAGCTGAGCTGGCTCGATTTCAACTACCGGGTGCTGGCCCAGGCCCTCGACGAGTACACGCCCCTGCTGGAGCAAGCCAAGTTCAGCGCCATCTTCAGCAACAACCTCGACGAGTTCTTCATGGTGCGGGTGGCATCACTGAAGTCCCAGATCGAAGCGGGCGTCAGCACCCTCAGCGACGACGGCCTCACCGCCCAGCAGCAACTCCAGGCAATCCGCGCCAAGCTGCGGCCTCTGCTGGAGATCCAGCAGCAGCACTACCGTCATTCACTTAAGAGCCAGCTCTCCAGCTACGGCGTTCACCTGATCGACTACGCCAACCTCAACGACGGCCAGCGCGAGTGGATCGAGACCTACTTCCAGAACGCCATCTTCCCGGTACTGACCCCCCTGGCGGTGGATCCCTCCCACCCCTTCCCCTTCATCAGCAACCTCAGCCTCAACGTGGCCGCCCTGGTGCGGGATCCGGATACGGGCCAACAGGAGTTCGCCCGGGTGAAGGTGCCCCAGAAAAACCTGCCCCGTTTTGTTCAGATTCCTGCCCAGCTGAGCGGAAAACAGCCCGAGCCGGTGTACACCGCCGTGCCGCTGGAGCAGGTGGTGGCCTTCAACCTCAGACTGCTGTTCCCAGGCATGCATGTGGAAGGTCACTACTTCTTCCGCGTCACCCGCGACGCAGACCTGGAACTGCGTGACCTGGAAGCCGATGACCTGATGGAGGCCCTGGAGGAGGGGCTGCGCAAACGTCGCCGCGGCGGCGAGGTGGTGCGGCTGGAGGTGGCAGACGAAATGCCCGAGGTGGTGGTGCAACTGCTGATGGAAGGCACCGCGGTGGAAGCCGAGGACGTCTACCGGGTGAACGGCCCCCTGGGCCTCGACGACCTGATGAGCCTGGTCGCCATCCCGCTACCCCAGCTGAAGTTCAAGCCCCACAAGGGCCGCACCTCCCCCGCCCTGGCCCGCACCCAGAAGGGCCAGCTGGAAGACGGCTCGATCAAGGCGGAGGAATTCGAGAGCATCTTCTCGGTGATCAGACGCGGAGACGTCCTGCTGCATCACCCCTACGACCTGTTCTCCACCTCTGTCGAGGAATTCCTCAACCAGGCGGCCGATGACCCCCTGGTGCTGGCGATCAAGATGACCCTTTACCGCACCTCGAAAAATTCAGCGGTGGTGGCAGCCCTGATCCGGGCAGCCGAAAACGGCAAGCAGGTGATGGCCCTGGTGGAGCTCAAGGCCCGGTTTGACGAAGACAACAACATCCAGTGGGCCAAGCAGCTGGAGGCGTCAGGGGTGCACGTGGTCTACGGGGTGCTGGGCCTCAAAACCCACACCAAGATCCTACTGGTGGTGCGCAAGGAAAAGGAGCGTCTCAATAGCTACGTTCACATCGGCACCGGTAACTACAACTCCAAAACTTCCAGCCTCTACACCGACATCGGCCTGCTCACCGCCCGGCCCGAATTCGGGGCCGATCTGGTGGAACTTTTCAACTACCTGACCGGCTTCTCCAAACAGCAGAGCTTCCGGCGGCTACTGGTCGCACCCA
>Ga0213866_10002934_pt1 | contig 11781 bp, 19 predicted proteins | sample PICome_11_FD_160079 | JGI IMG/M metagenome (GOLD analysis project Ga0213866, IMG submission 160079) | Coastal seawater microbial communities near Pivers Island, North Carolina, United States - PICO284 | ecosystem: Environmental > Aquatic > Marine > Coastal | place: USA: North Carolina... | reverse complement strand
TTCCGCCTTCCGGGTGGTTCTAATGAGGTTCAATTCCTTATAAGGTGATAAGCAGTGGGTCGCAAGTTCGAATCTTGCACGAGACGCTTTTTGAACCTTTTAGTGTATAAATAATAGTAACTAAAAGGTTCCATTATGGTTAAATGTTTATTTTGTGAAAAGCATACTTCTAATCCAAAATTTTGTAGTAGGAATTGTTCTGCTTCATATAATAATAAAAAGGTTCCTAAAAGAAAACCTGAACATAAATGTTTGGATTGCGGAAAATCAATAACAGCAAATCGTGCTCGTTGTATGGAACACTATTTGATATGGATGAAGAATAAAGAAGTAAAAGATATGACCCTTAAAGAAGCGATATATGAAAAGCACCACAAGTCATCTGCATTCGCTTTGGTAAGAACAAGAGCAAGAGCAATTGGCAAAAAACTTGGATTTACTGAATGTGTTAAATGTGGATATGATAAACATATAGAAGTTGCACATATAAAACCTATTTCTTCTTTTAGTGATGATATAATGATTAGTGAAATAAACTCAAAACAAAATATAATGCCTTTGTGTCCAAATTGTCATTGGGAATATGATCATAATCTTTGGACTTGACATCATCCCAGAAATGGTGTAATATATAAAATTGATAGAGGGTAAGTCCCTGTCGTATCCTTATGAGGTACATCACACTTACTCCATCACACTTGACAATCAGACCTTAATGGTTTATAATTGTCCCATAAGCGGATGTAGCTCAACGGTAGAGCTTCTGCCTTCCAAGCAGACGGTTGCGCGTTCAAATCGCGTCATCCGCTTGAACCATAAGGTTCTTAATCCTCCTTAGCACAGCGGTAGTTGCGTCTGACTGTTAATCAGAATGTCCCTGGTTCGATCCCAGGAGGGGGAGTTTATAAATACCCAAAGAAATATGAAAATATCATGGAAAACTTACGAATTAGATGTAAATCTTGTAATAGAGAATTAGAGGGACGACCATCAAAAACAGTTTCTTGTGGATGCTCTAATATGGCAACAATAGTAAACAATAGTAAAATCACTGCACTTGATTTAAATAATATAGTGATGTTAAATTCTCCAAATACAAAAACAAATAATAATATTCTTACTACTCAAGATATTATGTGGCAGGAAGCAAGGCGGCAGCGTAAGGTTCGTCGTTTAGATTTTGAAGTTCGTTGAACATTTTATGGAGAATAGCACCGATGGTTGGTAAATCGTCTTGAAAACGATGCCAGGCGAAAGCCTGATAGTTCGATTCTATTATTCTCCGTTTAGTTATGAAATTAACACATAACAATTAAAGTCAATATTGCCTTTAAGATAAATTATTAATAATACATACAAAACCTTCATGGATCAACATACCTACGATAATTGGGTAAAGATCAAAAAAATATTTGAAGAATCTGGTAATATTGATAATATGTTTTATAAAAGAGCATGTGAAATTATGAAAACTAAAAAAGATCCTTTAGAAAAATATCTAAACGGAAAAAATGAAAGATGAGAAATGGCAAAAAAGACAATTTCTTTTGAGTTCTTTTATTCGTATGAAAATCCCTCTTAAAAATCAAGTGTATCGATGTATAGATAAATTAGTATCTTCGAATTGGAAATCTTCTCATCAAAATTTAGATGATGTTGATAGGGAAATTAAAAAAATCTACGAGGATTTCCTAAATGAATAAAGAAGAAGTTCAATCAATGATAAATGAATCTATAAAAAATCACGAAGTTCGTGTGGGAATGATTAGTGGAGTCATTGGTTCTTTATTTGTTTTTGGTATTATACATTCAATATGGTTAATAAAGCATTGGATTTGATGAAATGGAAGTTCTTTATTTTATACCTTTTATAATTTTATTTGCGATTGCGATGTCTATGGTGATACAAGGATGGATGATTATGAATGAAAGTCACGGATATCAAGAAAATCCAAAAATTAAAGGTCACCCAGAAATGAAAGGAGTCAAGAAAGGAGATGGACTGATGGTTGCAATCTTTGACAAAATGCCTGATGACGACTATAATGAACTTTATGGTCTCATTCAAAAACTCAAGATGGAAGAACTCTTTGAGGAACCATCTAAATATGAAGACGAGAACGAAGACGATTGACACCATGTGGAGTATCGCCTAACTTGGTTAGGAAATTTCACTATTACGGAGTGTAAGTCAGCGGTAGACGGCTGCTTTTGGGAAGCAGAAGACAGGAGTTCGATCCTCCTCACTCCGATTACCAGTTTTTGAACTGGCACACTCAAACTTCAAACTTTTATAAATTCTGTTATAATGATTACAACAACCACAATAAAAATGGAAAGTTTTACTGTAGAAGAGTTCCAAGAAGATTTTGATGCTTTGATAGACCGGGTTGAGAAAGGAGAATCCTTCATTATTAAAAGCGAGCACGGTAATGTAGTTATGATTCCTTATAATGAAGTTGTGCAGATACTTGAAGAATCTGGTGTGAGTAATGATATAATACGTATTCACACTGATCATGAAGAAGGTTGTTGAGTCAAGGCAACCTATGAGTCTTATAAGTTGCTTCAAGGCAACTTTTATGCCAGTCAGAACAGGTTGTTCAGAGGAGTCTTATAAACTTTTTGCCCCAGATCAGGGCCTTTGGGAGGGATCGTTACCCTCGGCTGGTATTTGTTATTTGCGAATAACAAATACGTATTTGCTATTTGTGAATAACGAATGCTCCTTTAGCTCTCTGGTGAAAGCTCCGTTCTCATAAAGCGGCTAAGGTCAGTTCGATCCTGACAAGGAGCACTAGACACTTTCCAAAGTGTCTCTCTTGACTTTTCCAAGTCAATCCCCTATAATAAACAGGTAAACAAACAAGTCAAATGACTCTTACTGTTAAATTTAAAAAAGATCTTCAAACACTTCGTGCTGCAGCGAATGGTGATTTTTATCTTGATGTAAAGAATCCGAAACTTTACAAAAAGGTTCGTAAGTTTTATCAAAATGAAGGGGTAATTTTTTCTGATGATCCTCTTGATAATTATGATATTCTAATGGACTATCTTGTCCAAGATCTTGAAATCGTAGAAGTGCGATGATACAATCTAAAGTTATTCTTGAAAAAGAAGAATATAGGTTTGTAGAAAAGGGGATTATCGAAATCAATGGCAAACCTGATTATCGTCTTCAAAAAAAAGACTACTATACAAAACGATGGAATGACATCTATCTGTTTGATAATCAAATGCAGTGTTTGACTGCAATGGAAGATTTTCAGTATGCCCGTTGGTTGGATCCTGATAGAGTTCCTTGTTATGTGAAAGATTATGATGATGAAGACATGGAGAGTCTTTAAAAACCCTGGTCGGTGATGAACCCCTTTAGTCACGGAGAGACTCTAAAAGAACTGGTGGAGTCAAATATGACCCTATTGTTTTATTGCCTTTCTCAAAGGCAATTGGTGCGGATGGGACTCTCTCCCGCCTGGTTTCTTATTTCCAGTCAAAGAATAAGTGGCGAGCCTGGTAAACCCTAAAAGGAGTTGTACAAACTCCTTTTTTCTGGTATAATATATAAGAATAGATTTGAAGAATTTATGGATTATTCTTGGTATAAAAATACAGATTTGGGAGAAAATTCTGTAAGATTGCATGAGTTATCTCAAACATATAAAAACTCAATTTTTGTTGATCTTGGAGTAAGAGAGGGAGCATCTTCTGGACTTCTTTGTGATCAATCAAAACAACTTAATAATAAAATTTATGGAATTGATATTGATTTTAATTCTTTAAAAAAAGATTTAATTGATAATCAAAATTATGAAATTATTGAAGGAGATAGTTCTACCATCGGAAGAGATTTTGAAATAAAAGAGGGAGTTGATATTTTATTTGTTGATACTCTTCATGTGAAAGAGCAAGTTTTGTGTGAACTTTATTATTGGATTGATAAAATGAATAATAATTCATACATTGTTTTTCACGATTCTCATTGGGTTGAAAGCATGAGAGAAAATATAGGAGGTATAACTTGGGATAGAGTTGATGATGCAATTATTGAATTTTTTAATTTAAAAGAATTAAAAAATCAAAAGAATACTAATATTGAAGTTACTTGTCATCCAGAGAGTTATGGAATGACATTTATTAAAATTAAAAAGAAAGTTGATTTTAAAAAGAACGTTAAAAATTGGAAAGAAGTTTTTGAAAAAAGAAATCAACTATTATCATTCTTTTGGAACAAAGATAATGTTGGCGACAAAGTAATTGATTTAGAGATTTCTTTAGATGACTAAAAACTTAAAACAAATATTAATAGAAGAAAAACTAACTTTGGAACTAGATCCAGAGTATGGAACGGATAAGGGAGGGCCAAAGTCTTATGTTGAAGAATACTATGAAGGTAAATTTTTAAATTTTCAAGAAAAAAAAATTACATTAGTTGAAATAGGAGTAAGGAGTGGAGCTTCTTTATGTCTTTGGAAAAATTATTTTTCTAAAAAATCAAAAATTTATGGAGTTGATAATTTAAACGATAAAAATATTAATAACATTCCCATCAATTCTGAATGGATTTCTGGAGAAAATGTTGAGTATATTGTTGGTGATGCATATAATAAAAGTATTAGAGACAAAATTATTGGAGATATTGACATCTTAATTGATGATGGTCCACATACTTTTGAGAGTCACGTTAAACTTTTGGAATTGTATGTATCTAAAATGAAAAAAGGTGGGATTATAATCATAGAGGATATTTCATACGACTATAATAGATTATATGATTTTGTTCCGGAGGAATATAAAAAAACTTCATCCTTATATGATTTTGGTGGATATGATAATCGTTTAATTGAGATAATTTTATGACTAAAATAATTGATTCTTTTTTATTTTTTAATGAGATAGATTTATTGGAAATTAGACTTAATATACTATATGACTATGTGGATTATTTTATAATAACAGAATCTGATACTACGTTTTCGGGAAATAAAAAAGAATTATTTTTTTTAAAAAATGAAAGTAAATTTGATAAGTTCAAAGATAAAATAATTTATAATCCAATAAAAATACCTGATAATATCTCTGTAACTTGGGATAGAGAAATCTACCAAAGAAATTCTCCGATTGAAAAAATAAAAGAAATATCTGATAATAATGATTTAATTATTACTAGTGATCTTGATGAAATACCTTCCACAAAAGTATTGGAAAATTATAAAGATTGGTTTGAGATTAATAGTTTATATCATTTTAAACAAAATATGTATATGTACTACTTAAATAATTTTAAAGATGATAAATGGTATGGGACAAGAGTTTGTAGTCTTTCTTATTTAAAAACAAGATCAATTGATGATATTAGGCAATCCACTGAAAATGAAGATAAATTGGAAGGATTTATAATTGAAAATGCTGGTTGGCATTTTACATATCTTGGTGGAGAAGAGCAAATTAAATATAAATTGGAATCATTTAGTCATCAAGAACATAATAATTTGCACATAAAGTCTAATATAAAAGAATCTTTAAATAAAAATTTAGATATTTTTGGTCGAAATGTACGTTACAAAATTGTAGATATAGATGATTCTTACCCTCAATATATTGTAGAAAACAAAGAAAAACTTTCTAGATTTATTATAAAATGATAGCAACTGAAATATTGAAAGGTCAGGGATTAGGTAACCAATTGTTTTGTTATATTGTAACAAGGTGTGTTGCTTTAGACAGGAATTTATCTTTTGGTATTAAAGATACTGGTTGGATTGGCGATAAAAGATACAACCAAAATGGTATATATTGGATGGATATAGATATGGGAGATTCTGTGCCAGAAAATCTTCCAATTTATAATGAAATTGATATAAGGTATAAAACTAATAGTTGCTTTCATGATAGTTCTATTGGTTGTGATATTAGACCTTATGATATTGGATTAATTAATGTTCCAGATAATACTTTAATTTTTGGTATTATGCAAGATGAAAAATATTTTTACCATAGAAAATCTGAAATAAAAGAATGGTTAAAAATAAAATCAGAATATGAATGTTTTGAGTTTTCTGATGAAAATTTATGCGTCATAAATTTTAGAGGTGGAGAGTATGTTGGATACAATGAATTATTTTTAGGAAGAAAATATTGGATTGATGCAATTCAAAATATGAAAAAATATAATTCAAATCTTGAATTTATTATAATTACTGATGATGTAGATTCTGCAAATTTAATACTTCCTGAAATTGAAGCATATCATTTTGATATAGGAAAGGATTATGCTATAATAAAAAATTCACACTATCTAATTTTATCTAATTCAAGTTTTTCATTTTTTCCTTCTTTCACAAGTGAAACTTTAAAGTTGGCGATAGCGCCAAAATATTGGGCAAGACATAATGTTTCTGATGGATATTGGTCAACTGAACAAAATTTATATTCTAATTATTTGTGGCAAGATAAAGAAGGAAAATTATTTACAAAAGAACAATGTTTAAATGAATTAATTAAGTATAAAAATGATAAATTTACCTAATGTAACACTTATCTGCATATCTTCAGTAAACCTTCCTCAAACATATTTTGCTTTTAAAAAGAGTGTTGAAGGTATTAACTTTGGTGCGGTAAAGTTAGCTACTCACGAAAGACCAAAAGATCTTCCAGATTTTATTGAATATTCTAAATGCTACAAAATTACTAATATCAATGAGTATAGTTACTATTGCATTTATAATTTAACAAATCATGTAAATACATCCCATTGTTTATTAATTCAAGCAGATGGATTTGTTATTAATCCAGATAAATGGAAAAATTCTTGGTTAGAATATGACTATATTGGTGCTCTTTGGGAATACTCTGAAAATTCATATATAGATCCTTTTGGAAATCATCAAAGAGTTGGAAATGGTGGATTTAGTTTAAGGAGTAAAAAATTACTTGATGTTCCTAAACATGAACATATAGAATGGGATGTAAATCAAGGAGATTTTTATAAGCATATGAATGTAAATAACTTTGCTGAAGACGGAAATATATGTGTTCATAACAGACATATATACGAAAGATGTGGATGCAAATTTGCTCCAGTAGAAGTGGCAGCAAGATTTGCTCATGAAAAACCAGTTAAAGAAACTGAAGGAATAGTACCTTTTGGATTTCATTATCATTTACCTGCAGGAACAAAATTATGAAAATTGTAATATGGGGACATCACCCCTTACATACATCCACTCATGGATATATTCATAATACATATGAAAAAGCATTTAGATACCTTGGATATGATGTAAATTGGGTTCCTAATTCTCCAGATATTGATATAGATTTTTTTAATTCTGTATTCTTTGTAGAAGATTCTCAAAAATCTCATATGCCTTTGAGAAAGGATTGTAAATATATAACTCATCATATAGAAACAAAATATTTAACGGACGCTGGTATTCCCTATCAAAATGTTTTAAAACTTGGTAATTGTATTCAAGAAACTGAAAAATTTGAAAAAATAGAGGATCTTTGTTATTGGGATAATTCAACAAGAACTCTTTATCAAACTTGGGGCACTGATTTACTTCCTGATGAAATTGATGTAGATAATCCAGCAAAATTTGAGTGGAATAAACCGCACATCAATTATGTTGGTATGATGTATGAGCAAGGTACATATTGGATAGAATATTTTGCTTATTGTGCTAAGAAACACAATAAAGAGGTAAAACTTTTTACGCAATCGGTTAGTTATGAAGAAAATATGCAACTAATTAAGGAATCGTTTGTTTGTCCTGATTTTAGAAGTGATTGGCACTTGCAATGTGGATATATTCCGTGTAGAATACAAAAAAATATTAGTTACGGTCAGGTACAAGGAACCAATTCTCCATTCATAAAAAAGGCATTTGGTGACTATGTGGTTTTTGGTGGGACCCCAGAAACTTTATATGATAATTTGGTCGATGCTGCTTCCAATAATAAAATTAAAATTAAAGAGGCAATGAAGTTTATTAGGGATAATCATACATACATTAACAGAATTAATAATATTTTAAAATTTTTATGATAGGATTTAATCACATTGGGCGTCATGGCAGACTTGGAAATCAAATGTTTCAATATGCAGCACTTCGGGGTATTGCAGAAACTAAAGGATACGAGTTTTGTATTCCTGAATCAGATTTTAAAAATGAGTGGGAAGATCATCAACTATTTGAAGCATTTAATCTTCCAAATTTAAAAATCAAAAAGTTTCTTTCTGCAAACTACTATCAAGAAAATCAATTTAATTATTCTCAAGAATATGTTGATGATTGTCCTGATAATGTAAATTTATTTGGATATTTTCAGACTGAAAAGTATTTTTCACACATTGTAGATAGTATTCGTGAAGATTTTACTTTTAAACCTGAAGTTTTAACTCCTTGTAAAGAAGCATTTGATTTTGATGATCTCATTTCACTTCATATTAGAAGAACTGATTTTGTTGAAAAATCTGATGATCATCCTTTATGTTCTTTAGAATATTATCAAAAAGCACTTGAACAATTTGATTCTAATATTCAAGTAATGATTTTTTCTGATGATACTAAATGGTGCAAAGAACAGGATTTGTTTAAATCAGATCGTTTTATGGTTTCGGAATCTGAATGGAATCTGGTAGATATGTGCTTAATGACTATGTGTTCTCATCATATTATTGCAAATTCATCTTTTTCTTGGTGGGGTGCATGGTTATCTGGTTCTGGTAATGTAATTGCACCATCTCGTTGGTTTGGTGATAGTGGATATACTGCAAGTCATAATACTGAAGATATTATTCCTGATCGTTGGATTAAAATTTGATGCCTGATATTTCTATTGCTATTCCAACTTATGAAATGAAAGGTATTGGAGATCAATATCTTTCCGAGTTGTTTGATACTATTAAAGTACAAGATTTTAAAAATTTTGAAGTCTGTATTTCGGATCATTCTCAAGACAATAAGATTCTTCAAGTTTGTGAAGAGTATGCAAACTACTTTGAGATTCAATATTATAAAAATGAAGTAAACCGAGGAAATAGTCCTGCAAATACAAACTCTGCGATTGAAATGTGTAGTGGAAAAATAACTAAATTAATTTTTCAGGACGATTTATTCATCAATAAATCTGCTTTATCAAAAATCAAATCTGCGTTTGATGGGACATCTTATAATTGGTGCTTTAATGGATTTGCTCATACTACAAATGGAACTGAACATTTCCGACCAATGATTTCTAAATGGACCGATATGATGTTAGAGGGAAGAAATCTTTTAGGAAGTCCCTCTTGTGTTTCCTTTTTAACTGAAAAGTTTGAACGATTTGATGAAAATCTTCAGTTATTAATGGATACTGATTTCTATCATAGAATGAGATATAATCACGGAATACCTTATGTTATTGGCGATTACCTTACTTCGAATAGAGAACATCCAAATAGAATCAGTTCATCTAAAGTAAATTATAATAAAGTAATTAACCACTCAGAAGGTTCTTGGATGGTTAATGAAGAAGAGTTGAACTATGTTTTAGAGAAAAATAAAGATACTATGGATTATCCTGATGAGAATTGATTTATCTAAAGCAACATTTATCATTCCAATTCGTATAGAATCTGCAGATCGTCTTCGTAATGTAATTACAACCACTGCATTTTTATTGGAACACTTTGATACTAATATTATTATCAAAGAAGTTGATAGGGAATCTATATTTAAAAAAGATGCTCTACCTATCTTAAAAGATATACTTGAGGTCGATGTAAATATCAATCATATTTTTGAGCAATCTGATGATTCCTCATTTCATCGTCAAAGGGTATTGAATGAAATGATTGTTGAATCAAATACTGATATTGTTGTGAATTATGATTGTGATGTTTTGCTCCCTATAGACTCTTATTGTAAAGCATACCAATATATTCTTAATTGTGCCTATGATGTAATATACCCGTATGCTCAAGGAGTGTATCAATATCAAGTAAAAGCAACTGATGAAATTGTTTCTGAATTTCTACAGACTTATGATTTTTATATTCTTAAAAATAATTCAAATCAATATACCTCAGATTTTGGATGGGTTCAATTTTTTAATAAGCAAGTTTATATTGAAGGTGGAATGGAGAATGAAAACTTTATAGCATATGCACCAGAAGATAAAGAAAGATTTTACAGATTTACTACACTAGGGTATAATGTGGGAAGAATTGATAATTATGTTTATCACCTTGAACATGCACGAGGACCTAACTCTTGGTTAAATAATCCTCACATGCAAAAAAATAATGATGTTTGGGAAAAAATTCAAAAAATGAATCAAAATGAATTAAGAGATTATTATTCAAATCAAGAATATCTTAAAAAGTATAATGGATAAAAATAAATCTACATATAAACTCAAAAACTTTGGACCAATATATTACTTAAATCTTGATGGGCAACCAGAACGAAGAGAATATATGGAGAAACAATTTGAATATTGGGAACTTGATAATTATACCCGCATCTCTGCTTATGATGGTAGGGAAGATGATTTGAGTGATATTATCAAAGGTAAATATCCTGATGGAATGTCTTCAGGTGAGATTGGATGCACTACTTCTCATCTAAAGGCAATTAAACACTGGATAGAAACTTCTGATAAACCTTATGCGATCATTATGGAGGATGATTGCGATTTAAGTGTTGCAAAGTACTGGAACTTTACTTGGCAAGATTTTATTGCTCGTTCTCCTTATGCCTGGGATGTAATTCAACTTTCAATTATTTGTACTGGTGATATTGTAGTTCCCATTCATAATCGGTTTGTAAATGACTTTTCTACTGCTTGTTATGTGATTACAAGACATCATGCTCAGAAATTAATTAATAATCATATTCGTGGTGATAAGTATAAACTTGATAATGGAGTTAAACCAAGAGCAGTTGCTGATGATTTAATCTATAATTCTGGATGTACTTATGCATCTCCATTGCTCTTATATAAAACCGAGTTGGGGTCAAGTATACATCCAGAGCATGTAGATATTTTTCATAAAAATAGTTATACTGCGATATTAAATTTCTGGGAAACGCAGGGAAGTCAGTTGACAATTGACCAAATCACAGACTATAATCCTTATCTTGGAAGGATAACCGAACCCTCTCAAAAAACTGCTTGACAAATTCCAAGCATCGTTGTATACTAAATACGTTCTTGAAGTCCTCTTGTAGGATTTCTTAACACTTGTCGTTTAATTAAAACACATTTATGAAATTTTTTCAACAATTAATGCTTGCTCCGGTTGCTCTGGGTATTATTGCTCCTAGTGCAACTGCTGCTGAACTGAATCTTGAGGGTGTAAATCAATATGCCTCTTCAGAACAAGTTACTAGCATTACTCAATTCTCAGATGTTCAACCAACGGATTGGGCATATCAAGCACTCGGCAATCTTGTAGATCGTTATGGTTGTGTAGCAGGTTATCCTAACGGAACCTATAAGGGCGGTCAGTCAATGACTCGCTTTGAAGCTGCTGCTCTTCTTAATGCTTGCTTGGATCGTGTTACCGAAACTACTGATGAACTTCAGCGTCTGCTGAATGAGTTCAAAGCAGAACTTATAGTTCTTACTGCTCGTGTAGATGGTCTTGATGCAAAGGTAGGTCAACTTGAGGCAACTCAATTTTCTACCACAACCAAACTCAAAGGTGAAGCAAACTTTATGTTGGGTGGAGTTCCTAGTCTAGAAACGAATAAAGGTGGAAACGTCGGCAACACCGCATTCAACTATGAT